>Ga0116227_10014745_pt1 | contig 11798 bp, 6 predicted proteins | sample S1TSphgellanicum_FD_89693 | JGI IMG/M metagenome (GOLD analysis project Ga0116227, IMG submission 89693) | Host-associated microbial communities from peat moss isolated from Minnesota, USA - S1T2_Fb - Sphagnum magellanicum MG | ecosystem: Host-associated > Plants > Peat moss > Unclassified... | reverse complement strand
CAACAGAATCAGATTTGCCTTTCAAGATTGGGCGAAGATCTCTGTGTCCTTAAAATAATCAATAATTTCTCCATATTACAAATGATTGACAATATCTAGATTATTCAAGTCATCTAGACCATAGACTAAAAGATTAAAATGAATAAATTTCAATTCCGTTTCTTTTTTACCTGTTTTACTAATGTTTGTTCCTTATATGTTGGATCATTAATATGATCAATATGAATAGCATTGATGTCATATGCCTTGTTTTCTTATTTTGTACAGCATTCAAAATAATTCAGTATAGGGTTCATTTATGTGTTATTCAAATTATTGTCAATGTAGATTTAAATAAATATTTTAATCTATCATTTTATATTCTATTTTTTATTTATGAAAACTCTCGGTCATAAAATTAGTTTTTAAAAGTTGTAATTTGTATTAAATGTCATTTTATAAAATTAAAAAACCCTTAAAAGGATGAAAAAATATTATTCATAATAGAATTTAATAAAAATTATGATATGGAAAAAAATGTGTGTGTGTATAAACTTATAATTATTTACATGATGTTTATACTATTATATATCATTATCAAGTTTTTAAAATTAAGATAATATTATTTTTAATAAATTAAATATTAGGCATTTAAGTTAAGTATTAAATAATTATAATTAACATAATAAAAAATTATAGAATTTATATTGATTAAACATATGTTTAGAATGTGGAGGGATATAATATTATATTATATATGATCATCAACAATCAATTTTTTTAAAAAAAAAAATCAATATTGGTTTGAAATATGATTATTCACAATTTATGTTATTTGAAATATCTTTTTTTCCTTCAAAACATATTGCTGAAATGGATTAAATAAATAAAAATTGAAATACGTTTTTAGTAAAATTAATTAAATTTTCTTTTCAGAAAAAACTTATATGTGTGAAAATCTAGAAATATATATAGAATGAATTTTATTTTATTTCATTTGGACAAATTTTTAGAAAGACAATAATGATTAAAGAAAATAAATCTTCAAGACACCAATGTTGAAATGTTGAAAATTGCAAGTTTCAATTGTACTTAGTCATGTTAAGTAGGTAATTTTTCTTTAAAATATTAAAGATGTGTACATCTTGGAATTTTTAATGTTTTTCATTTGGACAAAATGTGAAAAGATAATAATGTTTAAAAAAGAAAAAATTGAAAACACCATTGTTGAAATGTATTAAATTGCATGATTCAAATGTATTTTCAATCAAATTAATTTTTTTTCCTTAAAAATATGAATGATGTGTAAATTGTGGGAATATCTTTTAAATCGAAGTTTAATTTATTTTCATTTTGACAGAATATGAGAAAAATAATAATAGTTAAAGTTGGTTTTTTTAAAACATTTGCAATAAACAGCATAATAATTATAAATTTAATCATCACCCCACTTGCATCATGTTAAATGAGGTGATTGGATGGCAAAGGCAATAGGTTATCGCCTTTTAGTCCAAGGTTCAAAGTTTATTAAAACTTTCATGTGGTCAATGACGTATGTTGATCATATAGTCAACATTGTATGTTGAATGTATGTACATTAAATGATTTTTTTAAATTAAAAAATAAAAAATAAAATTAGTATTAAATTAAAAAAATAAAAATGACTCAAAATTTTTAATTAATTTAAATAATAAATGGCATGTGGCAATTTCTAATTTGATTAATTCCAAGTGAATTTGCTTGTTCATACCAACCCATCACTAATCACCAAGAATGTGACAAATTCACAAGATTTTTAATCTAATGAATTAATGATGATATCATCTAAATGATTAATGAAACTCCTAATGAACTAGGGATGTAACTTTATTAGTGCACATTGAAATAGAAAGTTGGATGCTAACTTTTTTAAAAAAAAATTTATACTTCCTTTTCCAAGGTAATTTTGGGTTGTCTATTGTACTTGTTATATTGCGAGAGATGCCCAAGGCCCACAAGACCCATGACCAATTGCACCATCCAATTTTCAATTTGTTTTGGGTTTTGTTGGATAAACCCTAACTTAGTTAGCAATGGGTGGTTAGTCAAGTTTAAAGCTTTTAAATAATCTTGGAAGAAAAAATTGTTGCCCATTACTACTTACCTATCTACTTGTTCATGAGAATTTACGTACCTAACAATGACTATTTATTTATTTACATGCTCACAATTACCAACCTACCTTGCAATACCTTCATTTCATATACATATTGCATTTTTCTAAGTTTGTCTACATGCACTTCCAGGTTGTAGTCTACCTCCTCCATCACCTAACTTCATTTACACATAACACATTGCATTTTCAAGTATGTCTACCTTGAAGTTCATCGTCACTTCTTTTTTGTGTTTTTCAAAGCTTTATGCAAAACTTTAGAACAACCTAAAGCTTCCTCTTTGCTTGCCCTTGTGTAAGTCATATGAATTTCAAAGAACATTTAAAGCTACCTAGTAGGCACCCTTCCATTGTAGGTTCCATTAAAGGTAAGCTTGTGGTGACCTTTTTGTGTTTTCTAGTTTGAAAGGTCATTGTTTTGTGTTTGTTTTCTTTGTTGCAAGTGTGGTGGCAACCCCTCAAAGCTTGTCATCATCATCATTCTTTGTTTATCTCTTTTATGTTGCATGAGTGGCATCAAGTTTCAAGCTTGTTATCATGTGTTTTGTTTTTGTTTTATGTTTTTTTGGGAGACAAGGGTGATGTAGGGCTTTAAGCTAGTTGGCATTCTATCTAGGTTTTGTTTAGTTTTTGTCATTTTACAATGGTGACAATGAGCTCCAAGGTCATTATCGTTGTAATTTTTTTTTGTTTATTTGCTACAAACACCATGACAACACATTGTGAATTCATCATCATTGAGGTTTTTTATTTGGTTGTGCTACTAAGGGTGACAGTGAGCTTCAAGCTTGTTATTGTTTAATTTTTTTTTTGGCTTGCAAGCATGGTTGCAATGAGCTTTAAATTAATCATTATATCATTTTGTTTATGATGTGTTACAAATGTGATGGCAAGTTTTAAGCTTGACATTGTTTTGTTTTTTTGTTGTGAGCACAACATCAACAAGCTCTAAGCTCATCATCATCAATACTCCCAAGTGAAAAGCACTTTGGGAGTTATAGTTCTATAGGAGTCTTAAATTTTTTAAACAAAAGTTCAAATGGCATATGATGTTCAAATTAGCCCCTCAATATGCCATTGGAAATGTTGTGAAAAATAATTATCAAAAGTGGGTTCACAATTTTCATTTGGAGTTATGAAATAAAAGTTATGGCCAAAAAAATAGTCATGAGTCAATTTGGCAATTAAACTCCCAACCACTAAAAGTTTTTAAAAAAAGATTAAGTGACCATTTAATTGAACATGTGATATGAAATTGGAAAGTTTCTTCAAAGGCTACAAGTTTCCTTTGAGAGATTTTCAATTAAAGCTTGTATGTAAAAATCATGAACCCATAAAGTTACGAGATTCATAACTTACCAAAATAAAAAAAAATCCATTCCACCTTTTGGGAGTTTCAAATATTCTTACTATTTTGATGCACCCCGTAATCCCATAGTATATATTATAAGAAAAAAACTAACAGTTCTTTTTTAAGTCTAAGTTGTGGTGTGTTTTATGAAAATTTCGGTTCACCCATAGTTCATATAGTCACCATTTAAACTCCAACTTGGACTAATTACATTTTATTTATTTTTGCATTTTAAATTAAACTTGGGAATTAACATTATTTTTACCCCACATGCTATAACTTAAATAAATTCCATGGATTTGGAAATGGAAACATCAATAAATCTAGGCCGCAACTAGCAAATATCTTCCCTTGTGTGTATCACTAATAATGGTCAATAGGGTCCAAATTCTTTGAGGTGTACCAAAATCTTGTCACAATGTCACCATGTTCACTCTCTTTTACCTAGTCATTTTTACCATGTAACGACATATTTATGGAAGATTATGATAGAATCTAAAATTGTAGTGATTTAAAATATGGTAGTTATGAAATATTTGACACTTTTTGATTCATTGTTTTTTATGGGGATCAAAATATTGGGTAAAAAAGGACTACATTAAGGATTAGGTCCTTTTCATCTTGAGTGACACACCTTCAAGGATTTTGAACTGAAAATTATTAATTTTTTCATCCACTAGTGGAGTCTATTCCTACCCAACAATAATATTTTATTTATTTTAAAATAAAAATTCAATAAATTATTTATTAGTGTGGCATATTTTTTGGGTTTAAAGAGGATATGTAAAAACTAGATTTTTTTTATGGCTTTGAGCAATGACTAACAAGTTGAAACTTGTTTAAGGTGCCATGGTTGTCAAAAGTTTAATATTCCAAATACATGAAAAAAACAAGGATTATGATGTTATACATTTTTTTAAAAAAAAATCGAAGAGACTAATTGCTAACCATGGGCTATTGGGAGTGTTGATGTTCATTTAGCTTTAGACAAACAATTGTTTCTTAAGTTTGATGTTATTCTTTTTGGGACTTGGAATGGGGTTCCATTATTTCCTACCTAGGCAATTTTGGAAATTTATGTGTTGCATAATAGGGAAAAGTGTAGATACATATTTATGTGTGTTGCATATTAGCCTTTTTCAATAGTGAAGATCATCTTGTTATAATTACAAGTATACATGATTAATTAATGTGCATTCAACTATAGTCAATCACTAGCTTGAATAAAACATTGGACACAATTTCTATCATATTTTAATCAAATCAACTTCTATGCTTTGCATTTCTATAAGTTGGGCAAAATGAGCATGAATCTTTTCAAGAAAATTTCCATTGTGGTGTAATCATGATCCCCCACCAATTCAATTGTAAATTGACAAGAAATTCAACTTGTTGAAGGGTCAAGATGAAATTGTTTAGTTTTTTAAACATGTAACTCAAACTAATTTTAAAACTCCAAAATTCTATCCTCCATCAAGCCTCTTTGTCTAAGTCCTTTTCTATCTCTCATTCCAATGATTTTTTTTCTTCCTTCACGAAACACTTAAAAGTCCACTAACAAAGGGAAAAAGTTAGGTTGTTGAGTTTTTGGGGTGGTAGTTGTTCATTTTGAACCATAAACCACATGGGCTAGAGTGAACCAACACCCATTAGCACACCATCCACTAAATGCCCATTTATGATTCAATTATGATAAACCTCAACAATTGAATCAATATTTGATTTCACCTTGGTCACCCATTATCCCATTGTAATTCATCCATGCATTCCAATATTGTTCATACATCCATGGAATATCATTTGTGAATTTTCAATGGATGAATATTGCATGAACTTCCATTCACAAGTTTTATGGATGAAATTTCAAGGATGAATGATAAATTTATCTAGATGATGAAATTCACTTAATGAAATAAAGTTTAGATCCATGAAATGTCATTAAAAGTTTTATGTCATCGATGAAACATAATTCATTCACAATTTGGTTTCGTCCTTTATGATTCATCCAATTTCCATGGATGATGAAATTCACTTGATGAAATAAAGTTCAGATCCATGAAATGTCATTAAAGGTTTTATGTCATTGATGAAGAATAACTCATTCACAATTCGACTTCATCCATTAATATTCATCCAAAATCCATAAATGAAAAAATTGTGAACTATGATTTGTGAATTTGTACTAGATCAATGATAAGACTTTAATGGATCAAATTCAAGATGAAATAAAATTGAATATGAGTTATTGTCCAAAAAAAATTTTCATTCTTGAAAGTTCATGCGGGTTGTCATGTTAACATCACCACTTAGTTGGTCTTTTTAAACATGAGGCAAAGGTTACCTTTATTGTAAATTTTCTTATGTTTTTATAATTAATTGTAGGCACCCTATTTAAATTTAATTATACTATAAATTATATATATTTTAATAAGTTGCACCTTATATGTTTTGCACACATGTTTCAAATAAAATGGAAGTAACCTCCCCATGATCCTACCACTATGGATGTGGTGATTTAAACATGAAACAATTCTTTTATTAAAACTACCATTGCAATGCCAAATAGGTGGAACATAATGGAAAATAGGTAGAATATATATGTGATCAAAACCAATTATTTATTTTGTTAAAAAAATTTGGTGTTGCTATTGATCACAAGAGGCCCCAAAAGAATAACAAAAGAGAAGTTTTTTTTTGGCCTTAAAATCTAAAGTCTTGTGGTCAAAGTTATTTAGACAAGAGGTAATGCTTTGATTAAAAAAGAAAAAAATTGCAATGGTTATAGTTGGAATACTTATCAAAAGGTAGGATGACTATTTTTTTATATTCGTCGTTTTTAAAAAGTTATATTTTAAAATTTCTATTGGCAATGACAATACATGAAATGACAATATTATCAAGCAAAGCTTTCCTTATAAACATCTAAGACTTAATCCATTCATTAAATAACAAACATTTTCAAGATTATGTGCAAATCTTCAAACCCTATTGGAAACTTGTCATTTGACATGTAATATGCATATTAGGTGCTCAAGAACATAAAATTACCTCTCGTGGATCCATTTCAACTACTAAATCTGATGTATTCCAATATTATCCCAAATTTTCATATCTTGTAATAGAGGGTAAAAATTTGATATCCTCATTGATTTTGAGTAGATCTTTTTATACAAGACCTCTTATGGCATTGTAATACCTCATCTTTTTTGTAATGTAACTCGCCTACTATACTTTTTTTTCCCTTACACAATTTGTGTTTATTTTCTTCTTTGATTACTTATTGATATTTAGATTTTGGATTGTTGGTATTTTTGGATTGTTGGTATTGTTGTATTGCTTCATTACCTTCCTCACTTTATGGTCCATAATTAGTTAATTAATTAATTCACTTCAAGTGAATACAATTACACTTAATACAATGTAATTCCAATTTGAATTGGATTTGAAATTCAATTCAATTGAACTCCACTTTGGACAATCAATTTAAGTTGAATTCAAATCCAGTTTGAATTGAATTGAATTGGAGTTCCTTGACAATGGTTGTTGATCTTCATAATCCAACACAAGAGAAAAAAATCCACAATATGTTTGAATGCAAATAGAAAAGGAGGCACCTTCCCTCTTTGTTCAACAATTCTTTATTGAAGTGCTTGTTTATTTAAGAATTGGTTGATTGTGTGAAATTGTCAAGTGGGCAACCACTAATGAACTCTATACTTATTTGACCTAAACCAATTTTGATTATCATTGTCACTAGAATTATTCGTCAATATGATCACAATGATTAAAAATGAGGCATATTTTAATTAAAGAAGCTGACATTGATGGAATGTAAATGGAACACAATGGGGAGACATATAGACATCTTACAATATTTAAATTTTTAATAAACAATGACATTGCCATCCATTTGAAATTGGAACATATCTAGACCTCTTTTGTTGTTATCACGATTCATTGGTAGGCATAACATATCTCTACCTTTTATATATATATATATATATATATATATATATGATTGTATAATCACATTGACTTAGGTAGGAAGCAAAAGAAAATAAAAATTATGTTTACTCCTTGAGAATGGGAGGGATTTTACACCTTAAGTAGTATACTTGGTTCTTTGAGATGTAAGGTCCTTCCCATTCTTAACGAATATCTATGACTCTCCCTTCTTACTCTCCATGATCTACATATGTTTAGGTTCATGATAACTTTTACCTCATGCTTTATGATAGATAAAGCCCATAGGTGGGGAACATTCCAAAATGTAGGGTAATCAACTATGACCTCATCCTAAGCCCTTTTATTTTGGGAATGATGCTACCTTGGAGCTCTATCCTACACAAACAACCCATGTCTATTGCTTAAGGTTCCCTTCATTTAACATTTTTATGGAATATTATTTGCTTGGCTAAATTGCAATGTTGATTTCACATTTTCAACTAGTCCACCTTGTCAAATTACCAAATTGACATCCATTTCATGAGTTTGCCAAGTCCAATTTGCTTATTGTCATTAGGTTCACCAAAATGTCAATCACACATTGCCAAGTTGCCAACTCCATGTCACCAATGCTACATTTCCAACTCATCAAGTCTATTGAACTACCCAAAATGCTTTGAAATGTTACAAGTTGCCCAATATTGCTTGAATTTTTTTTTGGGGGGGCCAAATCTTGCCCCAAAAAGTAAGACAACCCAATTTTCACACATTGCCAAAGGGCTCAAGACTTTATTTGTTTCTATTAATTTTGTTTCATTCATGAGAGCTCATCCAAACTTCATTCTTAAAATTCCATCTACTAAAATTCATAACAAGATTATTTGCTTTATGTTAGTTATTTATTGTGTTAGTTCACTTAACCTACTTCCCAATTCCACTTTGCCAAATGGTGAAGTCCAGGTTACTATTTGGCTATTTTATAAAATTGACTTTTCTGGGCTGTCAAATCCACTTTGCCAAATCGCAGAGTCAATAGGGCCCAATTGTCAGGTCAATGTTGCCAAGTCAGCATTTCCAAGATACCAATTCCACATCACCAAGGCAACGTTGCCAAATTGTCAAGTCCAAATTTGCTTTGTGAACTGCCCACGACATAAAAACTTTCTGGGCTGTCGAAGGTCTGAATGTTTTCAAGTCTGCTGAAACTTCTGCCCAAAAAAATCAGATTGTTTTGTTCTCTTCAACACCCCCCCCCCCCAAAAAGATTTCTTTCTTTCTTTTGACTTGATAGCTCTTTGAAGCTTGAGAAGAGCCCTTTCAAAATTCAAACTACCCTCTAAATTAAATTTCAACATATTGAGAGCAAATTGAAAGGTTTTGAGTTCATAGTTCATATTTTCCTTACATCCATTTTTATGAATGATATGAATTTAAAGTCATCTTAAAGGAACAAAAGTTCATCCATCAAAATTCATGACAGATGAAATTCATTTAAAAAATATCACTTATAAATTTATTTCATCCATGAAGTATATAGTTCATTTAGGAAAAAAAATTGGCATGAAAAGTCAATTCTTTCTTGTGGTGCATTCAATAACTCTTTTTATTTTTGTCATTCCTATATACATATATTAACTTGGTCATCATTGTTTTTTTTTAAATTGTCACATTAAGAATTGTAATAGTGTAGGGTAGAACCGCCCATCATCAAATATGTACTTATCATTGAATATTGTCCAATATTTTCCTCATTCCTTAACCAAATTGAGCCATTTTTGTGTCATTGGACCTGCAAATTGTAGCGTTACAAATGTTCTTTGAGTGTTAGAAGTGCAGAAAACACTCAAAGAACATTAGTAACGCAGAAAACTCTCAGCAATGCAGAATACACAAGAAGAGGATGAGCAATAGTTTGCTTCAACTTTTTTGAAAACAATATCTTCAGATCTCTCTCTAGTTTCAGCCCAGTATCTTCCTCATTTTTCTTCCATTTTGAGTGATTCAAAACATGATGAGTGCACCAACTAGGGTTTCCAAAAGTGCTTCGTATTCCAGAGGCAAAGATGCAACAATTGAAAATTTTACGTTCAAAACCTTAATCTGTTTTAGTTCACCCATCACTAGACATTGAACCTCCTTACACCAAACACCCCCATATCTTCCCCATTCTTTTATAAAATTAAACAATCTTTGTACAGTTGGAAGTGCTAGGTGGAGGGTTACAAATGGTCTTTGAGATTCAGAACCATAAGAACAATATCTAAGGATTCAACCTCCTTTGAGTTCTTAAGTGTTCGCTTACCAGCCTATCTATCCTAGTACCTGAGCTAGTTTGACATTAACAAAATTATTTATGAAATTTTTGATAAGTATCCAATACTTGGTGGATGCTTTGTTTGGTGGGGAGTTTGCCATGGTCTTACAAACCCTAGTTCACATGTTGAAAGTCTACTCAAAACCTGGGTGAGGATATGTTCTAGAGACATGTCCTAGAGACATGTTCTGTTCAGTCTAATTTTAGGACTATTTCTAGAGCAACTTATTATCCTGGGTCATTCCTGGTAGCATGCATATTCATTTCAACAAGAGGTTTTGGTTTGGAAAATGTTTGTGAAGAAACATGTAAATGTGTTTCCCTATATGGCTATAATATTCTGATGACAATCATTCATGTGTACAACAATGGTCTCACCTGATGCTACCCAAACTTTTGGTCGGTTTTACTAGAGTGTAGCAGATGATGCAATAGTGGGATTGCTGAATGGAGGTCACAACAGCTTTGAGGATGGATCTCTCACGCCAACAAGAAGATGAATGCACCAAGCTTGCACAACAATTTTTTTTTGCTTTGAAATTTTGCCAACATGTTAAAAAGTTTTGAGGTTATGACCATCGCAAGGTTTCTTTTGAAATCTTTTGAAATTTTTTACCAAAGAAGTAGGCTAGGGTTTTTGGGACGAGGTCTGCCAAATTTAAAGTGAATCCTCCTGCAAGTTGTCAAATAGCAACAAGATTATAATGTTTCTTTATTTGTCCTATAGTCAAATTTGACTAGATCCTCTTGTGAATGGTTGCGAGTGTGGCTACACCACGAAAGTGAAAAGAAAACCTTGATAGTCCATTATTGCATCCTATACTCCATAAACCCTGAACCAAGAAATTAGTTTTCAAAAACATTTTTAAAAATGATACAAAAATGTGATAGGTCTAAATGTTCTTAGAAATGCACATGAAAAGATGGATGCCAATCCATGTTGATGAAAAACGATTGAAAGTGGATGATCTTCATCATTGTCAAAATGTGCAAAGATTGTTAAATTTTTTAATTCAATATCAAACAATATAAAATTGAATGTCAAATTAAATTTCTGAAAAGTAATTAAATATTCGACAATATAAATACCAATCTTGTGACCTATAAATTGGGTATTTTTGCATTACAAAATCCCCCTACCAAACAGTAGGAACCACGTGCTGGCGCTGCCGCTCCTGCTTCTGAGAGTTACTGTTTCGAGCCATCCCTTTAAGCTGCCGGTTCCTTGGATAAAGCAATTATGTCCGCCCATTGCAAGCGGACCGATGTTCAATCTGGAATTGTCCCACCAAGTGCGCAAGTGGTTGGTGTGGGTGAGAGATTGCATTTGGGTCGACTTGGGACGCTCGAGAGGGAATTGCATTTAGGTCTACTTGGGATGCTCTTGGATTTTGAGCAGCGACAGAATTGCCAAGCGTTTTTGCCAAAGCAAAAAATTCTTCATCATCATATGTGCAGCAAGTGCAATTGCCATGTGCAAGGTCTAAGTCTGTTCTAGATCACAAACGCAGCAGCTCCATCACCACATGGAGATTTGGACGATGAGGATCTTGTTGCTACGTGTCAGTATGCACCCGCAATTTCACTCTACACATCAACAGCTTTCGCAGTACACCGCTCTTCATCCAGACTGCCCCGAATAGAAACAAAGGCGGCACTCAGAGATCACTGCAAACGTAAGCTTTCCTGTGTTGTTCCTCTCTATGTACTGCCTTCTTTTAACAATAGGTGTGTTTTGTTTCTTGAAAAATCTTCACCTGATTTGATTATAGTGATATCGTCCCAGTCAAATCGAGAGGCTGGATACAATCTCTGCAAAATGCAATACCTCATCCTGGCTTCTATGGGATCAGAGTTCACGATTTGGCAGGAAGTTTTTCTCCAGTCCCTGAAGGTCACATAGAAACTGTGGCAGGCGTTCTTTAGGGATCCTTCGCAATGTTGGGATCATAGATCAGAGAAGGTAAGTGAACATCAAACCTGTCTGAGTTCACATGTCAATGGAGCCATACCTCTTGTTGGTGTCAATCTTTTTTCTCTCTGTGGGTTGTTGCTAT
>Ga0116227_10014744_pt1 | contig 11799 bp, 7 predicted proteins | sample S1TSphgellanicum_FD_89693 | JGI IMG/M metagenome (GOLD analysis project Ga0116227, IMG submission 89693) | Host-associated microbial communities from peat moss isolated from Minnesota, USA - S1T2_Fb - Sphagnum magellanicum MG | ecosystem: Host-associated > Plants > Peat moss > Unclassified... | reverse complement strand
CGTGCATAGCGAGTACCCGCTGCTCGACGGTGCCTGCCGCGTCGACGCGCTCTGCCGGCGAACCGCCGACGACGGCGTTCCCGGGATCGCGCTGACCGATCACGGCGTCATGTTCGGCGCGGTCGAGTTCCACGACAGCGCGAAGAAGCACGGCCTCACGCCGATCATCGGCTGCGAGGCCTACATCGCGCCGCGCGGCCGGTTCGATCGTACGGTGCGCGACGAAGCGCACATCACGTTGCTCGCAGCCGACGAAGAAGGCTACAAGAACCTCACCGCGCTGATCTCGAAGGGCTTCCTCGAGGGCTACTATTACAAGCCGCGCATCGACATGGGGTTGCTCGAGAAGCACAACAAAGGCTTGATCGTGCTCTCGGGCTGCATGTCGAGCCTCGTCGCCTCGCCGCTGCTCAAGAACGATCGCGCGACGTCGCTCAAGGCGGCCAAAGAGTTCTCCGACATCTTCGGCGACCGGTTCTACATCGAGATCATGCGCCACGGGATGCCGGAAGAAGACATCATCAACGACGGCCTCATCTCGGTCGCGCGCGAGTTGAACCTGCCGCTGGTGGCGACGAACGACTCACACTACCTCACCCGCGGCGACGCGCAGGCGCACGACGTGCTGCTCTGCATCGGTACGGGTAAGACGGTCGCCGACACGAGCCGGATGAAGTTCTTCTCCGACGAGTTCTACGTGAAGTCGGCGCAAGAGATGCGCGAGCTCTTCGCCGACGTCCCGGAAGCCTGCGACAACACGCTCGAAATCGTCAAGCGTATCGACCTGAAGATCCCCGAGAAGATCTTCTACTTGCCGGATTATCCCGTGCCCAAGACGCCGGCCACCGACGTCGCGAACGTGCTCGCCGGATCGGCCGCCGACGTGGCGAGCGATGCGTCGGCCGACCGTATCGTCGAGATGAACGCCGACGACTACCTGCGGTTGGTGTGCGAACAGGGCCTGATCGCGCGCTACGGCGCCGAGCGCGCGAAGAACGATCCGGTGTTGCGCGAGCGGCTCGAGTACGAGCTCGGTGTGATCGTCGAGATGGGCTTCAGCTCGTACTTCCTCATCGTCTGGGACTTCATCAAGTACGCGCGCGATCGCGACATCCCGGTGGGGCCGGGCCGCGGCTCGGCCGTCGGCTCGATCGTCGCCTACTGCTTGCGCATCACCGACCTCGACCCGATCAAGTTCAAGCTGATCTTCGAGCGCTTTCTCAACCCCGAACGCATCTCGATGCCGGATATCGATACCGACTTCTGCGTCGAGCGGCGCGACGAAGTGATCGCGTACGTCACCGAAAAATACGGCAAGGAACGCGTCGCACAGATCGTCACGTTCGGGACGATGGCCGCGCGCGCCGCGGTGCGCGACGCGGGCCGCGCGCTCGCCGTCCCGCTGCAGGACGTCGACCGCGTGGCGAAGTTGATCCCCTCGGGGCCGGGCGGGCTCACGATCAAGGCCGCGCTCGAGCAGATCCCCGAGCTGAAGATGCTCTACGACGGCAACCCGCAGATGCGTAAGCTGATCGACACCGCGAACTCGATCGAGGGGCTCGCGCGCCACGCGTCGACGCACGCGGCCGGCGTCGTCATCTCGAAGAACCCGCTGACCGATCACGTGCCGCTCGTGAAGCTCGGCGAGAACGACGTCAACACGCAGTACGACATGACGATGGTTGAGCGCATCGGCCTCTTGAAGTTCGACTTCCTCGGCCTGCGCAACCTCACCGTGATGAAGGCCGCGAGCGACGAGATCCGCCGCACGACGAAGGCCGACTTCGACCTCGCGACGATCCCCGACGACGACGCGCGCACCTACGAGATGCTCGGGCGCGGTGAGACGCTCGGCGTGTTCCAGCTCGAGTCGGAGGGCATGAAACGCGTCTGCGTCGAGCTCAAGCCGACGCGTCTCGACGACATCATCGTGCTGATCGCGCTCTACCGCCCGGGCCCGATGGAACTGATCCCGCAGTACATCGCGATCAAGAACGGGCGCATGAAGATGTCGTACCTGCACCCGAAGCTCGAGCCGATCCTCTCGGAAACGTACTCGGTCATCTGCTATCAGGAGCAAGTCATGCAGATCGCGCGCGATCTCGGCGGCTTCACGATGGGCGGCGCCGACGAGCTGCGCAAGGTGATGGGGAAGAAACAGAAGGACAAGATTCCGCTGTATCGCGAGCGCTTCGTCGACGGCTGCGTCGCCAACGGCATCGATCGCGCGGTCGGCGATCAGATCTTCGGCCAGATCGAACCGTTCGCCGGCTACGGCTTCAACAAGTGCCACTCGGCCGCGTACGGCTGGATCTCGTATCAGACCGCGTATCTCAAGGCCAATTATCCGTTGCAGTACTTCGCGGCGCTGATGTCGTCCGTGCGTGACAAGACGGACAAACTCGTCGAGTACATCGACGAGGCGAAGAAGATGGGCATCGCGGTGTTGCCGCCCGACGTCAACGCATCGCTCGTGGAATTCGCCGTCGTGGGCGAACAGATTCGCTTCGGCCTCGCCGCGGTGAAGGGCGTCGGTGAGGGCGCGGTCGCCGCGATCCTCGCGCAGCGCGACGCCGCCGGACCGTTCGCGGATCTGTTCGATCTCGTCACGCGCGTCGGCACCAAAGCCGCGAATCGCAAGGTGTACGAAGCACTGATCAAGTGCGGCGCACTCGACACGCTGCCCGGCAATCGCGCGCAGTTGCTCGAAGCGCTCGACGGCGCGCTCGACGGCGCCGCACGCGCATCACGCGACCGCGAACTCGGTCAGGCCTCGCTGTTCGGGGCGATCGAGGAAAGCACGCCCGTCTTCACGCCGGCGCTCAAGCCGATCGCGCCGCCGAGCACGATGGAAGCGCTCACCTGGGAGAAGGAGACGCTCGGGATCTTCGTCTCGGGCCACCCGCTGGCCGACGTCGCCGACGCGCTCGCGCGCGCCGGTGCGGTGTCGATCAAGGATCTGCGCAACGTCGAGGACGACGCGCAGGTGCGCATCGCCGGGCTCGTCACCGCGGTTCGCCGCACGATGACGAAGGCGCAAGCGCAGATGCTGATCGCGACGGTCGAAGACATGAGCGGCTCGATCGAGTGCGTCGTGTTCCCCAAGAGTTACGCGCAGTTGCAAAGCTTCTTCATCGAGGACGAGATCGTCACGATCAACGGCCGGCTGCGCTTGCGCGAACGCCGCGGCGCGGTGCCGGGCGAGGAGACGCCGGTCGAGTTCAGCCTCTCGGTGAACGACGTGACGCGCTTCGACCGGCACACGGTTCCGCCGCCGCCCGCCGGCTGGCATGTCACCGTCGCGACGCGCGATCACGTCGACGCGCTCGCGCAGTTGCTCGACGAATCGCCGGGCACCGTGCCGCTGGTGTTCCACATCTCGGGTCAGGCCAAGCGCAGCTCGCGCGGCATCGCCAACGCCCCCTACGTGCGCCAGCAGCTCGAACGCATCGTCGGCCCGAGCAACGTGCGCGCCGGAGCCCCCGCGCCGTGAGACTGCCACAGGGCGTTGGTTGCGTTCGCTTCGCGACCGCAACGGGGAGGTGGCCGCACACGTGCGGCCTCCGCGGCCGGCATGGTGGGTGCCGATGAGACTGCCACAGGGCGTACGCGATTGGCTTCCGCACGAGCTCGCGCGCAAGCGCGATGTCGAGCAGATCATGCGCGCGGTGTTCGGCCGCTGGTCGTACGAAGAGGTGCAGACGCCGACGTTCGAGCGGTTCGACGTGGTCGAAAAGGGCCTGGGCGATGAGATGATCGACCTCTCGTTCCAGTTCAATGACCGCCGTTCGACGACGCTCGCGCTGCGGCCGGAGATGACGACGCCGATCGCGCGCCTGGTCTCCACGCGGATGCGCGAGTCGAGTTTGCCGCTGCGCCTCTCGTACATCGCGACGTCGTTTCGCTATTACGAGCAGCCGCAAGAAGGCCGCATGCGCGAGTTCACGCAGGCCGGCGTCGAGCTGATCGGATCGCCCGGCGTCGATGCCGACGCCGAGACGCTGTTCATGGCGATCGAAGCCTGCGATGAGATCGGCATGCGCGATGCGCGCTTCGACATCAACGATTCGCGCGTCGTCGACGGCGTGCTCGCCGGTGTCGGGCTCGACGGCGAGCACGCCGCGGCGGCCAAGACGCTGATCAAAGAGCGCAACATCGTCGGGCTGCGCGCGATGGGCAAGCCGCATCTGGTCGACTTCGCGCTGCGCCGCGGCGGCCGCGAGGGGATCGAGATCGCGCGTTCGCTGTGCCGTACGATCGAGTCGAACGCGGCACTCGACCGGCTCGACGTGTTGCTCGGCCGCGCCGAGGCGCTCGGCTACGGCGATCGCGTCTCGATCGACTTCGCGCTGTTGCGCGACCTGAATTACTACACCGGCTTCATCTTCGAGGGCTATGTGCCCGAAATCGGGTTCTCGGTCTGCGGTGGTGGCCGCTACGATTCGCTCTTGCCGAAGTTCGGCCACAACGTGCCCGCGGTCGGCTGGTCGGCCGGCGTCGAACGGCTGCTCATCGCACTCGAGCGGCGCGGCAAGCACATCGTGCGCCGCCGCCATCGCATCGACGTGCTCGTCAGCGGCGCGGATATCGCGGCGACGCGCGAACGCGCGGCGGGCAACATCGTTCGCTATACCGCGAGCGGTCAAGACGACGCTGCGCTGATCGCCGAGGCGCGCGCGCACGGCATCCCGCGCATCGTCGTCGCCGACGACGGCGCCGTGCGCGAGATCCGCGTCTCGCCCGCCCCCGAGGATCGCTTGCCGCTCGCGACCTACGCGAGCAACCGGGAGCGCTGATGCTGACGATCGGTATGCCGAAGGGCGCGCTCTACGACGACGCCGCGGCGCGCTTGCGTGCGGCCGGGATCGACGTGCCCGACGATGTCGGCCGCAAGCTCGCGGTCGTGACGTCGGACGGCACGCAACTGTTGTTCCTGCGGCCGACCGACGTGCCCGCCTACGTCGAGTTCGGCGCGGCCGACTGCGGCATCGTCGGGAAAGACGTGCTCTGGGAAACGGAACGGTCGGTGAGCGAACTCGCCGATCTCGGCTTCGGCTACTGCCGCCTATGCGTCGCCGCGCGGCGCATCGACCGCTATCACGAAGGTGCGCCGTTCCCCACGTTTCTGCGCGTCGCGACGAAGTTCGAACGCTCGGCCAACGCGTACTTTTCCGAACGCGATCTGCCGGTCGAACTGATCCCGCTGCACGGATCGGTCGAGCTGAGCCCGCTCGTCGGGCTCGCCGATCTGATCGTCGATCTCGTCGCGACGGGGAATACGCTGCGCGAACACGATATGGTCATCGTCGATGAAATCGCCGAAAGCACGGCGCGGTTCGTCGTCAACCCGGTGCGCTTTCGCACCAAGTACGACGAGCTGACCGCCTTGCTCGAACGTCTCGAACGCAACGTGCCCGCATGAAGGTCGTCGACGTCACCGACGAGCCCGCGCTCGCACCGCTCTACGCGGGCGGCTGGGACGCGCCGCGCACGATCCGCAACCGCGTCACCGCGATCCTCGACGACGTGCGCGAGCGCGGCGACGACGCGGTGATCGGCTACACGCAGCAGTACGATCACGCCGCGGCGAGCGTCGCGACGCTACGCGTGCCGATTCCGTCGCGCAAGCACGCGCGCGGGCTCGTCCCGGAAACGATCGCGGCCGGGCTCGAGCTCGCGCGCGAACGGATCACCGCGTATCACGAGCGACAGAAGCCCGACGACATCCGCTATCACGACGCCGATCTCACCGAATACGCGTTTCTCTCGCGGCCGCTCGCGAGCATCGGCGCGTACGTGCCGGGCGGCAGCGCGTCGTTGCCCTCGACCGTGCTGATGACGGTCGTGCCGGCGAAGGTCGCGGGGGTCGATCGCGTCGCGGTGACCACGCCGCCGCAGCGTGACGGCTCGATCAATCCGGCGATTCTCTACGCGTGCAGTCTGTGCGAGGTCGACGAGCTCTTCGCGGTCGGTGGCGCGCAAGCGGTGGCGGCGCTCGCCTACGGCACCGCGACGATCGCGCCGGTCGACAAGATCGTCGGCCCGGGGAACATCTACGTGACCGAGGCGAAGCGCCAGGTGTTCGGCGTGTGCGGCATCGACGGGCTCGCCGGCCCCTCGGAAGTGCTCGTCGTGTGCGACGATCGTGCGCGCCCCGCGTTCGTCGCGGGCGAGATCATCGCGCAGGCCGAGCACGACCCGCTCGCACGCGTCGCCGCGGTGTCGACCGATCGTGCGATCCTCGATGCGGTGGCCGAGCTGCTCGACGGTGACTTCGCGCGCGAGACGGGCCGCACCGAGATCGTCGAGCGCGTGCTCGCCGAGCGCACGTGGCTGATCCACGCGCACACCGAGCTCGAGATCCTCACCGTGATCGAGCGCTTCGCGCCGGAACATCTCTCGCTGCAGATCGCCGATCCGTGGTCGCTCGTCCCGCGCATCCGGCGCGCCGGCGCGATCTTCGTCGGCGACCAGACGCCCGTCGCGGCGGGCGACTACATCGCCGGAACCAACCATACGCTTCCGACGTCGGGCGCCGGCCGGTTCTCGTCGGGTCTGCGAACCGCCGACTACTACCGCACGATGTCCTTGGTCGAGAACAGCCGCGCGCGCATGCAGTCCGACGCGGGGATGCTCGCGGCGCTCGCCGAGTTCGAAGGCCTGCCCGCCCACGCACGTACCGCTCGCATGCGCGAGTAACCAACCCCGCAAGGGGGATGCACCACCCCGTCGTAGAGCGCATCAACACCCCCGGAGGTATTGGATGTTCGGTTTCTTGCGCGTGCTGCGCGTTCTCGCGCCGCTTGCCGTTGTCTGTGGCGCCCTGTTTGCTGTGAGTTGCGGCAGCAACAATTCGACACTGACGACGGCGACGTCGTATCCGACATCCGCCGCCGATACGGTAACGCTGTCGACGACCGCCGGAACGATTCCGCTGCCGGCCGTGTCGCCGGGCAACTCGGTCACGATCAATTACATCGGATCGAGTGCCTCGCCGCTGCCGTCACCGTTCCCGTCGGCGGGCATCACGATGACGACGACGGAGCTCTCCGCACCGCCGACCAACGCGCCCGCGCTCACGTCGAAGAACCGTTCGATTCTCTCCAAGAGCAACGCCGTCAACGTGACGTCGGTGGAGTTCGTGCTCAGCGCTGCCCTGCCGCTCGCGGCGTTCAACATGGAGACGCTCAACCTCGCGCCGCAGGAACCGGTCAACCAAGCCTACTTCGTCGAACTCGACGATCTCTCGTCGACGACCGGAACGACGTACATCAACACGTTCCCTGGCACGGCCGTCAGTTCGGGCGCGGTGCAGTTCACCAACACGAGCGGCTTCCTCCCCACCAATGCCGTGCCGGGCGGCGGCAGCGGTCCGGTCATGCTCAACACGACCGACACGTATCTCTTGCAGTTCTACTACCTCTCGAACGGCACGCCGGCCACGCCGACGCCGAGCCCGTCACCGCTGGGGTCGGCCTCACCGTATCCGACGCCGACACCGGTGGTCGTGGCGACGACCGTCCCGCTCGGGGCGGCCGCAGCGGTGACGCTCCCGGTCGTCGCGGGCGGCTTCACCGGAACGGTCGATCTCCCGGCCACGGCGAGCGGCGCGAGCATCACGCTCAGCGGCGCATCGACCTTACCGAACGGCATCACGTCCGTCGGAACGAACGATTACCCGTACTACATCTTCGGCTTCACCGCGACGGCGAGCGTTCCGCTGACGCAGTCGCCCGCGCTCACGCTGCAACTGCCCACGAACTTCACCGACTCGAATCCGATCGACGCGGCGCTCTGCACGGTCTCCGCCTGTCCGGTCGCCGCGGGCGATGTCGGCGGCGCATTCACGCCGTCGTCGAGCGGCCTCGTGACGATCCCCGCCGGCGCGATCCCGGGCTTCACCAGCGTCGGAACGACCACGCAGTACGTGATCGTCTACACGAACCGCGGTACGCCCGCGAGTCAATCGACGCAGCAGACGCTCGCGGGCGGTTCCGGCTCGATCACGGTCCCGGCCATCACGACGAGTCTCGGCACCTATGCGAGTACGATCAACCTGAGCGGATTGAGCGGCTCGCCGACGGTGACGGTCGCGGCACAGACCGGACTCTTCCCGGCGATCACGGCCATCGTCCCGAACACGCAGACGATCTTCTACGCGCTCGCGCTCGGCGCGACGTCGTCCACGTCAACCGGGGCAAGCGGATTGACGTGCGGTGCTACGGGTTGCTCGACGATCGTGCTCACGGTTCCGTCGGCGCTGATCAGCCAAGTGGCGGGACTCGCCACGCCGGCGACGTTCTACGTCGAAGAGTGCACGGCGACGGCGTGCCCGGTCTCGTCGAGCGATGTGGTTGCGCTGACGCCGAGCGGCGACACGCTCTCGGTCGTTCCGCCGTTCGGCAGCGACGTGCCGAGCTTGTCGACGACCCCGGTCTATATCGTGTTCTCGTACGCGACCAAAGTGCCGGCGCCGGCACCGTCGCCCACCTAGCGCCGTTGTCCGCGGCACCGGAAACGGTGCCGCGGAAGGCGAATACGTCGGCCCGATGACATCCGCACGGATCCGGCTGATCGCGCTGGACCTCGACGGCACGCTCGTCGGAACCGATCTGACGATCCGGCCGCGCGTTCGTGAAGCGATCGCCAAGGCTCGCGCGCAGGGCGTCGCGATCACGATCGTCACGGGCCGCATGCTGGCCGCGGCCAAGCCGTACGCGCTCGAACTCGGCATCGATAGCGCGATCGTGTGCTATCAAGGCGCCGCAATCTTCGACGTGAAGAGCGGTGAGATTTTGCAGATGACGCCGGTGCGCCAAGACGTGACGCGACAAGTGCTCGCGTGGGCGCAGGAGCGCAACATCCACGCGCAGTGCTACGCCGACGACAACCTCTATCTGCAGCAGATCAACGAATTCTCCAAGCGCTACACCGATCTCGCGCGCGTCGAGCCGCACGTCGTGCCGTCGCTCGGCGCGATGTTCGCCGACAAACCGACGATCAAGATCGTGCTCGTCGACGACCCCGACAACGCCGCGCGCTATCTCGCCGAACTCCAACCGTTGCTCGGCGATCGCGCCTATCTCACGCGCAGTCACGTCGACTTCGTCGAGATCCTCGACCCCGGCGTCAATAAGGGCGTCGCGCTCGCGTTCGTCGCCGGCACGTACGGTGCGACCGCTGCGGAGACGCTCGCGGTCGGCGATGCGTGGAACGACCTGCCGTTGCTCAAAGCGGCGGGCATCGGTGTCGCGATGGGCTCGGGTCCGCCGGAGCTGCTCGCGCAGGCCGATGCGGTCGTCGCCGACGTCGCGCACGACGGCGTTGCCGAAGCCGTCGAACGGTTCGTCCTGACGTGAGCGCGCGCGCGGCCCGTCAACGCCGTTCGCGTCCATCGCTCGTCGTCCGCGTGCGTGCGTTCTGGGTGATCGCGGCGCTGATCGTCGTGGCCGGCGCGGCGCTCGCCGTCGCACTGGCCGACGCACCCGTGTTTCGCGTTCGCTCCGTCTCCGCGATCGTTCCGCCCGACGCGCCCGTGCGGAGCGCCGACGTGTTGGCGGCCGCGCGCGTGCCCGCCGACGCGAACCTGTGGCTGCTCGATACGGCCGGAATGCGCAAACGCATCGCGGCGATCCCCTACGTGCTCGGCGTGCGCTCGCATCGCTCGCAATTTCCCGCGCCGGCGATCAGCTTCGCAGTGACCGTGCGCGTGCCGACGGGCTGCGTGCACACGGCGAGCGGCATCGTCACGATCGACGCGACCGCGCGCGTGCTGCAGACGGGCTGCGCGGCGCGCAATCTGCCGCTGGTCGACGCGGGCGGCGCGCCGGCGCCGGCACCCGGTGCGATCCTCACGACGCCCGACATCGACCGGCTCCTGGCCGACGCCAAAGCGATCGCCGCCGAGGTGCCGGTGAAGATCGTGCGGCGCGACCGCTTCGGCGGGCTCGAGGCGGTCGATACCGACGGCGTCGTGCTGCGCTTCGGCGCCGACGACGACCTCGCGACGAAACTTTCGCTCGTCGATCCGATCCGCCGCAGCATCGCGAACGCGAAGAATCTGCGCGCGATCGACCTGCGCGCACCCGACACGCCGGTGGTCGATTTTCCATAGATGACGTAGGTGATCGCTCGCCCACCCACAATATATAGTGTCCATCATCATGATGGACGGACTGTAGTGGCACGCGGCGAGATCATCGCCGGGCTCGACATCGGCACGACGAAGACATGTGCCGTCGTAGCGGCCGCCGGCCCCGACGGGCTCGAGATCATCGGCATCGGCGAAGCGCCCTCGACGGGCATGCGCAAGGGCGTCGTGACCGACTTGGAAGAGACGGTCAAAGCGATCGAGGCGGCGACCGAAAAGGCCGAACGCATGGCGGGCGTGCACATCTCGCACGTCTACGTCGGCGTCACGGGCGAACACATCGCCTCGACGAACAATCGCGGCGTCGTTGCCGTGTCGGGCGACGAACGTGAGGTCGTCTCGGCCGACGTGCGGCGCGTGGTCGACGCGTCGAAGATCATCAACTTGGCGGCCGACCGGCAGATCATTCACGCGTTACCGCGCCACTACACGATCGACGGCCAGGACGGTGTCACCGATCCGGTCGGCATGTCGGGTGGACGGCTCGAAGTCGACACGCACATCATCACCGGCGGCGCGACGTTCATCGCGAACGTGCTCAAGTGCGTGCATCGCGCCGGGCTCGAGCCGGCGGCGATCGTGTTCGAACCGCTCGCATCGGCGGCCGCGACGTTGCTCGCCGAAGAGAAGCACGTCGGCTGCATCTTGCTCGACATCGGTGGCGGCACGACCGACATCGCGGTGTTCGCGAACGGCGGCATCATCCACAGCGCGACGATTTCGGTCGGCGGCAACATCCTCACCAACGACATCGCGCTCGGCTTGAAGACGACGTTCGCCGAAGCGGAGAACGTCAAACGCACCTACGGCTCGGGCCTCACGCGTTCCGACGAATCGGAGCAGACGTTCCACGTCAAATCGCTCGACGGCCGCAGCACGCGCGAAGTGTCGTCGTCACAATTGCGCGCGATCGTGTTGCCGCGCGTGCTCGAAATGTTCCGGCTCGCGAAGAGCAACATCATCGATCGCCTGCCCCGCGACCAAGTGATGAGTGAGGTCGTGATCACCGGCGGCGGCGCGCACCTGCGCGGCATCGAGACGACGGCCGCCGAGATCTTCGGCTTGCCCGTTCGCATCGGTGTGCCCTCGACCATCGCGGGCCTCACCGATTCGGTGAAGCAGCCGCAATACGCGACCGCCGTTGGGCTCGTGCTCTTCGGTCCGCGCGGCGAAGCGGCGCCGCATCTCAACGGCCACGGCGGTAGCGGCGCGTTCGCCAAGCTCTGGTCGTGGTTCAGTTCGATATGGAATTAGATCCAGTCGCGAATCCACCGAATCCACCGAATGCACGTCGTCCACAGAATGAAAAAAGCGCGAGGCCGTCGCGTGCGCCACAACCAACACCGCTCTTTCCGCCGGAGGAATTGCCCATCATGGCTGACGCGAAACGCTTCGTTCCCGAACACGCAGCGACCATCAAAGTCCTCGGATTGGGCGGCGGTGGTTGCAATGCGATCAATCGCATGATCGAGGCCGGATTGTCCGGTGTCGAGTTCTACGCGATCAACACCGACGTGCAAGCGCTGCGCGCGTCGAAGACCAACAACACCGTGCAGATCGGATCGAATCTCACGCGTGGGCTCGGTGCGGGTGCGAACCCGAACATCGGTCGCGAAGCGGCCGAAGAATCGCGCGAAGATCTCGCGATG
>Ga0116227_10014743_pt1 | contig 11799 bp, 6 predicted proteins | sample S1TSphgellanicum_FD_89693 | JGI IMG/M metagenome (GOLD analysis project Ga0116227, IMG submission 89693) | Host-associated microbial communities from peat moss isolated from Minnesota, USA - S1T2_Fb - Sphagnum magellanicum MG | ecosystem: Host-associated > Plants > Peat moss > Unclassified... | reverse complement strand
TTTTTTTAAGATAGAAAAATAGAAGTTCTGTTTTTATAAAAAAATCTTTTTTAATAACAAAAACATTTTTTTCCAAAAAAAAAAAAGAAAACCCCCCCCCCTCCCCCCCCCCCCCCCCAACAAAATTGGTGCACCATTAATTATAAAAGGATTTCCAACAATACCAAGAGTAGAAAGAGGGCCGCATGGGGAAGTATCATCATTCAATAAATTTTTTAAAAAATCCTATTTAATTAAATTACCTTCCTTCATATATGGATACAACAATGTAATTTCCTTTATAACATCCTAAAGATAATAAATTAGATATTAACAACTTTGCAAGATTATTTAGTCCATGCTTTGCTTTAGTCATCATTGTATTTTTAGCCTTTAAGAAGGCGTGTCAAAAATTGTAAATGGAAGTTTAAATCCAATCTAATACCAAGTTCAAGTATGAAAATTTAAAAGTTTAAAAGATTCAACATTGATATATGAGCTAGTGTTTTCAAAGTCGATATTCACCCATCATCAATTCAAAATATTGGCCATTTCCAAACTTCTGGTTGGGTAAATTTTTTTGAATTGTGCCTAACATGTCTTCATGGGACAAGACCTATCACAAGTTGACACATCTTGGGTCAATCTAGCCCAAGTCCCAAAACTTAAATTTAGCCCCAACCTATCAAATGCCAAGGTTAACTAAACCTAACTTGAGAACCAACCTAGGGCCTTAAGGTCCTTTTTATATAGTTTGGGTCTTAACGTCTAAAATTAATTCTACCCAAATGTTTTTCATCTAGGCAAAAACCTTTTCATCAAGTTGTCAAAATTATTTTGTTTAGAGGATTATTCAAAGAATAATTTGTAGTTTTCTCCTTTTGCCTAATTATATAGGATCTAGGGATAATCACTATTTGTATATAAACCCTAAACCCTTTATTTAATGTGTGAAATAAAGGGGTATTTTTGCTATGAAGTAATAAAACATTAAAATAATATATTATTAAAATTTGGAAAATTTAAAATATATTGTAGATATAGTTCCATAATCCAATTTTATAAACCCGATTTATATTTAAATAAAATACAAGTATATTGTAGATAGAGCTCCATAATCCAATTTTGTGAACCTGATTTATATTTAAATAAAATATATTTCACATATATTTTCAACAAATTGCACTTTATATTTTTGTGCACATAATTTGGAAAAGAATGGAGCGTTCCTTTTATCCCATATACATGTTTGGACCTTGGACTTGTGCCTTTGTGGGATAAACCATGGGGCCTTATTCCTCTCCCCCATTGTTCTACAAAAGAAAAAGAATGGATTTCTTAGGTGCTTGTTTCTCCACCTCACTAGAATGTAGATTTTCAATTTTCTAGTTCTACTCATAAGGAAGAAAGTACTTTTATTTTGAAAGAAAAAGTTTCTATTTGGGGGTGTTGAAAGTTTCTTTTTTTTCCTATGATGGGCCACTTAAAATGGTTCAATTTGGAGATTTGAACTTTGGGATGCATCCTTCCACCAATTAATAAGTTGGAACCAAACTTGATTTAAAACTAAAGTAAAATGATTTTATACATTTTAAACTTGTCAAACCCAAAATCCACATATTTTATTTTTTGAAAATTTTATTAAACATGAAACCTAAGAGTCTTCCTTTTTATAAAAACCCTAAACTTAGACCTATTGGTTTCAATAAAACCAAGATCAAGCCAACTATATTTCAAACTATTTGCCTTAACTGAAGTTTAAACCAATCTTCATCAATACCCTTTTCAATTGGTTATAACTAATATTCAACTATAAGCAAAGTGATCTACATATAACAATTAATAACCATCTAGTAAAAAAAAATCTTGATTTTGGTTACCACAACCATTAACCATTCCACTACCCCTAACCATCATGCAAGAAATGGAACTAGACCTTATGGTTGCTCAGAAATTTGGAAATCATATATTAAGATAGATGTTTGTTTATTTAAAATCGTTAATGAGGTGGTGAGCATGTTTTTTCTTTCACAATTTTTAGACCAATGGAAAAAAATCATTGAATTTATAGTGATTTTTCTCATAAAATCTTTGAAATTAAGACCATTGCAAAATATTATTAGGAGGGGTGATTTACACAAGCTTTAATATATGTGGGCCAATGGCATGGTTGCCCATTGATAACAATAAAATTTACATGTTTTTTTAATGATTTATCACCATTAGGTTGTTGCCCATTCCATTATTCCAACCACCACACATTGCAATAACCAAGGCAACATATAACTTTAAGGATGATTTCATTACCTTCTATACTATACCACAACTATTCCTATAACTTAAACAATATCATGTTGGAGCTCCCAATTATATTCTTACTAAGAACTACTTTTATTGCATTTGATTGCCATTATTCGCATAACCAAATCTTAGTTTGTAAAACATTCTTTACACCTTATCTATGTTGTCACAACTCTTAGAGCCATTTGACACAACTTGCACACACACATCCTCAAGTACATATGAACTCATTCACATTAGTCTCACAAACTTACATAATATCAAGAGCCCCTTTGACTTTTAATTTTGCATTTATATACTATATGTGGTTGGTTACAATTATTTCAAACTATCCATTTTTGCCAATAACTACCATAGTTGGCTATTCATGGTATTTGGCAATCTAAGTTCAATTAGCCTCTAGACTTTGATTTTAGCTATTCTATTGTTCAATTGTCTTTTGAATTCTTATCAACTACATTTAGCTAATAATCTTTTTCTAACACCCATGAGAGATGGTTCATGAATTTCTTTATTTTTTGGTTGGATTTGGTTGGAAGTTGTACCTATCAATATGATTCACTTGGAACTAATGAAAATTTGGTTGGATTTTGTGGAATACACCTAGGAAGGCTTAGTCACATGAGGTATCTTATATTAGTATGTATGTTACATCTTCACTTAGGGACAATTTGTTGGTCTACAAGTCATTGACTAGACACAAAACATGTTGAACTTGGTAAATTCTAAAGATCGTGTCATGTGAAAGAATGATTTCACAACTTCATACAACATGAAATACTATGGAGTTGTAACTCTTTAGATGATCCAATTTGACAACATGTATATAACTTTTTTTAAAATGTCTATTTGTATTATCATAACATATTGATTTTCATGCATAACTACCTTTTTTCTTTCCCATGTGCCCCACCTAACGTGGATATGGAAAGGCAAATTGACATGTGTGTATTCATGTCCTTATTATCTTTATTAAATAATTTAACAACCTACATCTTTCAAGCCTATCTATTTAAATACCCTTTTACCTTGCAATTTTGAAAGATGTCATACATAATGATGAATTATTGGAAACCATATGGGAACATAAAAGAGAAATTAAAATAGGGGAAAGGGGGAAGAGAGGGGACATGGGGATATTTTAAAGTTTGGAATACACTTGTAGAAATAATATATGTCTTCAAGGATGATTAATAACCCACCAAGTTTAATTTTTAATTTTTTCAATTTTGTGACATTGAAAATTTGACAAAATTTCCCCCAAAATTAGAAAATTAATTGAATTTAAACTAGAATAAAAATTTCAGTTTTTATGTTGAAAATATGATAGATTTGGTGGAAAAAAATTCATTGCTACCAATTCCTTTAAATTGGATTTTGACTAAGTTAAAAATTTCAAATTTCCCAAGTTTGTGATAGCATAAAAACAATATTATTTTCAATTTAAATGGTTACAAATTTTCATACCTTGGACTAATGAATTCATTGGAATCAATACTTAAATAAATAACTTTTTTACTTACAAATTTTTCACCTTATTTCATGCATGTATAAGGGTTAATTAAGTGATAATAGTTTTTAGGATTTCATGAAATTGAGATTGCAACAAGTTGATAACAATTCCTTTAAAGATTTTATCATTGAAGCCATAACTAGAATTATAAAATAAGAATGGAAGAAATTAAAAAATGAATACATTGGGTACTAAATACTTATTAATACATTTTAAAATCCCAAATTAAAATCATGTTTCCAAGTGTTATCCATGGGATTTTTCACAATGTTGGCACGAAATTGAGGGTCATTTGCGTTGTGAATCAACTATTTAATGTATACACATTATGTTAAGGCATGTTATAGCTTCAACATGTAAGTAATATTTTTGTCATTCATGTTAAAGATTTAAGTACTTAGGAAAATGAACTTTATTTTTGAGGAAAATTCTTCGATACAACAATGATATGAAAATAAATGCCACATAAGGTAGTGCATTCAAATATTGTTAGAGATTTTTTTTAAAAAATTGTTTTGTACATATGCTAAAATTGTAGAGGAAATATGGAATAAGTTGGTGCAAAAACATGTATATTATAAACAAAATGATGTTTATATCTTTGTGTTAGGTTCGTACCTACTTATGAAACCTTTCATACCTACCTATGAATTTACAAACCTAGTTCTCCATGTCCCTTTGTATCTCTATGGCTCTCTCCAAAATTTCTTCTTGCTTGGCTCTTCCAAAAAAATTCCTAATTCTTCATGAATCAACCCATAAATTTGAATAGGTGAAATTGGAGCTATATATGACAACATACACTCAATCATTGTTCATTTGGAAGTCTACATGTAAGATATTTTAGTTTATGAAAATGCAACTTTAGGAAACAAGGATCATATTTGCTTTGACAAACTATGATACCGTTTTGATTTCCAACTTTTTTTTTGGTTAATGGTATAATGAGTTTCAAAGCTCAATTCAAAATTCTTTGTTTTCTTGAGTCAATTATTGTCTATGTTGTAGCCTTTGAAGTTATATACATTGAAACTCATTAACAATATACCTGACATTGTCTTTTGGTCAAATATTTTTTTGAAACAAAATTCTGAATAGCAAGTAAATTTCAACAAAAGCACATCATCTTTTGTGGACCAAGCCCAAAGCTATTCATCAAAGGCTAAAATAGTAGATAGATAGTTCATTGTATCTCCATCTACATATTCAATTTAGGCATCAAACTTTGCAATTCGCACATTTGCATGGAATTGTAATGCTCTAAACTCATTGTGTACAACATTTTATGTAGTCCCACACAAGAACTCAAAATTGTGATGTGGCCTTTATTAATGTCACATACCATGGTCTCAATTGGACATTGGAAATAAACAATTCAAAGGACATCATTGGTAGAAACAACTTCACAAACATGAATGCAAAACTACAATAGATGTGTCTCTAATTGAGCATGGACAAGCAAACCCACATTCATTGTTTAACTAGGGGATGAATGTTGTTATTTAAAGATCAAGAAATGCATAATGTCCAAATGTTTAAGATTCAAAGCTTCATACATTCATGATAAGAATGTCAAAACTATTGTAAATAGTTAATGTGGATCATTTATGCAATGTTGTATCAACATTCTAATGAGAGGAAACAATGATTGTGACATCCAACATTAAACCCATTCTAATGTAAGAACTAAGACAACAAAAACTATTCATGAAAATAAAATATATTCACCTATATAAAAAAGGAAATAATAGAATTGTAAATAAATTTAGGTTCACAGTGCTTAACATAACATTGCAAATTCATTTCCACATGGATCATGTCATGATCAAATATGTTACCATTCTTTCAACATTTGGTCATTAACTTCATCACTACCCAATAATAGGTCTTCTCATCCACTATAACACATTAGAGTTTATAGATTTTTGCCTTGCACAAACCTTGGAAGCATTTCAGGTATACTTTCAAAGCCTTTGCATTGAAAAATTAACATAATCCATGAAATTTTCAAAAAAAGAAATAACATCATTTTGACTTTTTTTTTTTTGGGGACAATGAAAATGTTCCATTAATTGATTGAAGGTGCTAAGAGGAAGATACAAATATCTTCATTTATGTTTGTTGAATTAATGTTGATTTCAAAAGATGGTGCTTCAAACATTGATAGTGATGATGAAAATTTGTGCAAAATTAATTGGGGCATTTTGGGCCTTAGTCACATTTGACAAACTACACTCCAAGAATGAAGCTTTGGATTCATCCAATCTCCTTCCTTCATTAAGTGACCTAAATTAAAGTTTTGCACATTAGGTTATCATGTTGACACACTACCTAGCTTCAAATTGTCTTTTTGTCATTCCAACCCATGAAAATCACAAGAATTTGAACTCTAAAATTTTAAAAAACTTTAATTTGAAATTGGAGTTGCATAATTTGAAAGTAAAGGAAAAAGGAAAATAATTAGATCCATGTCAACATTTTGAACACTTTTGAACATTTTTCGTGATTGGGTTTGTATAAAACCTTTTACATTTTTGAAAATTGAAGATCTAATTACCTTGGAATGTTTAGTGGACATCATGTACATTTAAAACTAACCTTATAACATTTAAAACTACCATCTATTTAGATGTTAACCCTCCAAGATCATGAATTAACCCAGTTTGGAGCTTTTTTTCTTTTGGAAACCTATATACCTTTACCCGGCCAACATATATATATATTTGGAAAAATTGTATTATTTAGCCTTATCTGGGTGATGCATTAAAATTGATAAAACGCGCCCAACACTCTTATTAACCCTCCCAATGGGTGGAAGAAGGCATGTGCAACATACTTCATGATTTTATCCTCCCTTGGCCATTAGGCTAGCTACATTGATTTTCAACCAAAAACAAACAAAAGATTGTGTTTGTACTAGTCAATGACAGGTTCAAACTTTTTACCTACACAACATCTTCTTCTTCAGCCCCATGTAACAACATCCACAAAAGAATTGATATTATATTTTCAGTTATTGGGTAGTAGTAGTACTTTTGTTCACCTTCTCACCTCATTCCCTTCTCACAAACAACACCAACAACAACAATCAACATTGTACAATAACACAAAACAAATGTTGCTTGATACGGTGTAGTAGGTTGAAAATGCATCTCTACCTCCAAGCACGGTTTCACCATAACTAACAAGCATCTCCACCCACACTCCCTATTTTGGCCTCTATTGGTGTTTTACCACGAGTGTTAAATAATTTAACGATTTCGACAAATAGGCATTAGTGTGCCGCAGCACACAAACCAGCCAAAAATACATGCTACAACATCTGGTATCAGGGCCTCAACACATCAAATAATGTTAAGTATACAATGAGTTCGGTGAAAGCAATTAATTATTTTTTATTTTTTTTGTGGTGACTTTTTGTTGTTTTGCGAAAAAAATGTTTTGTAAAAAGAATATTCTTATGCAAATTCCCTGGTTGGAAAAAAAAAAAAAAAATCACCCAAAAAGGAAAATTAAGTATTGCCAAAAATTGTCACAATTGCCTACAATATGAAAGGGTGCTTCAGATTTTTTTACTTTCATCTTTTGAATATCACCAAATTTGGCTAAATATACTTGTGAATTATCCTCACTTGAGCAACATCACAAAATTGAAGAAAAAAACACCGGGTGAAAGAGGAAATCAGCTTTTTAAGGGCCATCCGGAGAATTTGCCTAAAAGTCACCCCCAATCTTTACCCTAATGTTACTCGGGCACACCCAAATCAAAGGCAAAATTTGGCAACATTTTGCCACTATAGAAATTGTTGCATGTAACAAATACTGTTAAAATTTCCCCCAGCCCCACCCATAAACATATATATATATATATATATATATAGTGAGAGACTACAACTGGGCCAATGCTCATAGTTGCCCAATAAAAAATTAAAAAAAGTAATTTCCTATTTAGTCTTCTCAACCTGTTGGAGGCAGCCCTTTTTCTTTTTCTGGTGAAATTTTGCCAAAAATTAAAAAATTGAGAATGAAGTGATTTTGGAGGGTTTCAATAGCCAGAAGTGAGGTGGGGAGGGGAAAGTAAAAATGGCCAGATTTTCATATTTAGCTTTCAGTGCGTAGCCATAAATATAGAAGGTTGATTAATTTTGTAGTTCTTATGGGGTTTATAGCCAGATTTGACTAAAATCTTCCTGATGAAAATCACCAAATTTTTTCTACATCTTCCTATAGATGATCACCAGGGTTTTTTTTTTGCCCTAGCCACAAGACAACCACCCACAAGAGGAAAGAGTCAAATTTGGCTATAGGTTAGAGAGGACGGTGCCCCCAGTGTCTAAATATGGCGACTTCCATGTTTTTCTCCTCAGAATGTGACCAACTAAAAAGGCATCCATAAAGAATCTTGCAACAGCCATTTAAGCGTCAAATAGATGTGAAATTTCACACAATAAAATTTGGATGCTGATCACTAATTTGGATGCTGATCACTACTTAGGCCACATGAAAAGAAAATTCCCCCAAAAAAAATTGTACTCTATGTTTTGGTACTGCGTTGTGGGCATATTTTACAGGCCCAAAATTGAGTTTCACACTGTAGTATGCTATAGTACAGATCGAAAATCATGGAAGGGCCTGTACTCTACTTCATCCACAAGATAGTGTACAATGTTGTACAGGCCATTTTACTCTGAGGGTTGAGTTTCACACTATAGTATGCTATAGTACAGGTTGAAAATCATGGAAGGGCCTGTACTCGACTTCATCCAAAAGATAGTGTACAATGTTGTACAGGCCATTTTACTGTGAGGGTGGAGATCGTGTGCTGCTAGGTGTATGTATTGCTGGTCACATATGAAGCAGGCAAGCATCTTTTGTTGCAGTTGACATACTCTGGAGTATAGTTAGTTAGTCCTTGCAAAGGGCATGTCTTAACAGTTGATTGTCATGTGTGTCCATAATTGTTCTATTTTGTACTTTGACATAAGAACTCCATGACACCTTCTTATATACTATCAAGCTCAAATACACAAAAAAAAGAACACTCCAAGTTTAAGTAAGTCAAGTGTATCCATAACACTTTCTCTTCTTCTTCTTCTTCTTCTTCTTCACATCTCTCTCTCTCTCTCTCAAATTTCGTTCTCAACTTCATGTCACCAAATGTTTTGTATCTCCAATTTGTCAAGCTTGTCTCAATAAGCCTCTGAGCTCTGAACTGTTTGTACCCATCAAGTTTGGTTCCTTTTTTCTTTTTTGTAAAATTCAGGGACTGTTCAATTCCAAAACTTAGAATTACACCCAGAATTTTTTTAAAAAATAAAATAAAAACAAAACTTCATATTGATGCACTATGAGAAACTTGGATTTGCAATTATTTGGAATTACTCAATAGATTTCTTGAGAGTAGAATTTTTTCCAAGTCCCTTTCCTCTCCAGAAGCAAAATTTGGGTTCCGACTTTCAACCTTGGCTATGGACCATTTTGAATCTCTTACAGAACAAATTATGATCCAAAATCACAGCTGATTTTTTGTTATATATATAATTTATTTTTTTCACCATTTTGATTTTGGTGGACATTTCCCAAATTTTTTGGACTGTATAAATTTCTAGCTTTGAAAAACCCAAGTTCAAATTTAGACTCTTGGAATGTTGTGAAGCTCAGACCTGCATAATTGAAGTCTTGGCTGTAGAAATCTGGTCCCACAAATACTTTTTGCAAGTTTGAGTTACAGTGTTTGTGAGCTCTTGAAGAGTTTGAACTGTCTAGATCTGAAGTCCTGGGCTTTAGCTTCAAATTCATCAAGACTTTGATCGGAAAAAACTTGGAACTATCCAAATCCAAAATTTCTAAGATGAGAATTATAGCTAGTCTAGCTGTTTGTAAATTGCATCGAGATCAATCCAAATTTCATTTGTTGGCAATTGCTTTGTTACTGCTTACAACTATGAATCTGGTTAGCATAAATTTTGCAGTTGCAGCAGCTGGATCAATATTTGGATCCAGTGCACGGTTGAGTTTCTGGGAAGGTTTTTTTGTAGAGTGGGCCAGTGATCATGTGAGTTTCTTGGATGGTGGAGCTACTGTTCAGCTCAAGCTTGATTCCTCTTCAGGTAAGAAAATTTTCCAAATAAATCTCTTTTGAACAACATCCATGCTTGAAGCCTTCTGCATGAGGCTTTTGCTCCAATTCCAGAAGAAAACAATTTTCTGATTCATTTGTCACAAAGTTAAGATTTTAGTTTGTAACAATTGATCAGAGATTTCAGTTCACAATTGGTCAGAGGAAATTTTTTGTTTGCAATTGATTGATTGATTGATTTTAGTCTGCAATTGGCTGCAGGAAGTGGGTTTGCATCAAACAAGTCGTACATGTATGGGTTCTTAAGCATGGATCTGAAGCTAGTGCCTGGTGACTCCGCAGGCACTGTGACCAGTTTCTATGTATGTACATAATCTGCAGTTTCCTCGTGAAATCAATTTCACATGTGAAATTATATTTTAAAGATATATGAATCTAAGAATATGAGAACCATACTAAACACTTGATGGGTGATAGTGTTGCTATCATGCACCCATGATCAGCATCGTAGCACTTCATGCTTGAATTTCCAGCTAATCTAAAATCTGCAAGCAGGTCCATTGGGTGCAAGATCTAACTTGGATTTTGAGTTACAGGTGGGTGTGTTGGTGGATCGATCTTTTATTTTTGTTTTCTTTGGTTGTTTTCCCTACAGCTTGCATCCTCTCATTCAGGTCCACATGAAGAACTTGACTTTGAGTTCCTAGGTAATACTTTGGGAAAACCAATTGTTCTGCAAACCAATGTGTTTGCCAATGGCACTGGAGGAAGAGAGCAAAGATTGCAGCTGTGGTTCGATCCTGTTGCAGATTTCCATACATATTCTATCATCTGGAATTCAGAACAAATTTTGTAAGCTTGGGCTTCTTCTCCCTATAAGTACCTGATCATCTCTTTTGCTTGTGTCTAGAATTCCTACATGAGGTTTCAACCAAGAGCAATGCAACCAAGAGTTTTTCAACTAGTAGAGATTTTTCCACAGATAGATTCTTAACTGCTATGATCATTTGTGCTCACTACTTCTTCTTCTTCTTCTTCTTCTTTCTGTGATTACAGATTCTATGTAGACTCGACACTCATTCGAGTGTATCCAAAGAAAGTCGGGATAATGTACCCAAACATTGGACCCATGGCTGTGTATTGCACATTATATGATGGAAGTGACTGGGCTACAAATGGCGGCAAAACTGAAGTGGATTGGAGCAATGCACCATTTGTGGCTTCCTACAAGAATTTCAATATTGATGCATGCGAATGGAGTAGTAGTAGTAGTAGTAGTAGTATCATCAAGACATCATCAAGTTCAAATCCTGCAAGAGAGAATCCAATTCCTTTTTGTGGCCTTGACCAAAAACATCTATGGTGGGATGGACCCAATTATCGAAAGCTCGATGCTGCAGCCTTGTTCCAACTTGACACAGTTAGATCATCATTCATGACCTATGACTACTGCTTGGATGTGAAGAGGTATCCAAATACTCCTGCAGAATGCATGTGAGGAACTAACAAATTCTCATATCTTTCTTGTCCATGAGACATGATGTCTCCCATTCCTCTGGAGAATAGTATAATTCTGGAAGAAAGGGATCACACTCCGAACTCAAAATTCTTTTGGGACAATAAATATTGGTTCAAAAAACCCTAAACCCTAAATACTTTTGGGACAATAATTTAGGTTCAAAAAACCCTAAACCCTAGTTTCACAATACAATGCTCAAAGGAATAAACCACTTTGCATGGTTTCTTTTTTCCAATTTTGTGATGTAGCCGCACTGCTGATCGTCCACAAGAGGAATTAGCCAAATTTGGCTACAGGTCAGTAAAAAAGTTTAGGAATCCTGCTCTATTTTGGCAACCTTGACAAATGAATTTTATGAAATCATAGATCACTAGTGTGGCCTGTCCCACTGGCCCAAGTGTGAACAGG
>Ga0116227_10014741_pt1 | contig 11801 bp, 15 predicted proteins | sample S1TSphgellanicum_FD_89693 | JGI IMG/M metagenome (GOLD analysis project Ga0116227, IMG submission 89693) | Host-associated microbial communities from peat moss isolated from Minnesota, USA - S1T2_Fb - Sphagnum magellanicum MG | ecosystem: Host-associated > Plants > Peat moss > Unclassified... | reverse complement strand
TGCAAGCTTTTCATTCATTGAATGTGATTATTATGCATTTGAGAAGATGGGTGAGTTTCAATAATTTATGGATTTAATCTGTTGTGAGGAACATCTGTGAAGAAATTGTTTGCATGTCAATGTAGGTAAACCACCAAGACACCAATGCCCCATGTAAGTGTGCACGGTTATTACATTTGTGGGCACACCTGTCTGGAACTTTTTTTTGCAAAGGGAGTTCTCTAATGCGATTGTAAAGAAAGCTTCACCATCTTCATGTTATGTAGGATTGACAAAAGGACTGAAAATGGAGCAAACTTCACATGGGTGTCTATTATGTTGTCTTGTTGCTTCAACTATCGTAAGTTTAGGGTTTAGGGTTGCAATTCCAGATTGAAAAAGCTTTGGATGCACTTTCCATAATTTATTGAGGTTTAAAGTTTTGCTTGTTCTCTCTTGAGTGGCCATGATCAAAAAAAAATTAAAAAAGAAGAATTGGGTCTTTTTTTTCTTGATTTGGAACGAAAGTGAAGAATCTTTTGAAATATTTAAGAACATCAAATTCTTGATGTAGAATTTTCAAAATTAATTAATTATTTGATAAACTTGTGTTAAATTAGCTACCTGTGTACTACAATACTTAAGGACCATTCACACTTAATTAAAAATCTGTTTTAATTCAAGGTTATAAATTCTATTTTTTTCAAACTCACATATGGAATGTTAATTAACATTCAAAATAAGATGACATCTTCATTGGCATCAAATGTTAACTAGTGTTGGATGGTTCTCACATTTTTCATGAGAAACCCACAATTCTCATTTTCTTATGAAGTTGTAAAAACTATCTTGATTCTTTTATTTTTGAAAAGTTTTATGAAAACCGTCTAAAGTATTAAAAAAAATAAAATTTAATTTCAATTGATTTTCAAGTTATTAGTTCTCACAAATGTAAGAACAAACTAAAATGGTAGACATCACACTTGCAAAAGGAAGGGTATAAAAGGAGCAAAAAGCTTGTGCAAAACCAAAAACATAAAATAGATGAGTGATAATGTTGTTCAAAGCATGAAACATCACATAAGCTCATGCAAGTAACAAAGTTTGAGGAGTTCATAATAAAGAACTTGCAAGGAATTCAAGCATCAAAGTTCAAAGATTTCTATAATTTTATAAAGGTGAACACAAAACATAACTTGAACGGAGTTGTTTGGCACCATGATCATCGATTTTAGCTGCATCAAAGATTCATAAGATTGTAAGTTCACCCTTTTGATTGCCTTTGTCCTGCTATAGGTTTTCATCCATCAAAATCTATTACATGATTTCAATTGTTCCAAACTTTTGAATTACTTTTGTTTCCATTACTACATACCTTTGCAATTGCTTCCATCTTCAACTTCAAACCTCATTAATTGTGTTATCTTCAACTATTGTTAATTTCTTGAATTACTCACATTTTCATGAACAACATTCACATGAAAATTCACAATTTGACATATTGACATGCAATAGCCCTATGGAACCATTGCACATTGAACAACCATCTTCAACTACTAATGTTCATAATACATTGACTTCAAATATAATACAAGAAAATATTTTGACAACATTGGAAAATCCTTCACCTCATCATATTTTCAACAATTATTAGATACACCCATTCATCCATGTGTGTGTTGTCATCGATTTTTCTTTTTTTTTAAATAAGAAAAATATTAAAATACATGACTTAAACATATTCTTTACATGTTCCACCTCAAGAAAAAAAATCCATCATTGTGTAAAAGTTGTTATTATTTTTATAATAAAAATAAAACACCAAAGCTTTTAGTTCCTACAAATAATAAATTAAACAATTACATAGATTTTATATAAAAAATTAAATAAGTTAGAAGAACAATTAGTATCACCTCATTTAACATTTGTTCAAATTTGGCAATTCCAAGGTTATGGACAATATAACATAAAAGGAAGTATTATAAATGTCATCCAATATCAATTTTACTCAATCAATATTTCTTCGTCTTCCTCATGATGAAGCAACAATTGTTCTATCATTAAAAAGACAAATGGAATATAAATCAACATATTTAACATGTAATGTCCATCCAAAGTTCATTATGTTGGCATTACATGATCTTTTCAACACACCATTATCTGATAATTCTAAAATAGCAATTCATCCACAATGGTTTGATATGTTCACATTATCAATGCAAATCAATACTAATGTTTCTTATGACATAAATGATGATGAATCATGTGACCATAGTAATGAAGATAGATTTGAAGAGGAACAAGAAGACATATTGACAGATACAATGGTGCAAAACATATTATCTTCTGAACAAATATATGATAATTTTGAAAATGTTGTAACTATGGCACCAGGCCAAGATTTCAAACCATTGGGCCTTTTTCAAGATCCCCATTGTGAAGAATTGAACTTTCCTACATTGTTTTAACCTTGTAGCAACCAAGGAATAAAAATGTTTTATCAAATGATTGTTTAATGGGAACTCTTACATAAAAATCAAAATTTTGCCACACATATACCAAATTTGTGTTTTAAAGATATTAAAGTATTGATTCATTCCATTATTTCGTCATCTTGGGTGCACATACGAAAAGGGAAACTCCTTGGATGTCAACTTCAAACACGTGATGTCATAACTAAACCAAATTTGGATGTTATTTTACATTCTGATTTAAGATATATGGATCTTTCATGACTACATACTTTACCTAATTATATAAATTGATTAAGAAAACATGTATTTGTAATGATTCGACAATTAGGTCCCCAACAATTTTTGTTACATTAATTAGTGTTGAAAGTAAATGGCTCCTTCTATTAAAATGTTTATATGACTTAAATAGTAAAAACTTAGGACTTAACATTCCTTTTGATAAATTAAAACCCAAACATGTTGTAGATCTTATACGATGTGATCCTATTACATGTGCATGATATTATGATCATTGTATGAGATTTTTTTGTACATTGTGTATGAAAGATAATTCCGTTTTAGGGCATTTATTAATTTTTTTATTTGTACAAAATTTCAAAATCATGGAAGTCAACACGACCATGGACTTTTATGGGTTGCAAATGCACCAATTTATGGTTTGGATTCAAACAATGAAATTGAAAACTTTGTGGACAAATATATATCATGTGATAATAAATTAGCACCCAATCTTCGTGAAGCTCAAACACATGGTCACAAAAAGACTTGTAGGATGAAAAATCAAACCATTTGTCAATTTAATTTTCCATGGAAAAAACACAAATTCTTGAACCATTCCCAATGGAATATTTAACCCCTTCAAAAAAGGTTCATTTAGGTGAAATTAACAAAAAATAATTCAAGGAACTTAATAAAATTGATTTACAAACAACATTTATGTCATTTAGTGCATTACTAAAATTGTTTTCTATTGATAAAGAAACATACATCAATGCATTATGAGTAAAATTTTTAAAACCAACAATTTTTTTACAAAAATTATATAAAGATATATGAACAAATCCCTTTGGTGTTCATGTTGGAAATCTTTGGCAAGCAAACACAGATGTTCAATTCATACTTGACCCTTATGTTGTAGCTAGTTATTGCACGTCTTATCTAACAAAAATAGATAAAATGGTGACAAAAGAGTTGAAAAATATAATTATTAGTTGTAATGAAAATAAAATTGAAACACATACTCAAATTCAAAAGATGGGAAATGTTTTTATTAATGTTCAACAAATGTCAGCACAACTGGCTACATATATTGTGTTGTTTATGCCATTGTAACATGCATATAGAACATTTAAATTCATTAATACATCCCCATTAGAAGAACGTGCATTTGTATTAAAAAATATTGCATCAATAAAAACACTTCTTTTGGATTCTACATATATTATGTGTTCATTAATCATTGATAAATACATCAAAAGACCTAACTATTTATCTAACATTTCTCTCATTGAATTTGTTGCAAATTATGACATTGTAAATCTTCGGAAAAAAAAGGAAAAAACTCATATAATTTGTTATGTGCATTATAATGAACATCGAGACCTAAAAAAATACTATAGAAAACAATTATTATTATTTATTCCTTTCTTTGACAATGAACATACTCTCAAAAGTGACCATTCCACATGGAATGTAGCATATAACATACATGAAATACAAATCAATTTATTAAGAAAAACATTTTTATATAATTTGATAATAATAATGCATACACAATAAATTGGGAATTAAACATATAATGACAAGCTCTTGAGTTAGCCAAAAAAAAAACACTAACATATGGATGGATAAATTTCCTGATGTAGATATTGGGTTTTTTCACAAAATATTACTGATTGTACTAAAGTGGAACCATATAACATTTGTAATGAATATATTATTAACTTATGTATAGGTGTCTCCATTATTCCTAATTCAACCAATATTGATGTTCAAGACCAAATCATGCCTACCCATGAATTCCATTCATTACTTCAAAAAATGAATAATGAACAACGTTTTATATTTGATGATGTCATGTACAGAAAAAAACAAAATCCAAATGAACCAATTCATTTATTCATTATTAGAGGTGTTAGTATAGATAAAAATTTCACATTAATGCTTTTAATTCAAGTTTTGATACGTTTTTATCATATACATCCTCATTTAGATCTTTTAAAAAAGACTCATAACATATATTGGAAAAGTAGCATTTAACATTGATGAGACTATAATTCATTCAAGTTTTTCTATACCACTTAATTAAAAAGATTTACCATCATTAAGTTCAAAATGATTAGATAGTTTAATTAAAAAATATGACCAATTGCAATTAATAATATTAGATGAAATTTCATTAATAGGGAAAAGAATATTCAAATTTTGATCTTCGATTAAAATCAATCAAATGTATTCACATCAAATTCTTTGGAAATCTTGATGTAATTATCATTAGGGATTATCAAGTTCAACTAGTTCGTGAAATAAGAGTTTTCAAAATTAATGCAAACAACAACCGATATTTTAGCTCCAAATTTTTGGATGGAAAAAATTAAAGGTTCTGAATTGAAACAAGTCATGTGCCAAAATGATGAACAATTCATTAACATCTTAAACCAATTTCGAACCGCTACACAATTGTAATCATATGTGGATACCATAAATAATTAATGTTTTCATACACTGCCAAATGATCCAAAATTTTCATATATTTTTTATACAAATGAAGCAAAGCAAAAACATAATGAATCGGCTTTTCTTCAAAGTGAAAAGGATGTGTTCATATTGCGTGCACAAGATAGACATCATGATATATGTCCTCAATCATTTCAGTTACAAAATGATGCAAACTTCATAACATGATGACATTTAAAGGTTCAAGTAAAGAAAGATATGTTGGTTGAATGTGTTGGAGATTATGCAAGACATGATGGTCTTGTAAATGGTGCAAATGGAATATTCCAAGGATCAACTAAAGTATTCAATTCACAAGAAATCATATGGATATTATATAATAATCCCAAATGTGGTCAACTCACAAGAATAAATAATGCACATTTGTATGAACATGAAATACATCCTACATGGACACCAATAGAACCCATGTCCAAAGATATTCAAATTGGTTCAAATTATTTTCACATTATAACAAAAACACAATTTCCCATTTAATTGTTTGCAACACGCACTATACATCGAGCACAAAGATTAACACTTGATTATTTAACATTTGATCCTACTATTGTTTATAAACATGGTTTGACATATATAACATTTTTTTGTGTTACGAAAAAGGAAAAAAATTACCTTTTACAACCTTTCTAGATGATTTTTTTTCAAATTAATCCAAGTGTTGCCATGGAGATGCACCAATTGCAAGCCAATGCACGATGGGATGTACTTGTCCCCAAACCACATACATTTCATGATTCACATGTACTAATTTATCCTTTCAATACTAGATCATTGTTTTTACATAAAAATAATGTTTTTTTTTGGATTACAATCTCAAAACAACTTACATATTGTGCTTCAATGAAACACATTTCAACACATTAACGTCTAATAATACATCTTTGAACATTGATACAATAACACAATCAATGAATAATGTAAATGGTCAAAATGGTATAATGATTATATATGACAATTTCACAACCTTATCATCACATGAAACTTTTACATATTTAAGGGATGAGTATATTACAACAACATTCAATGCAAATACAAGAAAGGTTATTCATATAATTTCAATATACAAACTTTCAACATTATCTTTGTCAATGTTCAAAATTCACTTTCAAAAGTTTTTAGATCTAATGCCAATTTCTTGTCCCACAAGAATAATTGGAGATTTCAATATTTACATGTTTGATCAAAACTCAACACAACCAAATGAAGTCCAAAGTTTTATGGACCAATATTCAATGGAATTTCAATTAAAAAAAATTACAACAATTTATGAATCCCATATTGATCACATATGGACAAATGCACCCACTCAACAATGCATGTTAGGAGTTGTTGAAGCTTGTTGGACTGACCATAAACCAATATATTTTGCATTCGAACTCCTAGATTACATCCCACAATACCATCACATAGGTAAAAAAAATGTTCTTTAAAAGATATTGACAATAATAATAAGGCAAAAATAATGATGAAAGGATATTGACCTACATATCTAACTTCATATAACATTTGCAATAATATTCTTGAATGTTAAGGCAAAGACATTATGCGATTAGCATCTTGTTAATCAACAAGCTTTATGCTAGAGGATCCCATTGACTTGAATGAATATAATAAAAAAATTGAAGACTAGGATGAAAAAATTTGAGACCACTAACTTGTGTGACGACTTCCAAGTCAACAACTTGACATTCATGTCCAATGCCACTTCTACATTAATGTTCCCAATACCATATTTTGATGGCCTAATATGTCACCAACAACTCACCCCACGTCTAACAAGTGTAGTAATTTCAACATCAACCAATAAAAGATGCAATGTAGGACTATCAATTGGGAACACAAAGGTCAAGCAAAAATATTCCTTAATCCACAAAAGATTTACATAAGCAATTGAAAAATAAAAGAACATGTTAGTTGATTTCATTGATTGTTTGCACATCAAACCTTTCATCATAAAAGAAAAATGTTCAAAACCCATATAAACATGAAACGTAAATAAAATTCTATTATATCAAATCAAGAAAAAGACATAATCAACTCAACTCATATGAACTTGGTTAAAACAATTATCATTCTTACACAAGTTATGGGCATGGCATTCACTAATAGAGGCCATGTTATCAACAATGAAGTTCCTTTGTAATGTCATATATCATTCAACAATGAAGTCCTTGTACAATGCCATGAACCGCTCACACCAATGTCAAATGTTGCTTATAAGGAGAATGTTGTAGACAAAGAACAATAACACATAAGAAAGATCTAATTCAACTTTGAAAGTTTTATCTTCAAAGATTAAAGGTTTTTAGACACACTAGATAAATGGTAGACCTTGTGGCGAACTAGTGATAAAATTGGGTGGACTTGTATATATAACATACTTGAATAACAACAAAATAAAAAGTTTTGATGACAACCTTCTAAAATGAAAAAATTCATGGTAGAATTATAATAGATGGCAAAGTTTGATAGTAGACTTGTAATGGATTTCAATTCAATGCAAGGGAAGTAAAGAAATATACCTCAAATTTCAATTCCCAATATTTCATTGTTGTCCCAAGTACATAGTTAGTTTTTGACAAAGGTGATTTCTTGATATTTTTTGGTCTTTAATGCCATAGTGTCCTTGTTCATTATGTATTGTAAGCATATGTTGGGTTTGTTATAGATTTTTTGTAATTTCAAATCAATTATGTGCATTAGCTTATACTTCAACAAGTTGTGCATTGTGTAAATACAAACAAACATGTATGAAAGTTACATTCAATTCAAATTTTGTAAACAATTTTTGAAGGTTTTTTTCAAATTTTCAAAAGCATTGTTCATAATAAATTGTCAGCACTCATTTTTTTGTTCTAAAATAATTCAAGAATATAATGTTAACCCTCCTCCTTGAAAGGGGTCATGATCCATGAAATGAGTGGATCTACCATGTATGACCTAAAAGGTATGGAGGATAAGGTCCATTTACTATGTTCATGTTTGCATTTAACAAGTTTTTATAATGTGCAAGCTTCTACAAAAATGAACTTCACAAGATTTGAGATCATTCATTTACCCAAGTAGACCCACAAAACACCTTTATGAACATCTTGTTATAATTTATAACAACTTGGGTTACAATGTTTTGAAATTATATTAATTGTGTGCAAATGAAGCTAAAGACTTTGTAATAGTAATGTGAGTTTCGTCAATCACTCCTTGAACACAAGGTAATTCACACCACCCTTTGAATTTGCATTTTGACACTTACATGTGAATGAACAACAAACTTGTACAAAGCATTGATAACATGTACAACGTCATGAAACACCATATAAATAGTAACTTTACGAATGGCAAATAAATCACTAAGAAGATTAACACTTTAATCACATTTGCAAATTGCACAAACCACATGAATCTCAACATTATTTTTTTAATGGTATGTTATGTTTTGTTTAACAATCAATGGCTTCATTTTTTGAACAAACCCAAACAAAGTAATTTTATCCATCTAAAACTTCTTCACCCACTTGTCATCATCAAATTCTATCATGATGAATCGAGAAAAACAAAAGATCAATCTAGGTTTCACCTAGTGACCAAGGTTAGAACTTACAAACAAATTAACAAGCGACAAATGGTGATCATGCAACATAAAAACAATAATGAAATGTGGGGTTATGAGGTCCTCTATATTATTTGAAGTATGATGATTTTCAAAGTCCAAGGAAGGAAAGGTGACTTGTTTATGAAGAACAAATTGTAGCATCTTAGTGAAAATGATGAAATAATTAACAATAAGAAGTTATTTATCATCCATGGTAAGGAGATAAAAATAATTAATGAATGAAAGTGAACCTACACTGTAGTTGCAAAACAAATCCAATGAAAGACAAAAAAAGTCCAACTCAAGAATAAAATGAACCTTTAACACTTCAAAATGGTCTTGCAAACTTGGAAATGGAGCAAAGTTGAATAAATATAATTATTAATAAATGCATCAACAAATAATGTTAAAAAATGTCAACAAAACGTGAACACAAAAAATAAAAGAGTTTAAAAATAATCTCGCTATAATGAAGACTTATGGCAAAACATTATAACCAAACACAAATATTCAAAAGGTGAGAGAAGCTCCAAAAACAAAGAGGAGAATAAGAAAATGAAAGAATGAGACAAAAAATGAGTTGAAAAAATTTGTTGATGTGATAAAGAGCTTTGAAAAATACACAAAATTAAGCATGAAGATCGCCAAAAATGAAAGACCTTTAGCAAATATATGAAAGAGATAAAATGATCATGGAAATGAAAGAAACTATAAAACTAAAAAGAAAAACAGTACCATGAAAGCATTAAAGATAATGCTCAAGAAGAATGTTCTTGCATTGAAGACTTCAACAAAACAATAAAACCAAAAATTAAAATTGCAAAAATGTGAGACTATGGCAAAACGATCAAACCATGCTTGAAGATTGCAAAGACAAAAGGAGCTCAAGAATTAAAAAGGAAAAAAAGAAAAATGAACACAAAAAAAAGAGTTTTTTTTAAAAAAAAAAGGAAAAATGAAAGAGACAACAAGTTTGTAAGGGTAGAAGGTAACTTTGTGTGTAAATTGGTAAAAAAAAGAAATGGTGAAAATATGTGGGAAGTTAATGTTATGCCTAATTTTACTTTTATAGATGTGAACATTGGCCACTTTAAGTTACTTTGTAGCCAATGTTAGTTTGTGACATATGTTGGTATCTCAATTAGTAATCTTAATGTTAAGATAACTATAGTCACACTAACACATGTGTAAATAAACATTTTTTTGTATAAACTTATCACACATAGATATGATAGTGGTTTTTGGATTCAAACAAGATTTAAAAAAAAATTATGGTAGAATTTTTTTCATAATGATCCTCTAATCGTCTTCCCATTTACCACCCATTCTAAATCATTGTGCCATTACTAAACCATACTAACATGACATTTGTTTAATTTGAGTTTCATAAACACCTCTAATATTACAAAAGAGATTGTGTTATTGTTATCTATTTCATCGATCATGGTTATGTAGGACGTAATTTTTATTAGACATTGTATTGTTGCCACCCATTTCATTAATATGACAATGGTCATGTAGTTACACAATTTTTATTAAACTTATTGGCATTTAGTTCACCTATAAGACAATGTTTATGTAATTGTGTAATGTTTATAATGTTTGATAGGAAGGAAGTTCTTTTCCATTCCCATGGTGCGATGTACCAAAAGCTTTAATGTGATTAAGGAATGAAAAATACTTTGATTGCTATTAGGAACTTGCAAGAGGATTTTTCTAAGCTTATATGTTTGTATTATTATAAATATTGGATTTACAATGATGGAAGAATTCATGTTTGCAAGGTTTACATTTTGGGAGGTCCAATCATCCAAAAAACTAATTCAAATATTATTTAGAATTGACATAAATATAATTTTTGTTCTAACACAATTGGCCCATCAAGTGTTCTTGTTGATGCACCAATATTTGATTTTGATTTATTAATCATGTTCAAATCATTCCATTAATTTAAAAAAAATTCATTCACACATTAAATTTTTGCTTTGTTTCATTTTGGTGCTAGTTTCATGTCTCTTTTAAATGTTCAAATTTAATTGTACATTCATTTTGTTGTGCATGGATTCCATCAAGTTTCCTTTTTGTGACTAAAGATATTCCAAATTACAATTTTGAACTAGTAGAAGCTAAATCTGGAGAAAAGGAACACACACAAACCCAAAAATGAAGGCAAAAAAACCATAGCTAGCTAGCCTTTGTTGGAACTTGGCTAAAATTCACCAATTTTTTTATAACCTCTTTATTTTCAACCCTAAACCTAATTTTGGCTACCACCCAATGGTCCCCTCCTCCACCAACTTTTTTTTAATCCATATTTCTCAACTTAGACCAATAAAAGGAAACAAAAAAACCATAAAAAAAACATAAAAAAAACACTCCTTTCATATGTAAATACAATGGTTGGTAGCCTTGTCACCTTTAGAGTTGCCACCACCATGTGGCATAAAGCTAAGCCACTTGGGCTTCTCTTATAAGTGCAAGGTGGATTGTGGCCCAAGTTGAACATTGTAGTAGTATATATCCCATATGTGGCCACCACCCATTCATTGGTAGCCAATAGGTGTGGGCCTTGACCTAACCACAAGGTCACCTTAAAAAAACCCTAGTTGTTGTTAGGGTTTGAATGGATGGTTTTGGGGAGGTTGCACCAAAAGGGGGGAAGGGGGGAGGGGTGTGTGTGTGTGTGTGTGTGGAAAGGGCAAAGGGGAGTTGATATGTGGCAAGATGCTAAACACAAAACCCTTGCACACTCTTTTGCAAGTGCCATGTGTAATGTGATGTGGGTGGGCCTTGTCTTTGAGAATAGATTAGAGATGCTCCCATAAACTTTTTTTTTTGCAATGGACTACTTGAACCATGTATAGAAATCTTTGCAATTTTCCTTAAAATTTTGGTTGAATTATATAGCTATTGAAATTCTCCCCCAAAAAAAAAAAAAAAAAAAACTCGCTAACCTCCTAAAAAACTAAAAAAAAAAAACAAAAAAAAACTAAGTGAAAACTATATTTCAAAAAACAAAC
>Ga0116227_10014740_pt1 | contig 11803 bp, 7 predicted proteins | sample S1TSphgellanicum_FD_89693 | JGI IMG/M metagenome (GOLD analysis project Ga0116227, IMG submission 89693) | Host-associated microbial communities from peat moss isolated from Minnesota, USA - S1T2_Fb - Sphagnum magellanicum MG | ecosystem: Host-associated > Plants > Peat moss > Unclassified... | reverse complement strand
CTGGGCGCAAGAAAATGCTACGGTCACGGGGACAATCGTGGATGCTAGTGGAGCTGTAGTTCCTGATGTCCTCATCACACTCACGAACTCCGCCACCAGCCAAGTTAGAAGTGCCGTTTCAAATACGTCCGGCATCTATACCTTCACCAACGTTGGTGTCGGGCAGTTCACTTTGACCGCGAACGCTGCAGGTTTCCAGAAGTACGCCAAGACAGGAATTACGGTAAATACGGATCAGACGCTACAAGAGAATGTGACGCTAACGGTTGGAAGCCAAGGACAGACCGTTACGGTAGAGGCGGATGCTTTACAGGTACAGACGGAGACGAACGAGCTTAGCAATCTCATCAGTGGTGCGCAGGTCACGCAGCTTGCGACCAACGGAAGAAATGTAACTGCGCTCGCCGCCCTTGGCATGGGCGTCTCGAATAATCTATCCGACTTCGGCGGAGTCAATGCTCTGACATCAAGCAACGGCATCAGCTTCAATGGAACACGTGTGAGTCACAATATCTACCTATTGGATGGAGGCGAACTAAACGATCGCGGGTGCGGGGGGTGCTTCAGTTCCCTACCGTCTATCGACTCACTTGCGGAGTTTCAGACCCTCGGCAGTAACTATGGCCCGGACTATGGCATTGGGTCGGGTGGCACCATCCTGATGGTCATCAAGTCTGGCACACATAGCTTCCATGGTGGACTGTGGGAGTTCAATCGTAACGAAGACTATGACGCAAATAACTACTTCACAAAGCTCGCAGACCAAGCGCGACCGAAATTTCGATTGAATGTCTATGGTGGCAATATTGGTGGGCCGCTTTGGATTCCTCATGTATTCAATGATGCCCGGAACAGAACCTTTTTCTTCGTCAACGAAGAGTGGAGGAAGCTCGACTTAGGAGCGTCTCCCGCGATCGTGAATACCATCGCAGCTGCTAACTTCCCGACTGCAGGGCAACCGCTCGCCTACAACATCCCGTCCGGATCAGTCACGCCGACTGTCCCGGTCACAAGCGATCCGAACAAGCTTGCGTTGTACGCTGCTGATGGATTAACCGCCGGGCAGCCCTTTCCTAACAATATTATTCCGGCGAATCTGATCGATCAGAATGCAGTGCTGGAATTGAGCGCTGGCACGTTCCCGCATCCGAACTACGGAACAAACCAGTACATCTCCTCTATTCCGCAGCCTACCGATGTTCGCGAAGATGTGGTTCGTATCGACCACACCATCAATAACAAGCTTCAATTGATGGGACACTATCTTCATGATCAGGTAACCCAGACGTATTATCCCCCGCTGTGGGGCGATAGCAACTACCCAACCGTAGGTACGGCGATGCTCAATCCTTCCTGGTCGGCCACGATCAAGCTGACGCAGACGCTTTCACCTACCCTGCTGAACGAAACGGCTTTTCTCTATAGCGGCAATACGATCCATCTGAGCCCGGTGGGAGTCTCGACCCAGCCCCCCGGCTGGAGCGCCACGAGCTTCTTCCCCGCGTCTGACAACGATGGTCTGCGTATGCCGGAGATCGACCTGCAAGGATCGCCGCTCAATGAAAACTGGAGCTCCAGCTACTTCCCGTGGAAGAACTCCTATGAGGGTTACGAGACTCGTGACGATCTCTCATGGAATAAAGGGAAACACCAATTAAAGTTTGGCTTCAGCTACCTACATGATCCAAAAAATCAGCAACTACAGGCAAACACTCAAGGAACTGCAGCTTTCAACTCAAGTTCGTTCTCGGGCGACTCTTATGTTAATTTCCTTCTGGGTGACGCCAGCAGCTTTACGCAACTTCAGTTTCTCGCAGGCAAGCATTGGGTAAATAATAACTATGGTGCATATGGAAACGATAACTGGCACATCACGTCCAAACTTACACTGAATCTAGGGCTGCGCTTCGATGGAATGCCACATGCTTTCGAGCGATTCAACCAGTTCGCTAACTTTGTGCCAGCAGATTATGACTCTTCGCTTGGGAGTCCGCTGAACTCAGACGGGACACTCAGCTCGGCATCGCTGACCACCTTCGGTGGACAACCTTTCTACCTTAATGGTATCCGGGAGGCAAACGTAAACGGCTTCTCGCGTGGTGTAGTGAAGAACAAGTACAACACATTCGAGCCTCGAGTAGGCTTTGCGTACAATGTGACCGGAGACGGAAAGACCGTTTTACGTGGCGGATTCGGGATGTTCTTCGAACGAGTCCAAGGCAACGATGTCTACAATGCAGCTCTGAATCCTCCATTCGCCTATCAGCCTGCGGCAAATAACGTCTATTTCTCGAACCCGAATACCAGTGCGCTTACTGGGGTCACCACATCACAGTCCTTCCCATCGACTCTAACTAGCCTGAAATATAACTATCCTTCTCCGGGAACCGCAATGTTCAGCCTTGGGGTGCAACATCAGCTTAGCCAATCGGTAATCGCAGTACTTCAATATGCCGGCTCAATTGGCTGGGATCAAAGCGATGATCGGCACATCAACACATTACCGCTTAGCGATCTGACCCACCGTCAAGAGGTCGCAAACGGCACTGCAAATGCGAACCTTTATCGCCAGTTCCCGGGCTTCGCAGATATTAACCAAGAAGAGAATGAGACAAACTTCAGTTACGACTCGCTGCAGGCTGGCCTTCGTATGGAAAATCGGCATGGACTTACCGTGCAGCTAGCCTACACGTACTCTCACGAAATTGATGAGGTCAGCTATGACCTGAATGGACTTTCCAACCCATTCGAAGCTTCGTACGACAAAGGATCGGGAGCGCTCGATCGTCGCCATATCTTCAATGCAAACTACATCTACAATCTCCCATTCTTCGCGCACACCAACAACATTCTGGAGCGTACGACTTTGGGAGGGTGGCAGGTCTCAGGAGTAACCGTAGCTGAATCGGGAACTCCACAGGCACTCACCTACACTGGAACCGACACACTCGGTCTGGGCGGCGGCACGACCAACCGTCCCGATCAGATTGCGAAGGTAAACTACCCTAAGAAGCGTACGGCATGGTTTAGCACAAGCTCCTTTGCGAATCCTCTAGCCCCTTGGGATGGTGGAACAAATCAAGGCTTCGGTACATCGCGAAAGGATGCGGTTGTTTTGCCGGGACGATTCAACTTCAATCTTTCTCTTTTCAAGACGATTCCCTTGAAGCTTGATGGCCCCAGCCTTGAGTTACGGTTCGAATCCTTCAATACTTTCAATCACACTCAGTTCAATGCGATCGATGCGAATACGGGCGACTCCAACTTTGGACAAGTTACCTCTTCCTATGATCCGCGAACCCTACAGCTCGGCGCAAAGTTTCATTTCTAAGCCGATCCTCACTTAATAAACGGCGCGGAGCTTGACAGGCTCCGCGCCGTCTTCTTACAGCGGAATGCCTCTTAGTCGCGTTTGATTCCTGCTGGCAATGGAGCTTTAACGATGCCACCGGCCTCAATAATCGCAACCAACTAATTCCCCCTCCCCCTGAAAATCGATTTGACCTAGATTACTGCTTCTATAGGCTCTTTCTTGCGCGCGCCTGCATCGGTCAATGGAGAGCCTCTAAGGAGGGCCAACTCCGTCGTTGCCCGACACCTTCTGGATGAGCAATTCTTCCGTCTTTCTGTGCAGTTCTTTTGTCTTGGCAAACTCTATAGCCGCCTTCTGCTTATCGCCGATGCGCGAATAGAGACGCGCCAATCGATAGTGAGCATCCGGCTGCGTCGGATCAATCTTCACTGCGTGCTGAAAGTATTCCAGGGCTGGCCGACTTTCTCCTCGATCCGCGTAGATACAGCCGAGATCGAAGTAGGCAAGCCGCATCTCTTTCTGTAATTCGATTGCTCGCTTGAGCAAGGGTTCAGCGGTATCATTGTCGTTCCTGCGCAGCGCAATGTCTCCAAGGTAAAGATACGCTTGTGCGTAGCCGGGATTATTTTGCATCTCCAGATGCAGTTCTGGAACTGCGTGATCGTAGTCCGCCTTCTTGTAATAAAGGTAGCCGAGCTCGAAGTGCAGTACCGGCTCCTTTGGAGCGACGGACGCTGCGGTCTCCAACTCGTTGATCGCCTCCTGCGTTCTACCTAGACCGTCCAAGGCTTCGGCCATCAGCATATGCGCTTGCACTGCATTTGGGTTGGCGGCGAGTATCCCCGTGAACTCACTTAGCGCGCACTCATAGTTCTTCGACCATAGACAACTCTGTGCGAGAACCTTACGAAGCTCGAGGTTAGACGGGTCGTCATGACTTGCTCGTTGAAGAAATGGGGTCGCGGAGGAATATTGCTGCAGCCCGTAGTAACTCATGCCCAGCAGTAGTGTGCTGCGATGGTCTTCCGGTTTCAGGTTAATCGCCGCTCGGAATGCGGGAATCGCCTGTTGAAAATGGCCTTGCTTGAACTCAGCGATCCCAAGGTCGACTTCGACGTCGGGTTGACGTGCGCTGAGGATCAGGGAGATGCGATACTCTTTCGCTGCAGCGGCAAGCTGTCCTTGCTGTGCAAGTGCGACTCCTAAACTGTTATGCGCTGATGGATCTTTTGGATATTGTTTTGTGATTTGACGCCACAGCAGTTCAGCATCGTGATACTTGCCTTGCTGGGTTAGTGCTGAAGCCTGCTCGGCAGTATCTTCCTGAGCGTGAAGCCGATTCGTCGTGAGGAGCGCCGCGCACAGGATTGCGAGTGAGACTCTTTTTCCGTAAGGCTTCGTACGCTTCGGAACGATAGAGGAGGGCATGCTTAACGAGAAGCAAGAATCGGGGAGTGAATTTTCGAATGACATCGGCTCTCTCCTCGCCTTCGATCGCTCCCAATCAGACAGATCGTATCGCGTCCAGTTATAAACCACGGTGGGAGATCTTACGCCAAGGTGATGCTAAGACGAACCACCGAGGAGGGCGGCAGGGTAAATTGCACCGCTTTTCCAGAGACCGTTGCGGCCGCCTTCTTTGTGGTGACGGCATTGGGTTGCTCGAATGTGTTGTGGTTATGCACGTCTTCGCCTCCCAGTACCTCGGCCTCGGCGGACACGGCGCTGGCGCCTCCGCGTAAGATAATATGCGCGGGATGGGCTTCGGTGAGGTGCGGATTAACGACGGTAAGCGTCAACACTTTTCCAGTTACGGATGCGGAGCCATTGAGTCCCCAGAGGTGAGCGTTCGAACCGCCGACAACCGTTTCGTCTCCAACATCACTGAGTTGTTTGCGGATCACCTTGCGTGGGAAAGAGATCTCAGGTACGGAGAACTGCACGCGGACCGCCTGCGCGCCCTGGTGCTCTTTGTACATATCGAAGACGTGGAAGATGGGCGTGGTGATGAAATGATCCTCGTGCGAGAGAAAGAGTGAGTCGATGCAGTTGATGAGTTGCGCACAAGCTCCGATCGCGACCTTGTCGGGATGGCGATTGAAGGTGTCGAGCGTCAGGGCAGTCATGATCGCATCCCGGATCGTCAACTGCTGGCCGAGGACGTGCGTTGGGTCGAGCTTGGTGTCACTGAAGCGGTACCATGGGCCGTATTCGTCGACGACCAACTTGACGTGGTGGGCGCGATCGTAGACGCCCATCGCCGTCCAATGATCGAGCATGATCTTCTCCATACGATCGGCCAGGGCGTAGCCGGGATAAACATCGTCCGCGCTGAACTGGAGCGCTTGTGGAAGATCGGTGTAGTAATGTACAGACCAGCCGAAGGGCGGGTGAATTCGACGGTCGGGCTTGAAGATGTTTTCGAAGAAACGCGTTGTCCAGTCAACGTCATCCTGATTGGGGCCGGAGGCGATGAGCTTCAGATCGACGCCGTAGTGAGGAAGCCAGGATTGATAGCGGCGATACTCGCTAGCGTATTCCTCTGGGGTAAAGTTGCCGCCGCATCCCCAACTCTCATTGCCGACACCCCAATACTTGACGTTGAGCGGTTCGGGCGAGCCCCCGGCGGCGCGCACATCGGACCAAGTGGTACTGCCGGTCGGCGAGTTGCAGTATTCCACCCACTGGTCGAAGGTATAGGCGTTCAGGCTGCGTACGTTGGCGGCGAGATAGGGCTCTGCGCCGACGAGTTTGCAGAAGCGGACGAACTCATCGGTGCCGAACTCGTTGGGATCATAGCTGGGCAGGCCTTTGGTGGGTAGGCCCTTGGAGTCGGCGTCGTCGACCCAGAAGTCCGTTCGGCGGGGTCGCTTGTCCTTGGGGCCGACGCCATCACGCCAGTCGTAGCTATCGGCGAAGCAGCCTCCGGGCCAACGCACAGCCGGGGCTTTGATCTGGCGCATCTTGTCGATGAGGGCGGTGCGTATGCCGCTAGTGTTGGCGATCTTCGACTTCTCACCGACCCATACGCCGTCGTAAACGACCGCCCCTAACTCTTCGGTGAAGTGGCTGTAGATCAGCGGCGAGATGGTGCCGAGAGGCTCGTCGAGCATCACCTCGATGACTGCTTCATCACTGCCTGTGGCGGCGAAACCAAGGTTGCGGGAGAAGAGCAGCGAGGAGCCAGTGAGCGCTCCAGCCTTCAAGAAGTTGCGTCTTTGCATACCTATCCTCTGGGAGCGGCTACCAAAGCGGAAAAGCTATGGCCGCCATGAGAAAACATTTACCGCATCCTGTCAAACGGCTTATTGATGGCGTCTTGAGGAGAGTGGTGAAGCTCAGTCGCCGCAATTTGGATTTGGTTTTCAGGAAAATTCGAGGGCTGATAAACTCTTGGCATACCCCACGCGGAGGGATGTGTGAGCGGTTGAAACAGGCGGTCTTGAAAACCGCTTAGCCTTAACGGGCTACGGGGGTTCGAATCCCTCTCCCTCCGCCACTTCTTACTCCCGGAAAATCCAGAGAATCACTTCTTGAAACTCATCCAGATTGTCGATGCGGCGGTTGCGGAGGCGGTGGGTAGGGGTGGGGGGTGGTTGCGGTGTGAGCCGGGGTGTAGCCAGTGTTGTGTGGGGGTGTTCGGGATATCGCAGGTGGATGCGGCGGAGTTGCGGGTTGGCTTGGGGAAGGCGGATCCTGTGACGGCGGCTCGGGTGAGGGCGCGGGCGACGGCTTCGGTGGAGCGGCTGGCGCCGTGGTTTCCGGGGGATCTGGCTACGGGGGTTTTGGGTGAGTCCGAGGAGGCGGTGGAGCTCTTCGAGGAGTATGCCAACGATGAGGTGTGTGCGGCGCTCGATCCAGAGTCGGGGACGTGCGATCTGTATGCATCGCGACCGGTGCTCTGCCGGACGTTTGGGCCGCCGATGCCGTCGGGCGATGGGGATCTAGCAGTATGCGAGCTCTGCTTCGAGGGTGCGGACCAGGCGGAGATCGAGCGGTGTGCGATCGACCCTTCGTTTGTCGAGGTTGAGGAGCGGATGATCGAGGAGCATGCGGAACGGACCGGATTGAAGGGCCGGACGCTGGTGGCGTTTGCGCTGGCTCAGGCGTAGTTTAAACTCTTTCCCTGTAGTACCCCCCTCCCCCTTATTTCGTGCAAATTCTTCAAAGCAAGCTAGTTAGGGGGTGACCTTGTGTTTTTGCTCTGTCAGCCGGGTGCCAGGGGTGGTGGTACGGAGGTGTCTGGTGGGGTTCCCGGGAGGACGTATTTGTCAACTGGGGGATCCTTTTTGACTGCTGACTAGCGGAAGTCCTGGCCTAGTTCGGAGCCGACGGGCGCCTTTGAGCTGTCTCCGGACGGGGAGCCAGAGCCTCCTGACGAGTCTGCGGGCTTGACGCCGTGGCTGGTCTCTTCGAAGCCGGCGACGACCGGGAGTACGTCGGGGTGATGGGGTGGAGAGAAGCGACCGTCGACGACGTAGACGGCGAGCATGCCAGCGTCGATGTAGGGGTTGATCAGGATCGCCGGAATGGCGTACTTCTTCGATTTGATGAAGCCTTCGGTGCAGCCGTAGATAGGGTGGCTGCGGGGGACGGTTCCGGGAACCTGGGGAATGACGAAGAGTCGGAGGTCGGCCTCGGGATGCTGGCGACCATAGCTGACGAGGGTGCGGGCGACTTGCTTGGGGGTCATGATGCCCCAGTCGGCGAAGAGATTGCGATGCACGGAGTCGGGGTAGATGAGATTAAAGAGGTTGCGGGAGAAGTCGGCGCAGTTGCGGTCGAAGATGTTGTAGTGGGCGACGTTCTTGCGGTCGTTGAAGCTAGCGATGAGGTGCTCGTCCTGCTCGCGAGTGGTGGCGACCTGGTAGACGTAGATCTTGCGGTCGAAGGCAGAGCCGACTAGCTCGGTCCATTCTCCGGGCGGGATGGATCCGTCGGGGCGGTCGGCGGCGATGAGCTGGAGGTGCTCATGGCGGTAGGTGTCACGGATGCGGGCGACGGAGGCAGGGGTGACAGACTCAGGGATCTCGCTGGCGGACTCTACGCCATAGAGGTAAGGCAGGAGTGGCATGGCGAGCCAGTCGTAACCGGCAACCTTGTGGTAGCGGGAGAGGACGACGCCGGTTTCCCCGGGGGCACAGAGGCGGAGGCTAGTGGGGCTGTCGGCGCAGATGTGGTCGAGATAGATGGCGGAGTGGCCGGTGGGATTCATGCCGCCGAAGCGTCCGTAGGGCTCTTCGAGGAAGAGCGCGGCAGAGGCGAAGCTATTTGTGCAGAAGAGGATGAAGAAGAGAAGGAAGAGAAAGGCGTCGTGCCGGACGGGCCCGCTACGCGCGGGGCGGTCACTTCGTGACTTGTATACCCGCTTCGTGCCGCTTCTCCCGTTGGTCGACACGGAATTTATTCGCGAGTCCGAGTGAGCGCCACGCGATCGCCCAAGACACACCACGAAGTGGTCGTTGCCCGCGTAGGGCGCTTTTCGCCCTTCGTCTTTGTGATGGACCCGTTTAATCGTTCTCTCCCTTCCGGCATGCCGAGGCTACTGTTTCCTACATCCTTAATTGTTAGAGGACACTTCTCGATAAAAGTCGCGGTGGAACTCTGGCGAAGATTGTGGGCGATAATCTTCCGATGACGTTTGATCGAAGAACCGAACCGCGGAATCTGACGCTCGCCATAACGGGAGCGAGCGGATCCGTTTATGCCATTGAGATGCTGAAGGCGCTGGAGGCCGATGTCCGGGTAGAAACCGTAAATTTAGTGGTCTCCGACAGTGCTTTGCGGGTGCTTGCCGAGGAGATGGAGATTCGCGGCCGGAGCGACCTGGTGGAGCGGATATTGGGACGGATCTCGACGAAGATCGTGCAGCAGGGCGAGGGGAATATCGGGGCGAATATCGCGAGTGGGAGCTATCCGTCGGATGGGATGGTGGTGCTTCCCTGCTCGATGGGAACGCTGGCGGGGATTGCGAATGGGATGGCGAGCAATCTGATCCAGCGAGCGGCGGATGTGTGCCTGAAGGAGCGGAGGCCGCTGCTGCTGTGTGTGCGGGAGACGCCGTTCAATCGGATTCACCTAAGGAATATGCAGCTTGCGGCGGAGGCGGGGGCGGTGATCTTTCCGGTGATGCCGACGCTGTATAACAAGCCGCAGAGTACGGGGGAGATGGCGCTGCAGTTTGTGCAGCGGGTGCTGGCGCATGTGGGGCTGCCGCAGGATGGAGCGTTTGTTTGGGGTGAGGAATAAAGGATTGTCCTGCCGGACGGGCCCGCTACACGCGGGGCGGGCACTTCGTGGTGTGTGATTGTTTCGCGTGGTGCTCCCGTTGGTCGCAAGCAGAATTTTGTGCCGACCAACGGGAGGAGCTACGCGAAGCGGGTATACCGCACGAAGTGCCGAAGTGGTCGCCGCCCGCGTAAAGCGTTTTTGCTTTCTTATTTGCCGGGAAGAGTTTGGTTGATGGGAGCGGGCGGGGTGGTGGGGGTGAGAAAGTCGACCGTGGCCTTCAGGGCGGAGTTGGGGCATTGGGCGGCGGCTAGGTGGCCGCAGCCGTCGAGGATGTCGAGCGAGGAGTTGGGGATGAGGGTGTGCATCTGCTCGGCGGCGGAGAGGGGGATGAGGACGTCTTTGCTGCCCCAGACGATCAGGGTTGGGGTGTGGAGTTGGGCGAGGCGGAAGTCGAGGAGGTCGCGCCCGGCGGTCATCGATTGCAGGCTGCGCTGGACGATCCAGCCGTGGGCGTGGAGGCGCTCGATGGCGGCTCGGGCGATGAAGGATGGAAGGTGGTGTGGGTTGGGGTCGAGCATCTCGGTGAGATGGAAGAGGGCTGCGGGGTCGGTGGGGGTGAAGAGAGTGGCGTCGAAGGTGGCGGGAAAGTAGATGCCGGCGCTGTCGTAGAGGACGAGGCGGGTGACGAGCTCGGGATGGTCCAGGGTAAGCTTGGCGGCAACCCAGCCGCCCATGGACCAGCCGCCGAGGTCGGTCTTGTTGAGGCTGAGGGTTTGGAGGAACTGGACGACGAGTTTTTCCTGGAGGGAGATGGAGTAGTCTACGTCGGGCTGGGGGGAGCGGCCATAGCCGAGGAGGTCGGGGACGTAGACGTGGAAGCCGGCGGCGGCGAGACGGGAAATGAGGGGAGCCCAGTCTTCTCCGCGTGAGCCGAGGCCGTGGATGAGGACCAATGGGCGGTTGGGGGAGCCGGTGGGCGGAGCGGCTTCGAAGTAGTGGATGCGGTAGGGGCCGACCTGGGCGTAGCGGCTTTGGACTCCGTTGCGCCAGAGGTTGAGGCGGATGATCTGGTCGGCGACCCAGAGGGGGTGGGTGTAGAAGGTGACGGCGCAAGAGAGAGATACGGCCAGGAAGAGGAGAAGAAGAACTCGAAGCTTCGTCATCTTGCTGCTGCTCCTCCTTGTTGCTTTCGATCGCTCCTCATCACTCCTTGGGGCGGCTACTTGAGGGGCTTGCCGAACTCTTCGCCGAAGACGGTGTGGGCGCTGTCGAAGCGGCCGCCAAAGAACTTGTCGGGGCCTTTGAGGTGGCCGATGGCGAGGAGCGAGACGACGAAGTAGCTGAGCGGGAGGCGGAGGGCCTCGTGGACCTTATCCTGCTCGAAACCTTCCATGGGAGCGGTGTCGTAGCCGAGGGTTTCGGCGGTGAGGAGCATGAAGGAGACGGCGAGCATGACCTGCTTGTTGAGCCAGCCGTGCATTTTTTCGTTGGAGAAGCTGGAGAGGTAGTTGGGAACGGTGCTGCGGGCCTGCTCGGCGTAGCTCTCGGGCATGCCGCCTTCGAGGCCCTGTTCGAGCATAAGGTCGAGGTCGCGGCGCCAGCCGTCGGCGTCTCCGCAGGCGACGATGATGGCGGAGGCCTCTTCGATTTTGGCCTGGTTGTAGCTTGCGGAGCGAAGGCGTTTTTTCTGCTCGGGGGACCGGACGACGATAAAGCGCCAGGGCTGGAGGTTGTAGCCGCTGGGGGCGAGGAGTCCGGCGTCGACGATCTGCTTGAGGTCGTCGGCGGGAATGGGGGCGCCGTCGAAGCTGGGAGTGGCGCGTCGTTCGGCGATGGCCTGGGCAAGCGATTTTTCGGGCTTCTTCATTGTGTCCCTTGGGTGTATGGGTATCCGTTGCGAGTCTCTGCGAGAGAGATGAGGTTTCAGATGCCTGGGCTGTTTATGACAACGCCTCGCAGAGACGAAAGTATCATGTTGCGGAACGAACCCCAAAGATTGCATTGTGGGGTGAAAACGAGCTTGAGAGGTTGTGAGGGCAAAGGGTTGCGAGCTTAGTGGATGTTGGCCAAGGGCTGCTGTGTGACGACGGGATTCTGGCCAGGGGTGTCGGCGAAGAGCCATAGGGTGCGGAACTGGGTGCGGAGCTCGGGGTAGGCGGCGAGGAGGGCGGCCATCGCTTTCTTGTTGCGGGTTTGTGGGTCTGGTGGAGCGGGTGGCCTGGCTTTGGACTTCGGGGCGGCGGAATCGGGGGGAGGCGG
>Ga0116227_10014739_pt1 | contig 11803 bp, 12 predicted proteins | sample S1TSphgellanicum_FD_89693 | JGI IMG/M metagenome (GOLD analysis project Ga0116227, IMG submission 89693) | Host-associated microbial communities from peat moss isolated from Minnesota, USA - S1T2_Fb - Sphagnum magellanicum MG | ecosystem: Host-associated > Plants > Peat moss > Unclassified... | reverse complement strand
TTTTTTTTTTTTTTTTTTTTTTTTTTTTTTTTTTTTTTTATTTATTTTTTTTTTTTTTTTTTTATTTTTAATTTTAAAATTTTAAATAAAAAAAAATTTTTTGGTTGGGGGGGGGGGGGGGGGGGGGGGGGCGATATTACTTAGTGTATCACACTTGGGCTAGTAGTTAATTTCAAGAGCATGTTTCAATTAATTACATTTCAGCACACTATGCTTTGGAAATTTCAAAATAGTTTATTATACTATTTGTATTGTTATGGAAATGATATCAATGTCGGCTGTTGATTGCCAAACACCCTAACTATTCGATGGATGTCATGAAATTTTGGGAGAACTTCAATGAATACATCAATGCATGGCAAAGAAGGCATTAGGGTTGCACACAGGAATAAGGTGGAACCAAGGATATGACATAACTAAGATAGGTTTTGAAAACTTCGATGAAGTTACATCAATGGAAGATGGGGGGCATAATGCCACGTGTGGGAGGTTTAGGGTTTCAAACTAGGACAAAGGGCAAAGTGTAGTGCAAGCTCTTGAAAACTTCGATGAATGCAAACTAGTGCAGACTGCGAGCCAGAGGGGGAAAGGGGGGTGGGGAATGTAGCACCTAAGTTCATTGTTGTGGTAGCATGAGCTTTGGAGGATGATCAGCTTCAAGGATTTATGAATTTTGTGGTGGTTCAAAAGGGAAGCGAGTAGGAGGAATGATTTTGGGTCTAGGAATACAATGTCCCTCCCAAGTTCCATGATGAGTTTAAAATTTATGCAAGTTATGTGTTTATGCACAAGTTTGTACTTCTAATTTGCATATAGTAATTTGTTTTACATAAACACATTATGATGATTGCAAACCTATACTTGATCAAGCTTTTTTTCTGAACACACATGAATGCAAATAGTTAAGTGTTATGTGATTTTATAGTGTTCTGTAGAGCTTGAGGGGTTGTCTTTGCAACATATTTTGATTGTGCTTTCAATTTCATGGGGAATAGCAAGGATGCCCTAAGAAAGGCTAGGATAATTTGTAAAGGTCTAGCAATTAGGTAAGTACAAATTGAGGCTAAAACATTTGAATTAGTAGAAAAGAAAGGGTGACCAAAAGACAAAGGCAATGTAGATAAAAGGTTAAAGATTAGCCAAAGTTACTATATACACATAATATACTAGTTAGAGTCCTTAACACAAACCTGATGAACATTTCTTATGTTGTGCAAATAAGGCAGATGATAAAACTAACTGGTTCATCACAATGGGCACTTCTTACTTGAAGAAAAAAATTAGACAACCTTGATGAAGCAATTGTTTCATGTGTGGTGGAATGGTGGACTAAAGAAACACATGTAAGTCCAAAGGCATGATGTCACAAGAAAGCAGATTTCACGTAGTGTGTATGAAGAACTTGCCACACATTTGTTGCTTAGAACCCAAGTAAGCTATTTGACTATCTCTTCATCCAATTCATGAATGTTTATTTAAATTCAAGTAATGTAACAAGGTTTTTAAGTAATCAAATCTCATGATGTTATTGTAGGCTTGAAATTATCATGTACAAATATTGTAAGTTTAGATCTTGATGGTACTAATGTAATGTCTGATCTCCTATGTTATTGTACTTGCCACAAAATTTAAAAAAGAATCTGCAATTATTATTACAACAATTTATAAGTTCCTAATTAATTTCAAAAGTATTGTGTGTAATTTGTTAGTTTTATGGGGTTGGGGACTTCAACTTGTATAACAAACTTGCAAAAAAATCAACATTTTGCATTTTGTGTTGACTGTCAAATGTCCCATTTGTTATTTTATATATATTTTGTTACTGTTGTGAAGGTTTAAAAACACATTGTGCACTATCATTACAAATATTACATATTATACAAAATGTAGATATATTATATGTAATGTCATTTGTAAATTATGTATTTACCATTACAATATGACATTGTTTACATGTTCTTGATATTCTTGGTATATTTTCTATTGACTATAATGCATGTGCATGTGCAAATTGTTGACTTTTAGTATCATACATGAATAAGTGTAGTGCATATGTATGTGCAAATTATTGACTTATTATATTATAAATATATTGCAATAGGATTATGTAGACTTATAACATATGTACATGCTTAATATATTGTTGTTATCATCTAGTATTTCTAGTACTTGTAATGTGACTGATTGTTTGTAATTGTCTATAGACTGCATTTTTTTAAAGATTTCAAGGAACCAACCTAAATTGCAATGTGAAGTAGCAAGCATTCCAAACTCTAAAGCCATATTTTGTGAAGCTTTTGTAAGACCGGAATGTTTGTTGTTGTAAGTACCATGTGGAATTGGAAATGCTCAAGGATGGTTTAAACTACAATAGAAATGCAAAGAAAGGGCTTCATCCCATGCTTGGGTGCCATTGTGATAGCGGTGTTTGTTCTCAAATATCTGAGCCAACGGATGGTAGTTGTTTAGCTCATGGGATGTTTTACAAGGGCATCACAAAATTGTGGCAAGACTGTGTATGTGAGAAATCTAACTTAGAGGAGTGGCATAAGCAAGAATGTCTCTTGGGCGAATTCCAAGACCATGGAATCAATAGACTACCATTATGTCCGAGTGAATTAACCACTAACTTGGATTATAAGGTTTCCTGGAGGTGTTTGAAACAAGAATTTTTGGACAAACTAATGATGGGCAACCTAGGAAAAGGATCAAAGAAGTCTTTAAGGAAACTTCCATAATGGAGTTCCTGATGTATTTGAAGCCATACTTACAAAATTTCATCAAACATGATTTCGTTGCATGCTAACAAGATTCTTAATGTCGGTTGACCATGTCAAACCTTCCTGAAGGTGTCATTTTATCTCACATTGACTTTGCAAAAAATTACACCTTCCAAATTGATAATGAAATCCAATCCATGCATTGGCATTCATTCCATGTTACCATCCTTGTTCATATCATGTGTTGTCTTCACCCTAATTATAATGAGACTAACAATGAGCTTAAAATAATTAAGGAATCCCATTTTTATGTTACTGATGACAAATAACATGACACTATTTTTGTTCAACATTGTTTGTTGCTACATTAACGTTGGATTGTTGATCATGGCATAAGGCCCCATGAGCATTGGGTCTTTTTGAATGGTTGTGTAGGCCATGTTTGGGCCATGTTCTTTGTTGCTAGGTATTTTAGACTTACTAATGGTTACAAAATGAGGTGGCAGTTCTTTGGAGCTGGCCACGGGAAAAGTAATTTCAAATTCATTATTTCAATCCAAGTTCATGTTGACGCACTCCCAACTCCTCAAAGGGCTCAAATGTGAGCCCAAGTAGGAAAACAGTGGAAGAAGGAGGAGTCGAAGCACGCTCCCTAACTCACAACACTTTGGAATGTAGTCGAAATTCTTGGGAATGAATTTCAACTCAATACGCTCCTTGAAGAATTCCCATGTGTAACCATGGTTCTTCCCTTCTTCTTGCCTCACGGTCCTCCACCATGTGGAGGCATAGCCCTTCAAATAGGATTGGGCAAGTTCCACGGCCGAGTGCCAACCAACCTTGGCGGCATGGAGGTAATCTTCCATTTTCGCAAGCCAAGTATCCACAACCTTTCGGTCCCGGGCCCCATCAAAGTTCCCGGGCCTAGCGGGCTTGAACCCCACACCTTTAGATGATCCTCCCCTGAGGGCAGTAACCAATTCATTGAAATCGGGCCTATTCATTTTGAGTAAGACCTCCAATTGTTCCGGGGTGAAGAGCCCCGCATTTGGTTGCTCCTCTTCATTTTCATGGTCCTCATGGCTATCACGGTTTTGCTCACCTTCGGAATCCTTTTGTTTTTCCCCACTCATGGCTTGGGGTGGAACATCCGGGTCTTGGGTGGGTTTTTCCACCATGGTCTCTTGGACTACCTTGCGAGACTTCTTTGGTGCCATCGGAACTCCCCAATAAGTAGATCGAGCTCTCCCCGAGCTCTGATACCAAAATGACGCACCCCCAACTTCTCAAAGGACTCAAATGTGAGCCCAAGTAGAAAACAACGGAAGAAGGAGGAGTTGAAGCACGCTCCCTAGCTCACAACACTTTGAGGGGTAGAGGGGCGTGTTCGAGCTCCGGGATGGGACTAAGAAGAGTTGACAAGCTTCACTCACTCACACGGGCCTGCACACAACCCACACAAAGTGGTTACTGCATAGTTTGAGCACCCTTGGTGCTAGGACAAACCACGGGCAACACGGACACACAAGACTCACCACGGCCCAGACTTGGGGGAAGCCACCACCTTCCCCCTTATAGTATACTCTGCAGCTCTCCACGGAGGCTACATCCAAATGGTTTTTTTCCCGGGACTCCCGAGTGGGAATCCCGAAATCGCGCCAAATGCGACTCCCGCGACTTTGGAGCCCCATAACTTTGCGAGCAGACCTCGGATCGTGATGCAGTCTAAAGCAAAGTTGTAGCTCTCGTCGAGAGCTTTCCAACGATATGTGGCACGCCCCTTGCAACTAAGTAAATCGGGTCGATTCCTGACTTTTTGTGGTCGGGAGTCAAATTGGCAGTTCGACTCTCGGCCCTTCTTTTGGCCATAACTTGTGTTTCAGATGTTCAAATGAGCAATGCGAGCCCATTTTAGACATCTACGCTTCAAGAAATTTCCAATGATATAAAGAACGCCACAAGACATTAAGGTTTGACCCCTGCAATTGCTCTCTGAAGTTTCGGGAGTCCACTGGGACTCCATCTCCCAAAGTGGGAGTTGCCTTGGGAGTGTGAGTGTTCACTCCTTCACACTCCCTCACACTTTCTTACACTCCCGAGCTTCCTCTTGCCTTAACTCCCGGGCTTCCTCTTAGCCCGCAACCTTGTAACCCCTTTGCCTTGGTCGCGAGCCCAAGGCTAGGGTTGCGACATCTAGTGTGCAGGTTGCTTGGATAAATTACAATCAAATGACCAGAATACATGATAATTACAGATGGCTTCTACAAATTTTCCACAATAAAAGTTTGTCCCTCCTAAAGTAAATTCATCATCTCATTTGAAAGTGATGATTGGAGAGCTTATATTTTACAACCTTGTAATTAAAGTTCACACTTGGGAGTTGGATGTTTGTTACAATGTTATACCAAGTGGGATTAGTTCTAATACCTTGAAAGTTGTAGCTCTGCCCAAAAATAACTTGTGTACACAATTAACATTGCAAATAATGCATTACTCAAATTTAGAATAGGACAAAAGGTAGTGAAATTACATAAAGTGTGATCCTAACATATCAACTTAATATTATTTAAACTTTATGTTCATTTTATATGGGCCTTGGTTTTGTTACACGAATTAATATTCATCATGGTTGTGTCCCTAATCTTTGTATTTGGGAAGTTATTGCAAAGGCTTCCATTATATTAGATCCTTGAACTTGAAATCAATTCAATAATCCTATTGGGTTCATGAAGCATTATGTTAGTTGATTAAGTGATTAACCAAGATATTGTGTGTAGTACCAACATAAAAAGAATTATGCAAATTGTACATAGGTCCTTGGTAGAAATATAGAACCCATCCATGTTAACTTTTCTTGGGCATGCACATTGCACGATGTAAAAAAAGCCATTTAAACATAGGCCCACATATAACAAGATTATAATGAAAATGTACTCAATGTAAACCTACAACAAAACACATTAATGCAATAAGTAACCCAATGGGTATTGCTAGCACATACATGGTAGAAATGCCTTGTAGATGTCCCTATATGAACATGAATCTATATTGAATTTGCATCATGGCATTAGTTCTTTCAAAAACTTTGGAAATGACAAGAAAATGGAACATGGAATGTTGGATATCTTAGTTCAATATCTTACAAAGAATAAATAGTGAGCATGTTAAGGGAATAATCACTCATGGTAATAATTAGCTGATATATTTCTACTTACCAAATTATTGTTTTAGGAATTACTAGCTAGATTACATAGTTTTTGTCACCATTTGAATTTGAATAGATCATATGACTATTTTTTTAAATGGTTATATCTTGGAAGAAGAGAGAGAATGAAAGAGAAAATTATTCATTATAGAATAGTGAGTTTTGATGGAGTATGAAATAAGAGCATTTTGTTTTTTGGAAAAGCTTCAATACCATAGTTAAACTTGTTATTTTGATGTTTTTATTATACTTTGATGGTTTGGTTGGATTTTAAATCTGAGACTAGATATGAACATATTTAAATGAACAGATTTTATTCATATTAGTTTCATAATATGTTTTATTCCAAATTTAAATCAAAATATTGGATTAAAAATTATGTATTTATTAAAGCCACTACAAGCTAGGATGTCCAACTGCTTTAGTTGGTATCTATGGATTAGTCAAAAAAGCTAAAAACTCCAATTGTCTCCACTTCATTTGCACAAAAAAACTCACGTGTAGCAATGTGTTTTGCTTTCTTCACCATGAAGAATTTATTTTGTCTGACTTTAATAGTCATTAGCTAGTGCCACCAATGTATATTTTAATCAATTTTGTTGACATGAAATATAATCCATATAATGTGACTGAAACCATCATAAGTTGACAAAGGCAATTATGTTTAATTAATTATAAGGAAATGATTTCATAATCAAGCAAAACAATAATGAAGATATTTAGACAAAATTATTACATGAACCAAAAAAATCATTCAGAATCCAAAGAATCTAACACCAATTGCAAAAGAATTAGAGAAACTTCATTCTTATTCAATAAAAAACATGGTTTTAAAAGAGAACATGAATGTAAAAGACATATTTTAAAAATCACACCTTATGAAAACTCACATGGGCTAATAGCATTTTGTAAACATAAATACAATGAACTTCATGTACAACTTTTAAAACTTGTAATTAGCATACTACATCACTAACCCAACTAATTATCCTAACTAGAAACCAAAATATTACCAACATTTCCATGGTAGGAAATAGCTTCATGAGATTTCATAGCTTCAATATGAACTCAACAATTAAGAAGCTATAATTTTGTTTTAATTACATATATATGTGCATGGGCATATTTCAATACATTACTCAAATTAAGCATGAAAGTCTATAAGAATTGGAGTTTTAAACACATTTCCTACGTTTGGATTGCTACAAGATAACACCTTCACAATCCTTTAGGATCTTTTGGTAGATATTTCATTGCTAGGTTAAGAGATAGAATGGGGCAAGGGTGGTTTTAAGTTCAAATGAAAATTGGAGTATAGAATATTAGAAAGAGCATTGGCTAGAGCTTTGTTTGAAAGTTGGGAAGTTGAAGGTTGCACTTTCAACATACTCTATCATTTGCAGCCCTCCACCATTAGTGAATGGATAGGGAAATGTTTGGACTATAACCCAACGCCACCAACAACGAGAAGATCCTTCAACAAGTAAATACTACTACCCAACATGAGAGTCAATAATAACCATTGGGATTAAAAAACATGAAATATGAACTTTCAATAACGAAAGATCCTCAAGGCATCATAAATTGTTGGTGCAAATGGCATAGTTGGAAATTGGCAATTTAAAATCTATAGGCCTTGACATAAAGCGTCCATTTGATGACATAATCTCATCACCAAGATTTTTTTTCATTGCCACTAAAGGAAGGAACTAGAGATTAATCTAACCTAATGAATTATGGGGCACCTTTGATGTTCACACCATTTTAAGGATAAGCTATGGGCTTGAATGGGTGCATCAAAGAACTAGAACTGTTGATCATATCCTCAAATTGGGGAATGATAGGCATTTTTTTTGCAATTGACCAACCATTTTTCTCTGACACTCTTGGGCATTACTTTGGGTTGTTGTGAGATCATATTTTATTTCTTGTAGACTATGTCACTTGCATGTAGTTAAGAACAACAAGAGAGCTTGCAAGGCTCTCATCATCATGGATTGATCCCCCTATGCTATAATGGGTTCCAAATTAAAGATTACCAATTGTCATACTAAGAGTAGATTTGGTAGTTGTTGAGGTGGCACTCCCATCTTCTTTAAGATCATCCCTTTGCACCTTATTACATGGGCTAACAAGTTGGAGTCATTTCAAACTTGAAGGCACAAGGGCCTGCAAAGCACCTTGGCTAGTTATATGATGCAAAGCAACAATGCTCTAGTGGCCATGGCTATGACTATTTTCATTTGACAAAATAGAACTCGAATGAGGCACAATGTGCAATCCTTGGTTTGGTGTCTAGCTTTCATTGTGAATTGACTTAGAATGGGGCACAAGTTTTTTTTGCTTGGCAAGTGAGTTTTTTTGTTTGGGTCCACATTCATTCTCTCCCACATAAGTTACAAAGTTTCCATCTACATTCTTGATAGAGTAGCCATCAAATACATCCTTGGAAATAGAATTGGTGTTAAAGACATGATTATCCCATGGCCTTGCTACCATCCACCGCTCTAACTAGCTCCAACCCTAGTGATGTTTATCAAGCTCACAATTAATGTATAGTTGTGATGGCTCATGGAAGCTTGCTCTCTAAAGCTTTTACAAGAGTGAAGAACACTCAATAGTTAAAGCTAATAACCCACAATATATTTTCCAATTTAAGAGCTATAAAAAGAATGTAATTTCTTGTACCACTTGGTAAGTCTTATTCACCATTGAAACATGGGAGGCATATGCTAAAGCTATCTCCCTCTTCATTGTTGCTTCCTACTTATTCTACATTTTGGCCTCAAGTTGTTGTTGCACACTAACTTGGCTATCATTCCACCCACCATCCTACCAACCATCCTATGAATGGCAAAATGTTGATGCAAAGAAGGCCAACTTTTAGGCCAACGATTGACTATCCAAGTCTTGGTGTCTTTTAGGTTAGATTGAACAAGCATTTTATCGATCGAGCAAAAACATTTTTAAAAAAATTGTTTCAGGTGAGGATATAATTAGTTGCAATTATTATCGACAATTCTTATCAAGGTGATCTAATGTACCATAGATTTTCTTAGATGAATCAGTTGGCAACGCAATGGTTTAAAAATCTAGCAACATTGCTATAGATAATTCCATCCAAGCATAATGTTGCCTCATCATCTAGTAGGTTCTCCATAGCTTCATCTACATCCAAAACCATGTTATATGCATGTTTTCTACACTCAACATGTATTTTGTTGCAAATAACCATTTCTAAATTTGTAATGATCTCACCTACAAATTCAAACACGAAAGACCCGACTAGAATGTCTTCCAATGTCTTTATGCCCCATCCTTTTCTTTTTGTTATCCAAAACACTTGGCCCAACAATTTCCCTTGGACTTATTTAATTCAATTTTGTCAAGTAATTTTTAAGGACAAGCATAAATAGTTCATGCACAATTACAAACTATAATTGATTCAATATTCTAAAATTTGATATGTATAAAAAGTATCTAACCTTTAACATACGTCAAATTCCTTCTTATACCACCCTGTTTTTGTAATCTCTTAAGCAACCACATTTGTTGGAGCATTCTCTTATGAACCTTCGATGTTGTTGAACCTAAATATTAATGAAGGTAAGTTAAGGCAAAACAAAATTAGGTTTCAAACTAGTAGCTCTCACATTCAATTTTTTAAATGGAAAACCTACACTTTCTAAAATTAGAATATACCTTAGAAAGAAATCGTGAGTGCAAATGCCCACACTCAATGTATGCATAATGGCCTCCATTTTTTAAAGCACATACACAGTCCGCACCAAGTTTGTTACAATTATGGCCATCAAAGAATGGGACATTTTCTTCACCATCATTAGTTTCCTTTAAATGTACACTAGAATGGACTTTGGACTTTATGATGTATACAAAGGTGAAAGGAAGTAAGGCATCTGTAAAATCAATAACCCATGGTATGGCCATGCCGTCTTGGCCACTTGAAATGTCTGGGTGACAAACATGCACGTCCTCATCTTGACCAAACCACTAAATCATTCCAACTTGCAATCAATTTGATAAAAACAAATAAATTAAATAACAATTCAGAAATGAAGCAAAATATATTGATAGAAAATTAGTACAACAAGTTGATAGGTAGCAAAATGATCATTCTTGACAATAGATTGTGGTGTAGACCATAATCTCCCTAAATATTAAACTTCAGCATAACAAAATTTTGATGCCAATACATGAGCATAGTGACCTTATAAAGTCTACCAAAATCTACTCATGTTAAACCAAGTCAAAACTATTTCTTGCCCTTCCTTAGGGCCCTTTCTTGTACTTGTGTGGGCATAGCCTTTTTATTCTTTGACCCTTATTTCATAAAAGCAGGTTCAAGAGATGTAAAAGATCTTCATGTGATTTTGGGCTCAAACTTGGGCTTACTTGCATCAATAGAAGTAGCTAGCCGACAAGTTAGAATTGTAGACCCATTAGTATCACTAGCTTTGGAAGTTCCTTTCTGCACCAACTCATAATGCCCTGTGTTTTTACGAATAACCCCCTTTTTCTAACCTACTAACTTGGACCTTGATGATTCACCACTAACTTTAGCAACCTCAATATTTTATGTGTTTTTCATACTATTTTGCCCCTCATTAGGCTCTTTAAGTCCCTACGACTGATCATCAACATCACAAACAAGAAGTTTTGTTCACTTATTGGCAAGCGATTTTTTTGAGCCATTTCCACTAAGGCTACACCCTTCATGTTTCCTTTTCCTTACTAGTGTAACTTTAAAAACATTCAGCTACTACATTGAATCTTGTCGCTCTCCTTGAAGTGCATGTTGATATGGATTTCCCTTTGAATCATCCTTAGAATTACGAATCTCCTAACCATAACTCTCAATTTTATTATTGGTTTCATTCATTCCTGCATCCAATTGATCCCTTGCCACATCTATGAATTTTATGTCCCCTTTAATCTCTTTCAACAAATTATTTGTCCCAAATGGCTTCACATGTTTAGCTTGCATTTCAAGTATAGATTATGGTAATACTTTCATTTCAAGAGCATGGTTAGACATATAGGAGCCTGACATCTTTTCACTAATTGCACCTTTGTTTGCTACTTGGTTAGTTTCACCCACATTCAAAGTCCTTGTGCATGTAGAAGTTGGCTCCATAAATGTTTACAGAAAAGACCTTGCACATAATCCAAAAGCTACATTATTTTACAAAACGTAAACAATGCTTGCAAAATATACTACAAAGTACATACAATACAAATGTTGTTTCAAATGGTCACATTGCAATACATTATAAATGTATTAAAGGTATTAGCACTTGTAAAAAAAATGACAAGTATTACCATCTACAAAAATAATGTTACAAGTATCAACATCTATAAAAATCATTACAACAAGTACCAACATATATGCAATAAGAATATGAAAAGTATCAACATTTATAAAAGTCATTACAACAAGTGCCAACATATGCAATAAGAATATGAAAAATATCAACATCTGCAAAACCAATGTATAAGAAAGATAAAATGAAAACTTTGATGTTAGTCTAGGTATAGATAATATGTTTGTAGTGTTGAAAATTCAAGCTCAACTAGTTAGGTTTCATTAGTTACTAGAGTAGGAAAGTAACTAGGTTACTTTCACAAGGTTGAATTACTTTCGTTATTTATTTTAGTTTGGTTATTTGTGGTTTGGTCTTGTAGTTAAATACCTTTGTGTTGATGATTTATTTCTCTTTTCTTCATTACACAAGTTTGTGTATTTCATGTGACAAGAACCTTGGAGAGTTTTTGATGTTGTGTTTTGTGTTGTGAGCATTATATTGTAGTTTCCTTTCAATAAAGATTTATGTTTGCACTTGAGTAGATCTCTTATTTG
>Ga0116227_10014738_pt1 | contig 11803 bp, 3 predicted proteins | sample S1TSphgellanicum_FD_89693 | JGI IMG/M metagenome (GOLD analysis project Ga0116227, IMG submission 89693) | Host-associated microbial communities from peat moss isolated from Minnesota, USA - S1T2_Fb - Sphagnum magellanicum MG | ecosystem: Host-associated > Plants > Peat moss > Unclassified... | reverse complement strand
TTATAATTTTTTTTTTTTTTTTTCTTAATTTTTTGTTTTGGGATGGGCATCTTTGATTGGCCCATCACAAAACAAAAAAATAAATATAAAACTTTGGACCTTCCTGAAATAGATATGTTGTAATCTCCTCGTTTGAATTGGATATATGGGTTAAATCAAGAGTAGAACTTAACTTGGCAAAGAATATGGAGACAAAGGAAGAGATATTAGGAACACCTTGGGAACTTGGGGAACATGTTGAGAATTCAATGGGAACACAATGAGAACAACAAAAATCTGGTGCCCCCATTGCCCCCAAAAGAAAAAGAACCTAGCCCCTTGGTACATGTTGCCTCACCTCCTTGCTACAAGAATTCTTTTTGCCTACATGTGTTCTTTGTCATTTTTGGCTTAGGCCAATGGTAGGGTCATGAACTATGGATGGATATTACAATGCCCTTAACCAGGAGTAACATTTTACATCAATCATGGGTTTTTGTCCTCACGACTTAACAGACTTGGCACGAAGCATGTTAAACCATGAAACATTATCCAAAATGCATTTAATGAGCATTTTTCATCCATTCACATTGCATGATCCCTTAGACCTACAACCTTCATGTATAGTGAACTCGTACTTTAATAAAGATTTTGAATTTCAATGGTCATGGGCTTTTAGCCCTTGAGCAAAGAGGACAACATATGAAACACAAAACTTTAAATCATCTTTCGATATCTTTGGCTACACACTCAAAACAAAATATTGACATTTGTTGATTTTTGATATTTTTCCCCCACTCACTTCTACTGATTGAAAACCTTCAAAATCACTTCATTTTTGAATTTTGAATTTTGAGTAAAAATTGCCCATAAAAAAAGGCTGCTAATTATCATTCCAAATGGATATCAATCCTTTATTAGAATGAAATCACAACTCACCATATATAATTTGTAATTAATATAACCCCCCCCCAACTTACCACCCCCCACTCCCAAAAAAAACTTCCAAGTCCCCTATGGGCACATAATAATTAATCAATGTAAAACCAAAATCAAAATCTGCAAGAGAGACTTAAGTATTATTGAAAACCTGGAAAAAAAAAATTGTACAAAGATGTGAGATTATCAGTCAAGCAGGCTGCTAACTAATTTGTGTGCTAATTTGTGCAACAATGTGAGCTTAATTGTGTGTGTGTGTGTGTGTTTTGAGAAGATTAAAGCTCTAAACTAAATTAAGTTAATTAGACTTTTGGGTATGGCAAAAAAAAATTTTAAAAAAATTGTCATAACTCACAAATGGAGTTTTAAGACTCCCATGATTTTGAGAGCCCAGTTACAGTAACTTTTCTAATGTCGTGGCCGACTTTTGAGAGCCATTGATTTGAGCTTCATCGCACTGCCAGTACTATTATTTCAAAGTTTCTTTTATTGTCAACGAAACACTGCACAGATGACAAAGATTTCTCAGGTATACATATTATGTAAAAATTTCCTTTACTGATCTCAAGGGGGTGAACAAATCACACCTGCAAAGACAAAAAACATCCCAACACAATTTTCCTCAATCAAAATTCAAATTCATGCAAGAGAGACTCTAGATTTACTCCACTCCACATACGGTGTTGTCAAGTTTCTAATTTTTCTTAACTTAATCATGCTGAGTTCAACCACCATAACTGAGACTGATGTTAAATAATTCTCAAGAGGGGTATGTATGTAAGAAGAAAAAAAACCAAAACAAAAAAAATAAAAATTAACCTAGTACTGACCAGAAGGAGTACTTATATGAAGAACTTGTCCACTCTGCATATCTAAGGAGTATACTCTAGTACCATATATGGAGTAGTTAACAGCACTGGGTTACCACACATGAGTAAAATTCCAAATTGTAATGGCTCAGACATTGCCTAATTATTACTTAACTAATTTGAAATTCTCAAATATTTTGCAGGACCCATGTTTTTGAAACAAATAAATGTTTGGGGGAAAAATTAAATAAAAATCGGTTCACGGATTATTATTATTATTATTATTATTATCAGCAACAGCAGTGGGTAATTCCAAAGGAGTGATGATATAAAAACTAGTTCCAGAAATGTGGCATTTAGAGAAGAAGATTTGCATGAGGTTTTCTAAGATATGGTGGCCTGTCTAGTACACTTGTTTGTCTATGAGCCTGCACTACTAAAAAAAAAAAAAAAAAGTTAATTTTTCAATTTATTCAAATTAGATGCAACTATTTCAATAGTGAATTTATTGAAATTTTTAAAAAATCAATTTTAATAAGCCATCTGATGTTAATTAGGATAATTAGGATCCAGGGATCAATTAGGATAATTTTTCTAGGCATAGAGTGGATTAGGTACTACTTGAGGAGAGTTCTTTATATGTGTGTGTGTGTGTGTGTGTGTGTGTTATGAGAAAGTCTAGTGAGAGAGAGAGAGAGAGAGAAATGAAGATTAATTAAGATCCATGGAACCTAGATGATGATCACACAACTGCAGATCCATTCCTTGTAATGTCTATGCACTATTATTAGCACTACTCTAGAGAATGTCTAGAAGTGGATGGATCATTATGTATTAAGAAGATTTCCTTGTTCTCTGTGTTGTGTTGTGTTGTGTTGTGTTGTGTTGGTGTGTGTGTGTGTGTGTGTGTGTTATGAGAGAGTCTAGAGAGAGAGAAATTAGGATCCATGTCCAACTTAGGTGATCAGAAAGCTTTTAGATCTCCAGTTCTTGTAGTAATGTCTATGTCCTTTTATTAGTACTACTAGAGATTAAAATTATGTCTAGAAGTGGATGGATTAGGTACTAAGGATTTTTCTTTGTTGTGGCATGTGTGTGTGTGCGCGCGCGCGTGTTAGTTATGAGAGAGTCTATAGAGAGAGAGAGAATGGAGATTAAAACTAGGATCCATGGAGTAGCTGCTAACAACGAGACAGACAGCGCTTGCAGATCTATATATTCCTTGTAATGTGTATGCAGTATTAGCTAGTTCTACTAGAGAATCTGGTTGGATAATTCAGTCGGCATAATTTCACTGCCATTTATGTGAAATTGGGACACACTTTGCATCAGTTACAGAGTTGTAGTAATATTGTAGACTCGTTATTATGAGTAGCAGACAAGAAAAAGAAAAGAAGAGAAGTGCTAGTTACATATCGATGATGAGATTAAAGAGTGCACATGCATTAAGAGGGCGGGTTGGTCAGGTCTTACGGTTTGCAGCAGTGTGTTGGGTGGCAGTACTCATGCCGTTGATCAAGGCGGAGGCTACACTCCTGCGAATGGGATTCAGTAGCTCTTCTGGCACGTTTAAGCCGGCCATCATGTACTTGAAGATGAGCGCTTGGTGCTCCAATTCAGCCCACTGGCCGGACGTGAAGGGAGAGACGACGTGAGCTGGTGCTTCTGTGGCGCTTTGCACGCCGCCGCCGTTGGCGCGGGAACTCTTGCGCCGACACGACGACTGCGTCGATTGATCCGTCTCTTTCATGGCTTAATATTTTGCTGATCTTCACCCCTGCTCTGATGCTACTGCACAAGTGATGCGAGTACTAGTGCTGCTGCAACCAGTCAGTCACAAAGAACCCCCTCTCCCGTCAGCCTTCATATAACATGGACCTTCTCTTTGCCTCTGCACAAGCTTTCTCCAGTTGGACTGTCCTCCGCTTTCTCCAACACTAACTGTCCGGTAACTCCAGATCTCAAACAACACAGTGCTAGCTAGAGTGATCCAGGAAGCTCTATATATAATCAAAATCAATCCTGCATGCAACCTCTGTGACTGAAGCTTTAGTAGTTGTAGTGGCACTTATAGCCCCAGTTATACTCTTCAGTATGCATGATCAGATGATGAAGCTAAGCAGCACCTATACTGAAAATCCAAAACAGTTCTAGTGATCACGACAGCTCCAGCGATATGCAACGACAGTGTTGCACCTTCTTCAGACACATGCTCATTAGCTAGAACATTGTTGACACAAAACGAAGACAAAACAAAACCCATGAGTAAGGAATGAGTCCATGGCATTCACGACATGACTTATGTACCTTAAAAAATATATAATAGGCGAGCCAGGAAAGCTAGTCTAGTAACCAGATCCCAAATCCAGGTGCAAATTCCAATCCGGGTTGCTGATCCCACACCGCGAACGTTGCTGCAACACAGACGCGGAGCTACTAGAAGACCAAAAACAAAACAAAACAAAACCACTCCGAAAGCCGCACTCACACATCCGATGTTAAACCACCAGCAGTTGCAGCAATATTATTCACACTATAACTTTGATCTAGACTCTTTGCTTGAATCACATTGTGCAAGTAGCGGAACTATCTAGTACACAAGCTGTCCACAAAGCAAGACAAGATGACTATACATAACAATTGTTCACGCGGGGCTAACTAACTAACTAGCTAGCTAGCTAGCTAGCTGCAGCTACAGCAGCAGCAGCAGCAGCAGCACAGCACCGTAGCGCGGGGCTTGCTTGCTTGCTTGCTTGCTTGCATGCAGGAGTTGTGCAAAACAAACCTGGAACGCTCTAGTATGATCCTCGAGCACTCAGGCTTGTAGATTGCTACAAAACCACAGAAGCTCTAAATCACATCTGTCCAGACAAAACAGACAAGGGACACTCCACGATCCACCTACCGTACTCAGTCCTGCTGCCTCCAGAGCTCTGGACTGGACGGCGGCAGCAGCAACCCACCCACACAAACAACAACTACTGCTTGTGCTGTAGTACATTCTGGCACATAATTCTGCAATAATGGGGTTGGTAATTTGTTGGGAATTATGAGAGAGAGAGAGAGAGAGGGCCACCTTTCCACACGCCACAAAAAATCAAGGCCCTTGAAAAAAAAAGGACAAACTTACCAGCTAGCCATTTGGGGCATAATGTTTCTTGCAACCCCAGATGATGATGATGATGAGGATGACCAACAATTTAACACCCAATTTGGGCATTTCTTGTACAACACCATGATGATGATGATGATGATGATGATGATGATGACCAGCAATTTGGGTATTTGTTGCAACCCACATACATGACTCTGGCCAACAATAACACCTAATTTGGGCCAGGGTTTTTGGCAATTAATTTTGTGCTGTAGCCAAACTGGCGATCATGTACAAGAATATTTTAGCCAAATTTGGATATAGATCAGATATGAAAGTAAATTTTTTAAAGAATTCCTCACATTGTTTGCTTCATACTAGAACCCAATAGAAACTCTGGCAATTTCTTTAAAATTTTGGTTAAATCTGGCAACTAGAAAACCTGTTTTTTTTAAATATTAGACATTTGGCACAAAAAATAGCCAAATTATGACTAAACTTAGCCAGAAAAAAAGAGTACACTGATTTGGGCATTTCTTGCAACCCCATGATGATGGCCAATAATGAGGCCCAATTCTGGCATTTCTTGCAACCTCGTGATTATTAACAATAACACCCAATTTGGGCCATAGTTTTTTTGCAACCCCATGATCACCAACAATAGTTCACCCAATTTGGGCTATAAACTTTTTGTGCAACCCGATGCTCACAAACAATAACACCCAATTGAGAATTTATTGCAACCCCATTGATCATCAACAATTCGGGCATTTCTTGCAAACCCTTGATCACCAACAATTAACACCCAATTTGGGCAACCACATGATCACCAATAGTGGCACGTGGCTGAATCCTAAATGGTCTCATACTCTTTAAAAGCAATGACATCACCCATGATATTGGGTTGATGTCAGGTGTTACTCTCACTAGAACCATAACTGGGATTTCATTGGAGATGCAAGTGTCTTATGTGGGAAATTTAATATCAAGGTACTCCTGAAAACCTTTAAATGTCTTCTAAGTGAGAATTTTAATAGTGGTAGCCTAGTCTTAAAAAGCTTTTGTGGTGTGTCCTATTTTAATTTTGTTTTGGGAAACAAGTACTTAAGCTTATGTAGGTGTTTTGATCATATGCATATGTTTTTGGTTGGTATTTTATGCCTCCTTTTTCCTAATCAGGCTCTAGAAAACATCCCTCAAGGGGAGGTGGGAAATTCCCAACGTGGTGGAAAAGAGCCTAAAGAGGCCAAATTGTTGTGACATCGGCATGATGTTGAGCAAATGTCATCTGAAACAACTGGTACAGATTTTTTAAGAATGGAATAAAGCTTATTACAAACTTGGCAATGTGACCGGAAAAATCCTTGAACTTTGTTTAATAGTGTAGAAAGACTTTGTATGCAAGTTTGACTCATACCATTTTAGACATTTAATAGGTTCCCACCTCAAAAGACCATCCAAACCATGAATTTTAAAAGGGTGGTTCTTGATTTTAATATCATTTCTTGAAAATTTGCTTTTCCTTAGCCCAATGGGGCTATCATCTATGACTTTTTGGTGGTTGTTGGTGGCCCCAATATATCCCATATATAAGAGTTGGACCTTTGATGGGTAATCATACGTGATCATAAGATCTAGAGCTACATGGAAAGTGGTCCACCCTAATTGGGGGAGTTGGTAAATAATGGGAACTAGTGCTTTTTGTTTGTTGTGAAGAGATAGATGTATGAACTTTTTTGTATTTGGGCACAAGCATAGCAATGAACTCCATTGTCAAAAGCACTAGAGGGATAGACAACCACCAAAGACCAAGTAGGCCACCCAACTTTGCAAGTCAACCAAGGAGGAAACCTCTACAAGTAATAATGCAATTTATGAAAAGAAGGATAGCACCATCTAATAACATATGGAGATCCATCAGTAGAGCACAAAGTAGTGTTGGGCTCCCCATGCTTTATCAAGCATCTCTACAACCAAATCAACCTTGGAGGATGGAACTAAGTTGTTCATTTATATGAAAGTGCTTTTCCAATCTATTGCAAAAATTATATGCCAAGTACAAGGTAATCACCGACACATGTCCTTTCATCTTTTTAACATGTTTAGGGTTTAGGGTTTAACTTTACACCGATGAGATGTAAAACCATTGTGGTTCTTATTTATCCACATGGTGATCCACAAAAGCACACCTGTAAGTCCTATCCAAACATCATTGAACTTCCATAATCTCCTTGCCAACTTTTGCCCTGGTGCATAATGTTGCATTGAATAGCTTTCCCAACATCATTGAACTTCCTGGAGATCCTTGGCAACTTTCCTAGTACATGGGGTTTCGTGGTGAAGTTGTTCCATGGAATATTCAGAGGTAGATGGCAATGAAGTTAGTTCATGATTGTGAACACCCAACTCCACACCATTATGGCCTCCTTTTTATCACTAAAATGTTTGGGCTAGTTTTCTTTTGAAATTTTTAGTTCATAACATGGGCAAAGTCTAGAATCGATATCCTGATTAACTTTCAGGCTCCACATCTCCACCATAGTTGGGTGGTTCTCATGTTGTTAGACTAGGCTCCAGTTCTCGGTCTACAACCAAACGCCCAAAGCGTTTGGTTATGGTTGGGTTTTTTGAAAAATTCAAAATTAGGTTAGGTCTGGTTTCAGTTGTGCAAATCCAACTAGGGATTGGTTTTGGTTGGATTATTTGAAGAAATCAGTCAATTTGAATTTAGGTTTCCAATCATCAAACGGGTAATTTTAATAAATCCTCTTTTAATATTTAGCTTATGACCAACTCCCACTTATTGGTTTAGATAAGATATGTCATTTAACAATAAGAGTTGTGTAGGTTCCCATTAATCTTTGGGTGAAAGCACACTAAGATGTAACATTTTTAGGCACCTGTGTAAGTTTATAAGTACATAAATTAACACTACAAAGGTAGTGTGAAAGCAAGATACCTTGAATCACACAAGTCATTTTATAAGTTATCAATAAAAATTTATTATAAAAAAAATTTCAAACTTAATTTATCTTATGGAGAACTTAAATTTGAATGATGAGCTTCTAAACTACTACTTTCATTAAATAAATGACTTAATAATAAAAAATCATAATTCAAGGTACATAGAAAATTTTGATCATCAATTTTTTTCCAAAAAGTCCTCTTTGATATCAATGTTGTCACATCATATTACCATTGAATCTTTTATTCATTGAAAAACAATATATGAAGATGCATGGAATAATTATGTATTGTTACAAATTTTTAGGTACTCCTTTGAAAGTCCATTTTGTTATGGCTATTTAAAAATTATCCATGAATTTCATACAATATGAGTATATTACATATAACATTGTAATTTTGAGTCAAATTTCATTTTCATTGATTATATTTAATCACATGGCCAATTACAAATCTCAAAATCTTGCCAAAATTGCCTTGTGACAACATTTTATGCACAATGTAGTTTGCTTTCACCCCTTTGGTTAAGTTCCAATGTTATTAAACTTGAGTTCAATTATAATAAAATATGTACAAAATATTTGTACATATTTAAACAATGTAATTCTTAATTCAAAATAATTTATGTACTAAAAATTACAAATTATTTACATTAAAAAAAATTGCAAAATTGTTGACCAAAGAAAACTAATTAGCAACAATTAGGACCAATTTACAAATAGGAATAAATCTTGTAGCATACAGTTCATAGGCAAACTTACATTAACTATAATTTTAAAAAACAATAAGTAACTCAAACCACCATTTCAAGAATTTGAAATTTTCAAAGTTCATAGAGTTTTGAATTAAAACAAGCAACACTATGAATCAAAGTTTGTATGGAAGTCCAAATAAAAGTATGAATTATCATGCTACACATCTATCTAGTTTACATCTAAATTTAAATGAAAACAAGTAAATCCAAGAAAAAAATATGAATCATTTACAAGATCTTAATCTAAATATTTTTCAAGAGCAAAATATAAACATTTGCAAAATTTGAATTTGAATCAACACCTAACAACTCCACCAACAACTCTACAAGATATATAATGGGTAACAACACCTCCAAGAGTAGATTACAAAGTAATAAGATCTTGGGGAACAAAATCATTCTCCGCCAACATTTTTTAGGGTACGAATGACAAACCCATTGAACCCAAACACTTAGCATGACACATAACACTTGTAATAGCTCGAAGGAGAAAGGGAAAAAGTGACAAGGGAAAAGAAAGACTAGAAACAAAAACATTGCCAAAAAAAAATAGTAAAAAGAAACAACAAAAGGTGCATGCCTAACCTTAAGGAAAACTAGAATCAAGGACTAGAAATAGTTCTTGATCAACTTTGGATCCTAGAATTGCATTTGAAACTAACTATTTAGTTCCACACTTTAGTAATGTCAAGTTGGAATCGGTGGGATGATTTCACTCCTAGTTCTTCTATACCTTCTGACCAATAGTTCAAGTTAATATATTTTCGTCCTTTCTACAAAATGGTTTATGAAGAACCAAATTTTTGGTTCTAAAAATTATATTATATGACAATCTTAGTTTTGATTTTGGATTCACACATAAATGAATTTAAGAATTCAATTCCTAGTCAAGCTCTTCAAAACCTAGTAAACCTAGTAGAACCCCTTTCTACACAATGGTCTTCCTAGCCCATTTTGGTCCTCATGATGTATTCATTAGACCATAAATTTTTTTTAAAAAGTAGTTTTACTTTTTTAATGACCTTATTTGATTTTGCTAATATAGTTAGAATATGCCAAAGGTTTTTTCATTTTTATTACCTAATGAAAGGCTTCACCTTTGTATCCCCATATTTCATAGTTTGAAAGAACGTAGGGTTTAATTTTATTACTTGTAAAAGTTCACAATATTGAATACATTTCATTAGATGCAAATCCATCCATAACTTAGATCCAATAAGCTTCAATTAATTACCTTCAACCCTTTCCATATCACTACGAGAAATTGTGTATGTTGAAACCACAGTACCCTTCAACTAGACCTAAAGTTTTAGAAATCATCTTTGAAATGCAAAATCAAAGGACCAACCAAAAAAGAACTCTAAAGAGAATACATTTTTTCAAATTGCAAATTGTTTCATTTTTCTTCATTTTGACCCCTCCTACTTTCAAACCCAATAATTTTCTTATTTCTTATTCGTTTTAAACAATTTAAAGTGTTATAGGAACGCTGCCTAAAGTTCTACAATTCATCTTGGAACTTTATTAGTAATAGAACAATATACAAGGAATTTTTTGGTATTCAAAAACCGGCCTTTATAGCATTCAGTTTTGTTCTTTTGAATTCTTGACCCCTTCTACTTTGGGGGGCCATAATTTTCTTAATCTTATTCTATTTTTTATGAGTTTTAATGCACTATATGTGCCAATAAGAGGGGTTCTGTTTTGTTTGGACACCAAAAAAAACATAACCCTCCCCTTGGATCTTGCTTGCATTGATCGTTTAAGTGTCTAGTCACTTACCTATGTTGTTACAACTCAATTTGCAATTAAAAAGCAATTAGAAAATTTAACCCATATGCCTTGTATTTGAATCCCATGTCATAAACTATATAAAGAAGGTGTCCTCTCTTATGTTTTCACATTAAAATACACATGGCATTTTGGGATGAGCTCAAAAAAGTTTAACCCTAAAACCAAAATAAAAAATAAAAAATAAAAATTTACAAGACTATTTTTTAATCCATTTAGTCTTGTACTTTCCTACCTACTTGCCTACTTACATATATAAGTAGGTAAGTAAATAGGTATGTAATGTAGGTATGTAGGTCCTATAACCTACATACCTACATTACCTACCAACCTACCTACCTATGGCTATGTATGGACCTACCTAGCTATTGAAATGCATTATTATTATTATTATTCAATTTTTAATTAATATGTCGTGTGGTAATTTTTTTATTAAGCCACGTGTCATAATATCGGACCATCAATAAACGATGGATATCAATATTTTTATAAAATTATTCCAAAAATCTTCATAATGTCATTTGTCAAGTTTTAATGGATGGATGAAAATTACGTGACATTATGGATGTAGTTGTAACAAAGTTACATAATAGTTGAAAATGAGTGGTTTTAGCAGAATTGCAATGAGTTGCACCGTATATACGATGAGTTGCAACTTTGAAATTCATGCAACTTGTTTGATAACACTCACAATGTAGAAATATAATGAATTGCAAATGGTCATTGCAACTCAAAAATTGAATTGCAAGGCTAGTTGTAAAACACCCCTTTTTTCATAGTGTATCTAAGGTCATGAATCAACCAATTAAGGTATATTCACATCATAAGAAGCAAAGTGGATGTAAATGTTAGTTATTTTTACATGTTTTTAAGTGGAAAACTGAATTATTGTTGAAAATGTGCGATGTACAATAATGTTTCTAAGATGTAATTGTAATATTTTGGTAAATGTAAAATGTTTGATGAATATAAAATAGCCAAAAAATTCTCAAAGCAATGAAACTAGTATTTTACAACAATGTTTAACTATTGGTGCAACCAATGAATATATTAATGGTTGATGAACAACCAATCATGATCTATATTAACCTAACAATCGATTGTTACAATGACCTAAGTGGCCATTTTTAACTCCTTTAACTATGACTCTATCCATTGGTGATATCCAATGACATAATATAGTAAAATTTGTCAAATGATTTCATTGGCTTAATTATAGGGTGCAAATGAACTCAAACGAACCAAAATTGATGTCAAAACATCAACTTTTCTACAATTCTCATTACATTTGTCTATGTGGTGCCACTTTAATGGCATGTGAATTATGGAAAGTTATATTTACTGAATAATAGGGATATTGAAAAATTTTAAATGAGTCAAAAAAAAATTCAATATCAAAGTTTGGTTTGAACAAAGGATGTTTAACAACTTCATTCAATAACATTACTTTCATAAAGGGCCCCTTAATTTTCA
>Ga0116227_10014737_pt1 | contig 11804 bp, 8 predicted proteins | sample S1TSphgellanicum_FD_89693 | JGI IMG/M metagenome (GOLD analysis project Ga0116227, IMG submission 89693) | Host-associated microbial communities from peat moss isolated from Minnesota, USA - S1T2_Fb - Sphagnum magellanicum MG | ecosystem: Host-associated > Plants > Peat moss > Unclassified... | reverse complement strand
TAAGGCGTTTTTTAGATTTTTTTTTTAACCTATGGTGTTTTTATTTTTTGTTTAAATTTTTTTTGAACCAAAAAACCTCCATTTCCCTTTTTTTTTTTTTTTGGAAATTTTTCAAAGCCTGAAAAGTCTCTAGTTCAGGTTATGTTCTAGGAATTAGGCCCTGTTCAAGTCCAAGTTGGACATTATGTTCTACTAGGGTATCTAGACTAGAGGTTCCAAGTTTTGTTCCAATAATTGTTGGAATCCAACCAAATCACATGCTTCTTTTCAAAATTGAATTACAATTTTGTTAGGAGGGTTAGTTTAGGTGTTTAGTTAAGTTATAATTAGTTTAGTGATAAGTTGAGTTAACATAGTTAATTGTGTTTTAGCTTGGAACTAGTTTGAATATGAATGCAATTCAAACCATTTAGTGTTTGGTATATAATCCCAAGTTGGATTTTAGATTTTAGGATATAGTGTGTTTTTTTATTTTGTGTTTTATGTTGGTTTCTTTTGCATGTGGTTTTGTGATATTTTTTACTTTGTGTTTTGGGTTTGGATTCTTACTTGTTTCTATGTTATATTTTGTGTGATGTGTGCACAATGACATGTGTATAACACACAAACAACCTAAATTATGGGTGCTACCCATTTTGAACATAATCAAATTCTCAAGTACATAAATACAACATTATGAAAAAAATTGGTTTTGATTGGTTGTATGTAATTAATATTACCTAATCTCTATGCGGTCTAGTTCAACAAACTAATATTATGCCCCAAAAAATGTTTAATTTTTTGTAAAAGACATTGAATCAATCTTGGTCTTAAACCAAACCAACTCTAAATTCTTTATGAAAATGATTAGAACTAAAGGTTTCAAAAATTCAAAATCTTGGTTCAATGATCTTCCTATTATGCTTCAACTATAACCACATGGATCGTGTGGTCAATTGTAACCACATGAGATGTGTGATTTTCACAACACCGCGGTCATCAATATAAACTTGGTCAAATGGGACATGTGAAATATGCCATCTATTCATTTCTATAATGTTATTTAATGAATTTAAAGATTTAAAAAAGAAAAAAAAAACATATATTGCACATGAAACCTCAAAAGATAGAAATATAGTTGTAAGAAATTGATCATTATATCCCAATATGTTGTTTTACAAACCTCTTATGCAAACTAATTCAAAATTGAATTCTATCAACTAACTAATAATATGGTCAATCTAATTAGTATATAACTTATATTACTAATAACTAGCTAGTAGTTTTGTCTCACTAACTTGCTATTGGTACCCTTATTTAATGTTCACATGTTGTTTTCTTGACCTGATGCAAGGAGTTAAGGAGTCTTCCACAACTCAATGAATGTATCAATAATTTACTACTAATACCTTATGCCAAGCTTTTGAGAACACATCACATTTTGTTGGACACTAAGGACTCTTTAACGTCTTGATGGTGCTACGCATGCAAGCATCTAATTTTTTTCCCTAATCATGTCTTGAACTAGACTTTTCCATATAGTTGTGGTAACCTCAAAAATAAATCCATTGTGTGCTTGTCCACCTTCTTTGTGAAGAAATTGTTTCAAATATAAGTCCTTTGCACATTGTGTGGATGTTGCATGGGAACATTGGGGTGGGGTATGATTATCATAATAATTTAGTAGGTTTAATGATTTTCAATGCCAAATATTTCATAAATTTTCTCATATAATTTTGGCATAATCATTAAAATTTTATTAGTTGTACTTTTTACTTACTAAGTACACCTTAATAATTTCTCAAAATTCCTGAATTTTTTTACTTGTAAATTATTTAATGCCAAACCAGCTAGGTTGTTATTGTATATGTAACCTATGGATGGGAGAATGGCAACATGTATATTGGGTATGTGGTCCCTATATGGGACTCCTTAGAACAATTTTATGTATGATTGATGGGGCATGAAATGAGGCCCTTCAATCATACACTAGATATTACATGCATTGTGATCACAATTTTGATCCACATTTCTAATCTATGCATCACCATAGTTATAATAACTACTCAAAAATCCATTCAAAATAAATTTATATACTATCCCAATTATAAAAAATTGCAATGTGATTATGAATGATTAGGAATATATGATTTCTTTTTGTGGTTGGTGTTCAAGAACTTGTGGTTTGAAAAAAATTTGCAAGTTATGTTATTACAAGTTATGTTAGTGCAACATAATGGTAGCACACTAGGTTAATGCAATACTTTTTCTTCATTTAATCTCAATTTAAACAAGTTGCATTGGCTAGGGCAAATGAACATATAAATGGACTATGATTATGGTCTATCAAGCTAAACATCTACAATTTCTTGAGTTCAAAAAGGTTTAACAACTTCTTATTCGAACAATTAGTGAATTGAAATTTATAGAGTACACTATGTAGAAATGGGACAATTGGAACATAAAAAATTGGATACAGGCCCCTAAAAAAAATCAAAGAACAATGTAGTAATAATTGCAAATTTGTGGTGGTAGATTTGAGCTACTTTGTTCCAATGTGACCATGTTGAGCCAATATTCAATTGACATAGAGTCTCCACTCAATAATGGCTTAAGGAGGATCAATCGATAGAGGTGTCATTGTTACTAGAAATGAATGAGTGCAACATGTTTACAATCTTTTATGTACTTCGTGTATAAGACAATATATAGGAACAATAGGGTTTGAACTAGTGTTCATGTGTGTTCATGGTGTGTTAGAATATGTAACTTGGGAATGAAAAAATTCAATGCCAAAGTTGGCTTTACCTTTGGATTTTGACTTTCAATATATGTGCAAAAATTAAAATCCATTATTGACGTGGTTACATTTCCTTGCCCACCTTTTTATTTTATATGTGAGGAGGGTTTTGATATCCAAACCTTTTAGAGCCATTATGAAGCTTGGAAAGTAGTGAAAGGAAACTAATGTGTATTTCCAACCCTTTTAGAGTTGCTAGAGATGAGTGCAAATATATATGGTTACATTTCAACTACCAATACCAGATTTTGTGGAAGGACTTTTCACTCCCTTGAACTTCCTTGTTGCCACACATTCACAAAACCACCTTGCACCCTCACTCACCTTCCCACTAGAGGTTTTTATTATAGGCACATAAGGTAAATTATCATCCAATTTCTATGACTATTATAAATATCCTACAACTTGGAGTGAAGTGTTGTTGCCGATTTAGTGGATTGTCTTGGCCTCTTTGCTAACTAAGTTTGGATGGTGTAAGAATTAGTGAATTTTCAATTCAATTTTTTCCTTGGAAAGATTGCAAGGATTGTTTGGAAATTCCTTAGGCTTGTGATGACTAAACCTTGTTTGTTTCCTCTTTGCTCCATTTGCCAAATAAATGGCATGATGTTATTTGATGCAAGTGTAGTTTCATTTTAAGTAAACATGTATCAAACATTGATCTTGTGATTTACCATTTATCACATGAAACAAGGCTAAATTTGGAGAACTTATGAAATCGAGATTTTCTACTTCCAAAATAGTTTGTTCCATTTTTCATGGGCATCACAAACTTCAATGTCTCCTCAATAATGTCCTCCAATTTTCATGTGCATTACATTTCAAGTTTGTTTCACTTGACAACCCTTTTGCAAATTCAGAAACAAAGAGATTATTGTGTAATGTAGTTTCATTACATTTCTTACTTTTCTCAAGTAATTGGCCTCATTCCAAATTTGTGAAAATATAAAAGGGTGTTCATATTCCCTTGTGTAACAAACGACTTCATTGACAATGTACAAAACTTAGTCAAATATTTGTTTTGTAGGTCATGCAAAATTCGATAGAGAAGCCTTGGATACTTTCAAGTTCAAACTTGACAAAAAATTCACAAACCAAGAATAAATTTGGTTGCCCATTGATATAAGGGAGGGGAAGATCAAGAATAAAGAATAGAAAGTTGAAATGTTGATTCACCAACCTCTTGAAAAACCTAACAAATGCTTCGACATGAATATCAAGACTCATTTTGCAGGTTACATATGTTGCAACTTCATTCATTAGGATTGTTAAGAACACTTCAACAACATCCTCCAAGATAGGGAGGGAAAAAAAAAACCATCAAATTTTTAAAAGTGGCCATTGCATCCTCAGTGCAAGAATTGGTTCATAGATACATCGCATTTTATAGTTTACAACACATAACACAAAATGTAGCCTAGGATTTGCATGATGGTGGTGTGAGGAATTTCTATCAAGTGGGCACATTGCCTATGTCAAGAGTATGATGCAATCAATTTTGGCTCTTCGCTTGTCTAAATGACCATAATTGACAATTGAGTGATTTGTTGAAACTCTTGCTAATTTTGGGATGTGTTTTTCACAGGAAATATGATTAATGGAAGTCAAGTGGTTAGCCATCCTATAATTGAAATTGTGAAAGCACTCCAAATTGCTGTAGATCAACAAAACTTAATAAGCCCAGAGTCATACGAAGGTTGTACTTCATAGAGAGATTGGTTCTTGAGCACATTCTCTTGTGTAATGTAACACTACAAGTTGAACTAATTTTGAAACCAAAGAGCATGAGCAATTCTGCAATTAGGCGGGAAGAAACATCATTTGTGCAGTTGATGAACATTCAACATGGTTTCAATGATGTGTAGGGAGACAACCAAATGGGAGTGTAGATAATGTTGGTGACATCATAACTACACTAAATACACTGCGAGTGAGATGTGCTACTGGGGAACCCCAAAATGTTGTGATTGCTGGGAAGAATGGAGGAGTGGAAGCCACTATTTCTGCTTATAAAGCAATCAGGAATAAAGGGACCTTGGCATCCATTGCTGCCTTAGAAACTCTCGTTGCCCTTCTTACCGGTAGGTATGCATAAGATTAGAAATAGTTGGTAATTCTCCACTCAGTGCAAAGATGCAAGTTGTTTGTTGTTTGGGAGATTGATTCCACAAGCAAGGTTAAGTAACAAATGGCCTAGAGCATTGTGATTTAGAGAATTACCAGCTTGTTGATCTCAACAAAACATAATATGATGTTGTATAATCAACTTGACCATTTTAAGGATGCATGTTAATATAAAGTGATTAATGAATTTTGTCCAGATGATCAAAATAGGGGAAGGTTTAAGAATTCAGATGGACCGCAGATGGTTGTACAAGCACTCGCTTTGGAGGATGGGGTAAATTGTTTTAATGTTGACCAATAGTTAACTCTACTCCATGTGAGCTTAAATTGTCTTGTCTAGTTTCAAAAAACGTACAACTTCCATAATGTAGATGAGATTCATGCTATTATTGTGTACACATCTATATGCAGAACATACTTGATTTCATAGACACTTTTTTGTCTCTTGAGACACATGCAAGGCTTGATTTTGTCAAAAGAATGAGTACAATATAATATTGGTTTGAATGATGTACAGGGGAAAGTGACAGCATGTGGAGCTGCTGCAGTGGCTGCAGCTGCCACAAGAAATGAGCAGATTAAGGAAATGTTTATGGATATGGGAGTTGATGAACTACTCATCCATTTGTTGACAAAATATGCGAAAGATGATGAGATCTTACATGTTGCATGTGATGCCATTAGATCCTTGGTTACTGATGATGATCAGCGTCCTGCAACTTCAAAGGTGGGGAATATAAATTTTTCCCTTGATCACCCCTTCTTTTGTTGTCAGTGTTAGCTTAGATATGTACTTGAATTGCAAGATCTGTCCCTAATGCTTTGTTTTTCACTCAATAAAGTGCCAAAGAAATTGGATTATGAGGTAGTCCTATCCAGTCTAATTTGTGTTGTGATCTAATTTTGTGGGGTTAATGGAAGAAGGTCTTCAGAAATGCTATAAGGATTGTGAAGGGTGGTGCAATGGACTCTATTTTAGCTGCATTCCTACAACAGCCCAAGTCATCACCACTTCTTCATATCCTTTGCACCACCTTAAAATGCCTTGCTGTCAATGTATATATCATATTAACCCTGTATACATCACAACCAAGAATTCACGATTAGGACTTATATGAATGTTTGATTCCAAGAATGCATGTGATTGTGTAATTAAAGAAGGGTGGAAGATTGTCACATTGATCAACAACACTAAGTTCCTCACTGCATCAACCAAAATCTGTGTACATACGCATGGGTTTTGTGAAAAAACAGGTATAATGTTCTGGAATGTATTTGCAGGATGAAATATGCAAGGAGTTCTCAGCTCAAGGGGGACTGGACATAATGGTTCAATTCTTTGAGTATGCCATCCTTCATGGCAATAGAGCAATGGCAAAAAGTGTGTGTGCTCTCCTTCGCCAGGTGAAGAATGTCTCTTTTTTTTTTTTTCCAGTTAGCAGGATCAATCAAGCCAAGGTGCATTCTTGGAAATGAAGATTAATCTCCTGAATTCTCAACCTGGTGTATATATATAGTGGCATGCAATAGAAGTTCTACCAAATCCCCAGCTTATCTTGTCTTTAGCTTACAGCTAAAGCTTTTGCTCCTGCCTTATTATGCCCACATACCCATCACATTATTCTCCTGATCACTGCACTGCATCACTTGCAACTACATCTGGTGCAGCTAGCTAAAAGTGATACAAACAAGGAGGCGATAGTGGGAAGAGGGGTATTGAAACAAATTATCACCATGATGACCAAGTTTCCTGATGATCGAGCAAATTCTACAAGAGGTAAATTGTGTTGTGGAAGCACTGACCCTCCTAGTACATCCCTACAAAAATTTGAAAGTTACAACGTAGATGAAGGGTGACTGTCAATTGTGAACAAAACTGAAAATGCAACAAACATGTCACATTCTTGCTTGTGACATGGGTGCAACGAGACACAAAATTACTTTTACTTACATCATGAGGAAATGGGTTGGTGGATGCCGGTTGCAGGCATTTGTAACAGTGGCTTCCTTGACACTAAGGTCTCCTGCCAATGCAAGGAAGGCTGTGGAAGCCGGGGCGGTGGACATGGCAGCAGTGATCATGAGCAAATACCCATGTGCCGCTCACTTGCAACGCCAAGGTTGCCAAATGCTGCGGAATTTAGCTGTGAGAAACCCAGAAAATCGGCAAGTGATCAGTTGATCTCTCTCTCTATCTCTCTTGAGCTTTTTTTTCAATACTGTAATACAAGGGGCAGCTTCAACACATGTCTGTCGAAGATTCAATTAATTTTGAACATTCCATGTCAAAAAATTTAATATTCTGAAACATTCCAAACAATTCTTGATTTTTCTTTCACAGAAATTTTGTTCTTTGAAATGTTTTTTTCTTTTGAAAAACTTTCAAGATTTCTACAAATAATATAATTAGTGTCGAAGCTGCCAAGGTACTAACTAGCCTATGGTATTGGGTTTCCATTTTACTGATCCTTTAAAGTACTGAAGACCCGAGTGAGTATATTTTGTTCAAAGAAGAAGAAGAAGTTGGTTCTTTCTTATGTTATGGTCATGTGCATATTGTTTGGTACAGGCCGGTTATGATTGAGAAGAAGTTACCAGATTTGATCCGGAAGGCGAAGCTTGCTCATCACATCTGTTATGATGTTGGAGCTGCTGCTCTTCGTGACATGGGATTTGATGACTATCTGTAGACTCATTCCTCATGTGTAGTTCGATTCCCACCCAAAATGAAGGACTTGCAAGATGCAGTGAATTTTTTTTTAGGTGTTGAATTTTTGCCATTTTGCAAAAAATATTTTGAAAAAATAAAAATAAAAATTTGTCACCTGTAAACTTTTTTTTGGAAAAGAAATCGCCAAAATATGAATTTTTAAAATTTTAAAAAAAACACCCAAAATCACAACAATTAAAGGGTCCTTAAGATTTTTTACTTTCATATTTTGAATGTTGCCAAATTTGGCAAAATATATGTACGGATGACCACCGGTTGAGCAATATCACAAAATTGAAAAATAAAAGACTGGCAAGATGCATCTGAATTGTAATAGGGTTGTGGTTTGTAAATCATCATTGTCTTATAACCAACCTACTAGAAATTATTTGTGGCTTCAATAAAAAAAGGTGATATATATATATACACACACACACACACATAGAAATTTACCCTTATTATAGGAGAAAAAAAAGAAAAAAAGACATTTAAATTTCAACAAAAAGATAAGAAATGTATAGCTCTATGAGTGAGCTTTGTACATCCGGAATGAGCTGCCAGGACTCACCCATTCCGAGGTACGTATCGGGTATCAGTGACTGCTCTGTATGTGACCTTGCAAAATAAATTTGGATGAAGAAAAGTGAAAACATGCTGGTTTGGCTTAGCAAAAATGGCTTTGGCCCAAAATTTTTGCAGAGTTTGTTGGCCCTAATGCAGGGATATTGTGTTGAGAAGCATTATGGAGTATAGTAGCTTCAAGGGATTTTGGCCTAGAAACTAGGTGAGATTATTCATCCTGATTTGTTTGCAAAAGGATGCACATTCATCTCATGACATTTTGTTTTGTTCCGCACCTCCTAAACTGTACAATCATCTCCAAATTACTTTGTCACCAATCCATAACTTACTCAAAAACAAATTCATGCAATTTTTTCAAAATGTGACAATATGATTGGAAACATTCAAATTTGCATGTTGTGACAAGGATTATTTTGATGTGAAAATTTGCAAAAAAAAAAGAAAAATAAATGTGAAAAGGGAATAATATTTGATCAGGTATTTCCATTTTTTAAAAGAAAAAGTCACTAGATTTCAATAAGATTTGAAAATCCTGTTGTGACATTCTTCCTATTGGCTTTGGTTTGATTGTAATTTTTTTAATGTTTAGATAGGTTCCTAGAACATGTCATCATTTGTTGCAAGATCATTTTTGGATTGCTCTTAATTGATGTGAAGTCAAAAAAAAAGAGGAAAAAAATAGCAATCATAACAAATTTTCTCTTACAACAACATGATGATGTATATTCTAAACAACATGATGATATACATTAAAATAGATATTAAATTGTTTTCTTTCTTTAGCTATGACCAATTTATCGTACAATATGCATTTTTGATATTACATAAATGAGAGGGCCATTGTGTCTAACACACCTTGTTGAGGCTAGTGAATGGTACAACGAAACCCTATCACTTGCTTGAGAAGAGTGCAATAAATTTGATCTGCCTGCCGCTCCCTACTTCTGATTGGCTAATAATCATAATGATTGGTCCAGGTGGTTTGCTATTACCTAGTAGTTTCCAACCTATTTACAGTCCGAACTTTAGTTTTATGGGTGGAGTTGGAAAAATGTAAATAACTAAACGTGGATGTGAGAAATATCTGACAATTCTCTACTTGCTAGCCCCACCCAGCAACTGAACAGGCAGGAATCCAAAAACTCAGTACCTGCACAGACTGAACCCTAATTCCAGTTGCAAACTGGAACCCTAATTCCTGCACTCTGTGTTTTGTTGCTGTTGTCGTGGGAGCGAGTGTTTGGAGAGAGAGAGAGAGAAAAAAAACTTGGGTATTCGATCTTCGTGGCCATGAAAACATGGCTGGTTCTGTTGTTTTTTGTACTTGGATTCAGCTTCCGGTATGTGGCAAGTTTAAATTCTGACGAGCTTCCTCAAGATGACGAGGAATGGGGCTTTGTAGGACGGGAAACGAGCTCCAGACTCGTCGGAGGAGGAATAGGAGGGGAGAAGACCGGGCAAGGGAGCAGCAGCAGCAGCATTAGAAATGCGGGAGAAAGTCGGAGAATTGGGAGCACGATGGCTTCCTCCACCACCTCTCCGTCTTCTCTAGGCGTCCCTGGTGACACGAAGATTCAGTTTGATTTGGAACATTGCTTTGGAGATTCGGAATTTACACCCGCTGGTAGTTTTTCAGCTAGGCTACGTACTTTGCCTCATGGCCGTCAGGTATGCCTTCTTCCCCTTTTGTGCACCTGCTGGTCTCTGGAATCGAAACATGGGATTGATTCATTGGCATTGGGATTGGTGTGTTGCAATTTTGAAGCTTCTCTTCCATGTCTTCTTACTGTGGAGATGATGGCTTTTTTCCTTCAAGTTTGATTGTTTGTTGAACCAGCAAGCCATGGAGTTCATTGCTTGTTGCAAAAGGATTTTAGGGTTTCATAAAACCCTAACTCTGAGAATTTGGGGCCTGCCTGGATGCAATTTAGGGTTATGCCATCTCTGCAATGATGCCATGCAGGGAAGAGTTAGAATCTGGTGTGATATCAGTGGTATCTAAACCTGTAGTGCAAACCTTCCCTTTGAGCTGGAAAGCTATGTGCAATTTCTTGTTGCTTGGACTTAGGTTTACTGGTCTTTTGCTATCTGCAACTGTTGGTCAACCTCCTAGTTTCCATGAGACCATGTTTTGAAAGTAATGTTTTTATTAGTTGCAGAAAACTTGTGTTTTTTGATAGTCAAAATGTTTCAAATTTGGCATTGTCAGCCCATTGTTGAAATCATCGATGAACCATCACCTATGATTATCAGTCCACTGGGGTGCTCACCCACATGTGTAAGAAAAACTTGACACATTCAACAACCAGCTAACCAACGAGGTTGTTGGCAACCAGATTTGTGATGAATGTGAACATTGTGCACGAGAAGTTTTAAACTCCACCAAAAAGAGGGTTCATGTTTTGGTCCTCTTTTCAGGTCCTGTTGCTCATTTTGATCAGTGCTTTCCTCTAAAGTTGTGGCTCTTCTTCTTTTTTCTTTGTATGAAACGAAGTTGATGATTTTGTTTGTCTCTGGTACCAGACTTTGTTCAAGTTGCGGCTTACAAGAAACCCTTTCTCTGAACTTGAAGAGAAAGCCTTCAAGGTAGACCTATTTCCTCCCCACTTTTCTTCATTTTTGGAGACAGATGAAGAGTGATTGAATGCAGGTAAGAAGTCAGATTCATGTTGTTTCATAAGAGATATGTTGCAATTTAATTTAAATTTTTTTCCCCAATCTTAAAATTCTGAGAGAAGCATGAATTGTGCACTCTGCATGGTACAGGAAATTGTTCAACAAAATGGTTTTTACAAAGTCAGAGTGCCAGCTAATGTGATTGACCCAGGCAAAGCCTATGTGGTTGCTGCTGTGAAAGCTGTGAGCAACCCTTGACCACAACCTGTCTCTCAGTTGATGTTATTATCTATTCTTCATTGATTGTGTTCAAAGCAATTATCCCCATGGAATTGCCATATCCTTTCGGGTTGACCCATGCCATCATATACTGTCTCTGCAGCCATTTCCAGTCATTGGCAGTAACCAAAGTACTGTATGAAATATACGTTTTGGGTATGCCCTCCCTATTAGTTTTGGTTAAGGTTTGTTGGATCTCAACTACTCTGGAATTTTTGTGATTGCAGCGTTGCCTAGCTGCAGCAAATTTGAAGGAGCGGTTTGACTTGAACTTGGTATGGTTTTCATGGATGCCCAAATCAAGTATGTGTGGTGGTTTCGTTTTGCATGGTCACAATTTGTGCTGAGACACAAATTAAGTTCACACCTTTCTTGTAGTATGACTGTTGAGGAATGGAAATGGGTTGCGGGTCTACAGGATCAAGGCTTAGATTCTTGCAAGCTAAAATGAAAATGAAACTTACCCTCACAAGATTGTTGCAGCTTGAATGAGGATACTATTGACTTTTTGTATTAGCTATGTCTCTTGAGTGCTAGCCAACAAAGGAAGGAAGACTCAGGACAAAGAATTTGTATAATAGTTTGCAGAACATTTTGGGTGAATTATTATATACTTATCTACAGCCTATTTCAGGGGCTGCTGAATTTGATGGGTAGTCAGTGCAGCTCATCACTGTAATTCATGATGAAGGTGATGATGGTCTGATACTTTGT
>Ga0116227_10014736_pt1 | contig 11805 bp, 7 predicted proteins | sample S1TSphgellanicum_FD_89693 | JGI IMG/M metagenome (GOLD analysis project Ga0116227, IMG submission 89693) | Host-associated microbial communities from peat moss isolated from Minnesota, USA - S1T2_Fb - Sphagnum magellanicum MG | ecosystem: Host-associated > Plants > Peat moss > Unclassified... | reverse complement strand
ACTCCAATGATATAATGCAAGGTTAACCCTCAATGTATTGCATTAGGTGCACAAAGGCATATTGCAATATTTACATTTGAGGTACATTCAAAAATTATCAACCACCATAATAAGTCTAAACCAAGGGTATATAGCCAACAAGGCTTAAACCAAAGGTAGCTAACAAAATGTAATACTCCATGTTTATGAAAAACTCTAATTGCAATAACTCCATGTTCATGAAAAACTCTAATTGCAATAACTCCATGTTTTGCAACTTCAATCAAAAGTGGCAAAATGCCCAAAATCCGGGATGACCTCTGGACCTGTTGTATCCTGTAAAGCTTCAACCCTCTGGATTGGGTAACTTCTTGTTTGTATATTACTTGTCAGGTGCTAGACCTCATCAATGGACTTCTGAGTCACGAAAGAAGATAATTCACCCCTTCCACCTCTTTGTATCCTTTTCACAACTATGGTCCACAAGGTCAAATCCATCATCACATGAAAGTTTAGTGGAATCTGCACCAACTACAGCCCCACCATCAAGCTCTGCCAATGCAGAGCATGATTTCCGAGTGACATAGAACACTGCTCACCACCTACCACTTCACATGTACAAAGTGATTCAGTCTCAGAGTCATGCCAAGTAGATTTGTAACCTGAGCGCAAGTTTTGAGACGTGTCCAGTTCCCCAGACCATGACTTTACTGTTCCAAGTCCTTTAAGAGGCAGATCTCCATGACCAATTTGTGATTTGACCCGAAACACACAGCAGCAGGTGAGAGTGGATACCTTGCTTACAACCCAGATCAGCTCTAAGACTTAAAATAACACTTCCCTGGATATCTGGACCAATAATAAAATCTTGCAAGGAGAGAGACTTGCAATGAAATCTTGATGTGGTGCTGTGGATTGCTATGCCCAACCAGAATTTTGCATAACACATTTGGGTGGTGTGATCTACCAGAACTGTCAGCCTGATTACTTCAACACATTTCTGGATAAGCTCATTTCCTGGGAGGCTGTGGCAGGGCGCCTTGCTCCGGCCAAAGCATTTCTAAATCTAGGGCAGCCAACTGTTCCAGAAAAGTGAAATTGTGAAACTCATCCACTTGAGCAAACATAAGGAATCAATTTTGGTATGTTCAGTAGGTAGATGCAAGGTTCTGGAAGTGTCTATAGAGGGTTTGTGCTGCCGAGGACAGAAAATGGAATTGAAGGGCCAGATATATTTTCTCTAAGTAATGAATGCTGTCAGTTAGTTTTTATGGAGTAGAGAAAAGGTAGCTGAAGAGCCACATGTGTTTTCTCTAATTGATGACCATGGTCAGTCACTTTTTGTATTGTGCAGCCAATGAGGACTCCTGGGTGTCTTTTTACGTGTTCTGGGGCTTCTGGGTTGGCTTTTGAGGAGAAAAAGAGACATAATGTGTTCTTTGATGCTGCGAAAGATAGTATGTAGCATTGTGTTGGGTTTAAGAACTCTGGTTTGTGGATGAGTTAATGTGGATAGTAAAGCATAGGAAACCTTTTGTCTCAACCAGACAATCTTGTGAGCAGATGCATGCATGATCTTGCTAGTGTCATCTCAACAGGAACTGCAACAAAGTATGTCATGTTTGGTTATGACTCTTTGAGAGGTTGATTTAACACTGGACTGGTGGAGAACTGTTTAGGCAAGAGTGTTGGGATGGCTTGTTAATGGAGGACAGAATTGGGAAATGGAGGAGGCGAGAGAGGGAGGTGGCGTCAAGCCTGATAAGCAACCACATCTCTTGCTTGTTGTATGGAAATAGCTTTGGAGATTTTCCACATTGAATTCTGACAAATTTCAGGTAACCACATTCTCATTGTCAAAAAGATTTGCACTTGGCAGAAATGATATGTATGTCGAATTCTCAAATTTGAATTTAGAAATGATGCTGGTTGAAAGAATTTTTGAGGTGGATATTTTTATCAAGAATGAGTAAACTGTAAAGGGTTCGACTGTACAAGTATATTTGTGCTGTTTTATTAGGTTCTAATCCTTGATACAAGAAATTATTTAATATTTTAGAATTCACACTACAATGAACTTATCACTGTAATGGTTTCAAGGAATCTTTTTGTTATGCCAAATTTTAGTAGAAACCTGTTCTCCAGTGGGTCATTAAACTCCTCATTTCCTTAATTTTGAAAGTGTGAATTTCTGACTCTATAAACTTTTTTGGAAATTTTTTGTGTCAAAATGAAAGTGTGGGTACAGTTAACAGAGAGGCAGAGTGTGTGTATGTTCAATTTTTCATGTTCATTTGTGGGAATGGGTATAATTCATCCTCTTCAATGAATGTAGTAAACACTAGTAGAGGCCCAAATAGGGGGTGTAGGTGGAGGTCAGTGTGGGTGTCTTTACATGATTTTTTTTAATAACAGCCAGTTTTGGGTATTTCAAAACCCTCGAAGAACCATCAGGTTTCATGAAAGAACCAGCAAATTATTGTCAAGTTTGTGATTTGAATTTAAAATATTTTGCTGGGTAGGGGTCAAGGGCAGGTACCACAAAAATTCTATTTGCTGGGGTGGGGTAGGGGCAAGTGTTTCAAATTTTGGCCTCTGCCAGTTATATATGCCTATATACCATGTCTAACCCTCCAGTGGGTGTTTGATCCAAAATCAAAGAACCACCCAACACTGGTGGAGAGTGGTAACTTCCTGTAGTGTGAGGCAGGTTAGTGATGGGGTTTGCATTGCACCCTACATTTTGCCCTTTTTGATACTTGTAGATATCTTTCTCCTTTCCAAAAAGAAGAAAAGAAGGCATGGAAAAACTCTCAACCATGGTGTGTTCCTGTGCACACCAGCTTTTGAGGTGCAGCCTGCAGGGGTGTTCATTGACCATAAAAAGTTTTTTCCATGCAGGAAACAGGCTTTTTGTCTACGGAGCTGTCCGCTTTGGCTTGTGTACACAATTGTTTTTATTCAACAAAATTTGTTGTCTCGTTGACAACAAAAATTGGGAGAATTTTGGGAATTTTTATATAGTGTAAATTCAACTCATTTGGCTATTTTCTTTTTCATTGTAGTCTCCTCCCATCACCAACCACAGTGGTTAACTCTCTACTAACAATTGTCATGTATCTACTTTCCTAGCAGCCACCTAGTCCCTTCCTTAGTAACTTACTTACCTAGTGACTGCTTATATCCCCTACCAACATTCAACATACTGAGGATACTTACCCATGTACATAGGTTAGTTGCCTAGGTAGGCTAAGGTGGAAGTCTCATACATGATAAGTTACTTAGTTGGGGTTCATCCACAGCTGAGTCAAAATGGGTTTCAAATGGATGGCTCATTGATGGGTGTTGGGTCACATAAATATATCAATAGGAAACCAGTAGAATTAGCCCATGTAAGGAGGGTAAATTAAAAACTTGTTGATTTGGCCAGTATGGACCTTCAAAGCTAGATTTTGAAAAGATCCTAATGTTAGGTTCAAAATCTTGACTATTTCATCATGCAATATAAACTACAACTAAAGACAAGTTTTTGTTTTTTAAAAGGTGATGAAATTGTTGGAAACATTTTCATGTTGTTAAAGTTCAAACTCTAAGTTTTTTATTCTATTATTTAATTTTTTTAGGTTGACAAGAAGGGAAGGAGAAGGGGAACATTGGATGGATGTCCACCATAATATTTTCAAAGACTTGTAAAGGGCATTTGTCAACATGCCCCCCCACCAAACATCACTTGATAATCAAACATTACTATAACGCAAACCAATATTAGTGAATGGTTGCACTTGTGGGTGTGAATGAGTTAAAATGACCAAAAATTTGTTGCAACCCTAGCCTTGGGCTTGCGACCAAGACAAGGACTTGCAAGAGTGTGAGACAAGAGGGAGGCTTGAGAGACACATCTTATATTCCCGAGAGTGCAGGAGAGTGTGAAAGAATGAACCCTCACACTCCCAAGGTAACTCCCAGTTGGGGAATTGGAGTTCCGATGGAGTCCCGAATTTTTAAGGAGCAATTACAAATAAGGTGGAAAATATTTTAATAATTTTTTTTGAAGGCAATGTTTGGTGTAAGGGTGGGTTGATTCATTTTCATAAAAGAACACCAACAAATCCAAAAAGAGTGTTTGGTCATGGGGGTTTGTTTGTCATTTTAAAGACATGCAATTGTTCATGAGTAAACCCTAAACCATAAGAAGGATACAAAGCATAAAAATCACCAAAGGACATTAAATCTTTGAGTTTTCAAAAGAAGCACATTTATTGGTCCTCCAAAGGAAAGACCCTTGTAGACTCCTAAGCACTTTGCATTTTTTCCAAAAAAATCAACATAAGATCAAATTTAAACCTAGGTTAAAATAAAATGAATAATTCATTTTTACTTCCAATTCTCTCTCAAGTATGTCCTCTCTATGAATAGAAATAAAAGCAGTCCAACTCTACTTAGAATTCTTGGCTCCTAATGTAATACATTTGAAAAATACATGAACAAGACAATTCAAATTTGTCAACAAAAGTAAAACATGTAAAATAGGATAGATCCAGTCTAAAACTTTATTTGCAGAAGATAAGTTTCAAGGAAAAAGTAAAATAAATAAAAAAACCAAATCAAGGTTCAAAAGTAAATCCATAGATATTAGATCTCAAGGTGAAATAGAACATGTAGAAAAAGGATCACCATTAGGGATATGGAAAGAAACCATATATCATATTTATAACTAAAGGATCAAGAAAATTTTGTTGGATTATTGTTGGATCCAACAATCTATAGCTTAAAATGTTGGATCAAGGAGACTCAAAAGAGCAAGGGATCAACTAAGTTACATCAATCATTCAAATAAATTTCTTCCCACAACGTCTAGACATCAATAGAAAATGTTGATTTAGTGTGGGAAGATTTTTAAATTTTTTATAATTTCATCAATTCTATTATAACATAGATTAGCAACATTTCTACACTTATTGCACTTTATCGATTCTTGGGTTATATACACAAGAAAAAGAAGCATATTGTTAATCGGGCCAAAATGTACACCATTGAGTTCTTAGAGAGGTTAAGACTAAGAACGACCAATCACTCATGAATTTGATTATGCTTCAAAGGTGATGAAATAGCATGATGGATTTGCAAGTAGCAAACAAGGAAAATGTGTCCCTTGTTCATAAATTAAAATTGTGGTTGAGTTGAATCCCTAAAATAAGTAGGAAAGGCATGTGAATAGATGAAACGCCAAAAGTAGCAATGGATGTTGTTGAAAAAAGGACAAATTCTTTAATGAGGGCCAACAAGCCATGGAATATTCCCTTGAGTTCACTTTCTAATCACCTAAATGGAAAAAAAATCTAGGAAGATTGGGCCAAAAGGTGTGTTTACAAAATGATTGCATGGACTTTAGCTATGCAAGAATGTGGATTGTCCATAAGCCTACAATAGCTAAAGATGAAGGTTGCATAACTCACACAAACAAAGGCTACACCATTTTGAGATGGGATATTAAACATTTGGTGGTATTGGTTTAGGCATAAACACTCAAAGTGAAGATTCAACAAATAGGATTGGAAGTTTGTAAAGCATAGGGATTGACACCCAATTCCACCAATTCTTTCTACACCAACTTACAATCACTATATAATATCACAATTATGCTACAAATCATGTATGTAATTTAGATGAAACTAACATTCAAGCTAGCAAACAAGCAAAACCAAGGGTTTTGACTAGGAGAAAATCAAATGCAATTTATAGCACCATCCTTAAATATTTAAAATGGTTATTATAAACTATGTAATAAAAGTTATAGGAGGTGCCATACGAAGGTTTCACAGCTTTAGAGTATAAAGACTTTAAAATGATTACATCAAATTTTAGACTCCAAGGACATGCATGGCAATGCAAAAAAGATCTTGGATGACCTTTTTTTTTGTTCAAGGAGTTCCAATTTTTGTCAAGAAATTTGGTCCAAGTGGAATTTTTTCACCAATAGGCACTTGTTAGTTTTGGATGGGCATGGTAGCCATGTTATTTTAAAAACAATAAAATAAACACAAGAGTTTACGTTAGAGAAGATCACCTTACCATCCCACACATCACATGTTCTATAACCAGTAAATGAATTTCGTTTTAAACCATTTAAAACAACATTTAGAAAGGTTAAAGATGCAATTATATTTTAAAATAATCACACGGAACCAAACAAAATAACCTTGGCCAGATGGGTAGATCAGGCTTTAAAGCAATCATTCACAAAGAAAAACATTAAGTTTAATTTTAAAACTATAAATATATGGCCTTTTAACCCCAAAGCAATGGAGAGTAAGACCGACCTTCAAAAATATGCATGGTAACAAACATCAATGACCAAGGAAATGAAGACAATTACATAATAGATGAATAAGTTGATCATAATCAAGGCTTGAAACATGAATATTTATTGCAAAACTTTTACATATAGTTGAAACAATTCAACAGATAACAATTGAAAATTTGCCTAGAAACATGTTGAAAAATGTCTAGTTTTATTATGTAAATAGGCTTTAAAGCCCTACAATGATTGAAGAGTAGCCAAAAAAGATCAATGTTGTAAACTTAAAATGACGATAATCTTGAAATGCTATAAGAAAGTCAACCTTTGCCAAATTTGACCTAGGAATCCATGTGTTTGCACAACTTGCTCATTGTTTTGTTTACCTGCAAGATAAACAAAAGGAAAATAACCATTAATTGATTATTCTTAATCACATGTTGTGAAATCTATTGAATACCTAGATAGCCTAAGGAAAAAAACTATGGACAAAGTAGCTGTAAAGGAAATCAAAGAAAGAAGGTGAAAGGAAAAGGAGGACCAAAAATTGACAAAAGTAACCGATTTGAAGATTGCAACAAATTGAATGGCTCAAAGAGTTGTTGAAAAATGCATGAAAACACAATTTGTTACAACTTGGACTCTAGCAATTGCAAGGGAGGCAGATGATAACTTTCACCAAAACTTTCAAGTAGAGTTATAAGTGAATTTGAACAAGTATAGGTTGCACAACATGGCTTCAACAATAGGCTAAATAACAAGCATGGGCTAAACAATAGTCATAAGGTGCCGAATAGCAAGGTTGATACCTTTTAATTATTAAGATTCACCGAAAACAAATACAATAGAATACGAACATAACTAGGAAAGTTACATAAAACCATAAGAGCATGATGTCTAGGAGGAACACCAAGACCATGGCAACTTGCATAAACACAAGACCACAACGATTAGGAGGAACACAAAAGCTTACAGGTAGGAGGTGTCACAACTAGAATGTTCTAAGCTTGGGAATGCACATAACTCGAAACCACTAGTACAACTAGTGAGGAGAATAGAGCACCTCAAGCCCATAGACTTTGAGAAACTTGCACAAGGGTTTGGTGAACAGCATAATCTCACACCCATTACCTTTGATTTTCAAGCCTAGACTAGACCATATTTTAGTTGTATGGTTAAAAATGTACAATAAATTTTAAGAACATTAGTCATTGTTTTCTTCATTTGTCCTATTGATGAAAGTAGGCGAAGTCCATTACTTTGCATAGGATTGTTTGTTTTAGGTGGCAAAATAGACTTTCATGGGCTACCATGTGTATTAAGGGGTTTTTTATTTCTCCTTTTTGACCACCCAAATTTTAAAGGGGCATATTTTTCTCATTTTTCACCCATTTCAAATTATTTAAAGGGTTGTGGGTGCATCTTCTAACCCTCTACACTTTATCTTTAGACCCATAAGTAAATGAGGTGAACTAAGTGAGAGGGAGGTGTTTGATACACTAAGTGTTTAGTCATCGACTTTTTTGCCTATATTAGTCTATAAGTAAAAAGGACTTAGTGCATTTCCACCACACGACATGAAAGACTTTTTATACTAAAATTTGGACAAAAAATATAATAATAGCATAACATATGTCATGAAATAGATATCCTAAGGATAATGTGACCAAAAACATTTTCAAAATGAAAGTGAATTCATTGATGTGGATTGATTGATGATTATGATTAACCTAGTTGGAGAGATTTAAATAGTCTTTCAAATTTTACTGTGAACTTTTTATTGGTTCGGGAGGGGTGAAAGTAAATTAATTTAATGTAAAGGATCATTTAATGTTGCATGTTGAAGATGTTTTTAAACAAAAAGACGTTCTAATTTATTATTATTATTATTATTTTTGGGTTGTAGTGCGTGCAAATTGGCTCAAATGCATTTATGTATGTGTTGTGTTTATGTTAAATTGAACATGAATAGAAATTACAAGTGGATGTTTTCATTGCATTGCACATACCTATCAATGAGGCTCAAATTCCTATCAAGTAGGGATTTTGATTCCAACGTTTTCATTAAAAATAATTCAAAAATTAGCAAATTAATTCAATTTACATCGAAAAGTTCCAAAATTTGGGTCAAAAATGAACAAAATTTGTCCCAAAAAACCCATTGGTGATGATGTTTCTCACATGTTGTTGTTAACTTAAACATGAACAAAATTGCTGCAAGTGGTGGCCCTATTCATGGTGCATTGTTCCCCTTTTCAAAGGTGGTTCACTTCAAAAACCTTAAACCCTAGACTATTCATTAGTTTCTTGTATAGTAATACGATGCAAGGCAATTGGTGCTACCATGTCCACCATCTTTACAACATCCCTTGGGCTCCAAGTAGTTTTGTGCAAAAAGTTTCCACAATCATGTGTAAACTTCAATTCAGCTCATCTTTTCTGTTATGGAAAAATGAGCAAAAGCCAGAACTAATCTGAAGTAAAGATAAAGACCCATACCCATGTTCTAATAGTTTTTAAAAACGAGTGGAAAGTGGAGAATGCATTCAATTGTCTCGTTTGAAAATCTTTTGCCATTGACAATGAACAAAATTGTTGAGGGTTTGCATTAATAGATGACAATAGTGATAATGCATATTGAAATATGAATCCAAATCACAATAAGCTAGTGATTTAAATGTTTAAAATTTTTCCAATTTTGTGATGTTGTTCAATCGGCCATTATCCATAAGTAGATTTAGCCAAAATTGGCAATATTTAAAATTTTATAAATAGAAAAAAATGATCACCATTTCATATTATTGTAGGAAAATTTTTAAATACAACTTATTTTTTGGGAAATATTTTTTTAAATTGAATTTGTGACAAAATATTCCTTTTCCATTTTTTTTTTGCAAAATGGAAAAAAATCGTCACAATATAAAATTGTTGCAATAAGCATGTTGATTTTCAACTTTTGGCCCCATGTGACCGAAGGAATAGATTTAAAATGAGTAATTAACATATCAATACACATACCATGAATATATCATCCACCTTATTATCACAACTTAAATAAAAGCTGAATGCATGCGAAACCAAAACCACACTTGGCACCATAAGTTTGGACAAATCATATTTAAAAGAAGAATTAATATTTAAGCATAAAAAAATTATTACAAATTGTGAAATACATCATTGATATTTGCAATACCAAAAGACATTAGTACATAACCAATTTTGAGCTCATTAGGTTCCTAATTTTCCCTTTTGGGATTTTACCAATATAATCTGATTTTACAATAACTTGATCAAACTTATGCCAAACCAAACCCAAATTTTATTTTAAAGATCATGTCCATGTGTAAACTACTACTCATAGCAAGGTTCACATGTGGGACTAACCCCAACTATAATTGAAATTGGAAAGTATGATCGCATACAATAATGTTTACAATATGAATGAAACAAATTGATAACAAGTGGTTGATCATTAAGAATAAGGCAACTAATAAAACTTATTAGGTTAATATGACATAATGGTTGAACCAATAATTTTTGGGTAGTGCATTTCTGCTATTTTGCAAGTTTGTTTTTGAGAAAAAAATTGGAAGACTATGGGTTTTCAATGAAAATTCGCCACTTTTCTGAAATATAAAAATTGAAGAAAAAATATTACGTTGAACACAATTGCCACAAGGCATGGCCAACTTTCAATCTTGAAATGCTAGTTTGAATTCATCTTTGTTGACAAATAATGATTTCATCCATTGGTGGTTAGAGATTTGTGTATAATCACTTGTTTGTGTAAATAAAATGTGTTCATGCTGCTAATTTTAAACATCCATGTCTAACATTACTTTAAACTACAATTTGCCAAATTATAGTTTGAAATATTTCATCCATTTACATTATTTAAGGTCAAAGAATGGACACCTTTGGTCTTCAAGGAAAAAATCTTTTTTGGATGGAAATGTATGAATCAATAACACATTTTCCTCTCAAAAATAGGTTTCAAAATTGTTGACGAATTGGAAAGAGTGATGGCACAAAAGACCAAAACTTCTACACATTAATAGAATTATTCCCAAAGTACCCAAAACTGGGGACGAGTGTCCAAAGTCAAGATGAAAACAATAGACATGAAAAAAGGGGATGAAATTAGTTTTCTCACCTTAATTGGTCTTTACACGAGTCTCATCCCCAATTTTGGATTCGGCTTACCTGCATCTTCACTGATGCTCATATTCATCAATAAATCAAACCTTGAAAATAAAGATCTTGCAAATCTTCTGAGTTGATACCCACTTTCACTAGATGGGACCCAATTCCCCTCAATTCATAGCTAGACACAAATTGGGGATGAAACAGGGATTAGAGGGTCAAACTAGGGCCCAAAGACATGGTGACCTTAAGTTGGGGCAGTGATCTTGACTTCAATAGTACCTTTACCATTCCTTCATCTTCTTCTTGTCGAATATTTATTTGCTTTTCATTTTTCACTGGGTCAGTAACAATAAAAATTTCCTAAAATTTTGGCACTTTCAAAGATCTGTCCATATAGACTAAGAATAAATGAAATAACCATGTATAATAATCAACAATAGAATTTCTAGAACTTCTAGCGAGGGGACGACTACTTTTGAAAATAATCAGCATTTATTGAAAATAATTTAATTATTGTTGGAATGGTAAAGGTGCTACTGTATTCGCATTTGGAGTTGCCAAATCTGGCTTTGGCAATGTCTTGAGCAAAATGTGGGTTTTTTCCATTAAAAAAAATGTACCTTTTTTATATATATAGAATATTGGCATAACTTTGGGGTCTTGAGATCCCCAGTTATGAGAATATTCCTATGGTTAGGGGTCATGGTGTCCCTGAGGTTATGAGTAATATTTTCAAAATCTTGGACATTTTGACCCCTGGCAACAGGAATATCCTAAAAAATGTGGGGCCCTTAACCCTTGATAATATATTATAAAGTGTTCCCATTACCATAGGTTAGGGCCCTACAGTTTTTGAGAATCTCTATACCATGAGTAAGTACTGGCCAATGGTAACGGCCTTGCTTTTACTATTCCATACATGTGACATGGAATTATTGGCCACTTAGGCCGAAATAATGTGGATTGGGAAATCCTGAAAGGCCACAAGGAATGTACTTAGATTTGCCCAAGTAGTTGTGCTAAGTGTTTTTCGTGCCTGCTTTGTGTCCTATTGTAGACTGGGGTTTTTTTTTTTTCCTTCCAATTTTTTGACATAGAAAATTTGGAAAAAATATCAAAATTAGTGGCATTTACACTAGGAAAAAAATTCAAAACCTTCCCATTGCTTCCAGAACTAGTCAGAAACTTAAGATGCAGAATTTGTAAAAGGGTTTGCTCAGATTTTGGGTGGATTATTTATTATACACTATTCTACACCTACTGTTTGGGAGCTGTAAAGTCAGTGGGTAGTCATGGCAGCTCATTGCTGCTATCCATGATGAAGTTGATGGTCTGACAGTTTGTGAGGGACTGCTCTCATTGTCATGTCACCATAAAATTGT
>Ga0116227_10014734_pt1 | contig 11806 bp, 11 predicted proteins | sample S1TSphgellanicum_FD_89693 | JGI IMG/M metagenome (GOLD analysis project Ga0116227, IMG submission 89693) | Host-associated microbial communities from peat moss isolated from Minnesota, USA - S1T2_Fb - Sphagnum magellanicum MG | ecosystem: Host-associated > Plants > Peat moss > Unclassified... | reverse complement strand
TAATTCAGTTTCCATGGCCACAAGGCATTTCACTCCTTCAAAATGGTCCATTCTGTGAAGCAGAAGGCCCCATGCCAGATTTTGCTGGACTCCACAGAGGGGTCTAACCCCAAGGTAAGTGGGGGTAACTGAAGCACCTAGGTGGCACACACCTGTGCATTAGGCACGGGGTTCACACTTGTATATGCGTATACCTGATCTGATACCCAATTAATACCCAACACAAAAACCAGTACCCACCCAACACTGGTTTGAATCTGCCATGAAGGGAAGGAGACATCGATCTAGGGCAGGGTTTCTTTCACCTTAGTTTAAGCAAACATAACTACCTTAGAGAAATAGAATTTGCCTTGGGTGAACCACCACCTACTCACTGCAGATACCACGTTAAAAGCCCCAAATTGTTCTGGGGTTGCTTCTAAACAATATAATATAATATAATATATATATTCGTTCCTAAAACTATTTATAAGTTTATATGAGTCCAAATTTCACATTTCCCAGAGGCTAAAGACAGCCCACTCAAGAAGGTGCAGGCAGGTGAAGGTTGCAATGTAGCTGCAGGTTCACCCAAGGCTCTTAGGTGCAGATTTCCCACTGCAAATTCTCTATACATTACACAAATTGTCCATTGTCAGTAAAACGACATCATGGCAGTCCCATGCATTCCAGGGTTTATTTTAATCTGAAGGAGAGAGAGTCTACCCTATATGTAGCAAGCTAGAATGATGGGTTCCAATTATACATCCGCCCCCACTCCAATTACTCATTTCTTTCTTTCTAGTGCTTGTTCCCATTGCACAATCTAGATTTTGCAGCCATTTGCTACTACTGCACACCTACCGAGATTTCAAACGCTCCTACCGAGGCTTGATACACTAGCTTAGCTTCTAGTATCTAGAAGCTATAGCTTGCATTATAGCTACTGCTAAGTTGCTAACTAGTAGCAAGCTAGCTAGCTGCTAGGTACTAGTGGCTAGCAGGTAACTACTACTACATCTAGGCTCGATAGTTCGCTAGCTAGTATGTAGCTTCTTAGGATGTAGTAACCAGGGTTTTTTTTTTTCATCAAATTTATGTTATCATAAGAATGTGAAAAAAATTCAAAACAAATTTGGAAAGTTTAATTGAGTTTACATTAGATTAGTTTTGAATTGCCCAGTTTTTTTATTGGGAAAAAGATTAAAAATGTAAGGGGAAAAAAGAAAAAAGAAAAGCACTGTTGTTCACTAGGTACTAATACCATGCTGCTCGTTGTACCTTGCCAAGTACAGATGAACTAGTATGTAGCTACCTGCGTAGCTGGGAAGAGAGAGAATGGGGAGGGGAAAAATGGTAAAAGTGATCACGTGCAAATTAATTGAACGTGGGTTTTGAGGAGAAAGTGAAAATGGGTATGTCCCTGTATGTTTGAATATGGGCCGGCGTATGTCTCGCAATAATGCATGCACTTTACTCGAGTGCGTTAGATCCCCGCGAGAAAGGAAAAAACGGCTGATTTGTTTCATCATAGTGGGCGTTTGGTGCTGGCTGGGACACACTACTCCGATTGCACTCATGATGGTGATGATGATGAGCCTCGTGGCTGCTGTTGGTTCGAATCAGCAGCAGCAGCAGCTGCTTCAATGAATCACGAAACCAAAATATTTTGTGGAGGACGGACGGATGCTATTATCATGCTCCCTAATTGATAGTATTATGTGAGGGGAATTGGACGTAAATTATTATTATTATAAATATTACCTTCTAGGTTGTCGTCACTTCAGAGCATCCCAGCGATGCTCAGTATGTGACCCTGCACATTACAATTAGATGAAGAAAAGTCAAAACATGCCGGTTTGTCTCAGGAAAATGATTTTCGCTCCTGCATGTTGGCACACGTTGGTGCATGTTGGCACACGTTGGTGAGGCTGGTAAATGGCGCAACAAAGCTGTGGTAAAGAAGAGTGTAATAAATTCAATCTCACCGCTTTTTCCTGTTTCTGATTGGCCAATCATAATGATTCGTCCAGGTGGTTTGCTATTAGTAGTCTCCCACCTATTTGCAGTCTCAGTTTCATTTGTATGGGTACGGTTACAGGAAAAAGTAAATAAAACCTGGATGCGAGAAATATTTTTGCAAGGGTCACATACTGAGCACCACTGGGGATCATGCTCTACCACCTGCTGCACATTCTGTTAGCTGAAGTGCTGGATCAGCCTCGCTCGCGGCTCCTAAGGCGTGATCTCATGATCCAGCTCCTCATGGATCCCAATCAAGTCAAAAGTGGAAGATTGGAGTAGTGGGCCCATGATACTCTCTCGATCTAATCGGCAGACTACGATGTGCGAGTACTTGCAGTTCCAGGGAGTCCTGAGTATGAAGGCGAGGTCGGGGTTGGAGTGATGCAGTGTGGGTATATTTAGCATCGTTTTCCACTGCAGATGGCAAGGACTTCTGGCAGGGATTGATTGTGGAACAGACAGCAAGTCTAGCTGTTCCATATTCACAGCTGCAGCTCCTCCAACTATGGGTGGTTGAGAGTGACGTGCATGAATTCCGGGAATAGTACTTTAGCAGCAAAATTCATGACTCGGATCACTCATTAGTCGATTCGAGCACATGAAGAATTGTGCAGTCGGAGTTATACTTTCTGTTCCATGAGTCATCGAGATTTTTTTGAAGATTGGCAGCATATATATATATATATGTAGTAGATTGTTTGTAGAGTCTAAGTAGTTGTAGCAACAGCAGCACAAGTACTACTAGTTCTTGTTTCGTTGCATATCTCGTATGTGCAGTAAATTTGCCAGAACATATATTCTAAGGTTGTTACAATTCTCTAGGTAATGGCATCTGCGCTTGGGCAAGTCATGAGCCTGGTCGTTTGAGATCAATTGTTTGAGCTGCTCATACCCAACCGATTGATTGATCTCTAGTGTAGCTAGTAGTCGAGGAGGAGATTGAGCTATAATTAGCTAACACTGCAGCGCCGTAGTAGCAAGGCCCTGATCAGCCAGAGAATATGATGAGGAAAGAAGTATCGAGCGAGCTGTTAGACCCGTGGTACCATAGGGTACTCCGCGGCGCTGCTGGTCATAGAGGAGGGAAGTTGCATGGGAACAAGCCTCAACGCAGAACGGTTTATATCATTTGTGCGGCTGTTGCCGTCTGCACATTGATAGTCTTCGGCGTGAGCAACCCGATCGATCGTAAACCGGTTTCCGCAGCTGCTTCCGTTAAGAAAGCCGTGCAGGCCAAAACCGCTAGTAGAGTCGCAACAAAAGCGGCAGCAGATTCAGAAGCTCCTGCATCACCGGAGGAGGTCAAGAGACTTCTGAAAGAGATAGATGCAAATATGCAGGAGGTTCTAAACTCAAATCCCAAGTTCACAAAATTTGGTCCCAGAATCAAAGACTGGGACCAGCGACGTGCCATTGCAAAGGCGAATCTGAAGAAGGCCGCAGACAGTGCAGGAAATGACACTAGTACTACAGAAGAAGCCGATCATCATCAGAGTTCAAAAGCTGCACCACCTCGCATCCTTCTGGTGACGAGCTCGCACCCAAACTCCTGCTCCAACAAACAAGGGGATCAAATGCTGCTGAAAGCCATCAAGAACAAGGTGGACTACTGCCGATTGCACGGGATCGAGATCTACTACAACATGGACAAGATGGATGATGAAATGACCATCTGGTGGGTAAAAGTCTTTCTCACTCACATGCTCATGCTTAAGCATCCTGAGGTGGACTGGATCTGGTGGATGGACAGCGACGCCGTCTTCACAGACATGTCCTTCGAGCTACCCTTTGAGAAATACGCGAACTACAACATGGTGGTTCACGGATGGGAAAATTCGTTGTACGAGAAGAGGAGCTGGCTTGCTCTCAATGCCGGCGTCTTCATCCTCCGTAACTGCCAGTGGTCCATGGATCTGCTGCACGCCTGGGCTCCCATGAGTCCAGTAGGGCCCATCCGAGACGCCATCGGCCCGCTGCTCTCTCAGGCCCTCCCTGATAGACCTCAAGGCCAAGCCGACGACCAGTCTGCTCTTGTGTATCTCATGATCACTGACAGGTAGCTACCACCTATCTAATATTTTCAGTGTTGGCAGCTGAAATGATTCATCTTGGTGCTGTATTAGCCAGGAGGTTCTTCAGGTCCTACTAGCTCAGGTTCTGGAAATATCAAATCAAAGCTAAAATGCGCACATATGATCATGTAATTTATGTGCTTTTTATTTGCGCGTGATCAATATTGCTGCGCAGGGAGAAGTGGGGTTCCAAGATCTATCTAGAGAGCTCCTACTACTTCCAAGGCTACTGGCGAATTCTGACAGAGAAATTCGAAGACATGATGGCGAAGTACAAACCAGGCTTGTATGGGGACGACCGATGGCCATTTGTCACACATTTTTGTGGTTGTGAATTTTGTGAAGGAGTGCTCAATCCAGAGTACACACCTGAGCAATGCATCACCCAAATGGAGAGGGCTATCAACTTTGCAGATAACCAAGTGATCAGCCGTTATGGGTTCAAGCATCCAACTCTGGAAACAGCTTCAGTTCAGCCCATCATCAATCATTCTCCAAAATCAAAAGCAGTGGCCCATCATGTAAGTTAAATCTCTTCTAATAACTTATACTACCCTCCCCCATGGACACCAGCCCACCAAATTAGATCATCACTTGGTGGATTTCATCAACACTTCACAACAAATCCAATTCCATGCTTGCTTGCTTGTTCATCAGTATCACAAAAAAAGAAACCAAATTCCATGGTTGTTTCATGGAATTCTGGGTCCAGTTCTTGAAAAAAAAAAAAAAAAGTTCGAGTTTAATCAACCTTCAAATTTTTGACAAAATTTTTGGTTTTGTTTGCAGTAATGATTCTTGGGCCACAGTTACTACTACATCCAACATCATCAGCTTGCTCAAGTTTAAGCCCTAAATTTATATAGTCATGGATTAGGCTGCCCAAACAAGTCATTTGGATGTGGATTAGGGATGCCTGAAGGTCCACTAGTTTGGATCCCCCAAATTAGGGAAAAGAAAGGGTCTTTACTAGTTGTAATACAGGCCATAAAAATCCCTTTTATACTGATAAAACATGTGCCAGTCTACTACCATCAGCATGTAGAGATAGTTAGTAGAAGGTGACTTATTTAATTTCCCCCATCTCTTGATTTTTCCACCTTAATTACTAGCTCATGAAGAGCTACCCAATTCAGCTTTCAAGTGTGAGTTGAAAGTTTGTAAGTCCCTCATGTTTATGAGTGAGGGGGTGAGGAAATAACTTGCACATTAATGCACTGTACCTTGGTCCCTAGCCTGATTCTTGGTTCTCCTGGTTCTCCAAATCAGGAGCTCTCTTTTTAGCACTGTTTTGTGGTCCAAACCAAATGATTTTCCCTTCAAAACAGGTGCCATGTAGGTTTAGCCTCAATTTGCCACTTTTTGGTCTTTTGGACCCTCATCAAGAAAGGCCTTGGGACCAATTTATAGCTTTCAACCAATAAGAATGCTTGAATTCATTGGTCCCTGGACCTTGGACCCTCGTCTAAAGTCACCCTTAGTCGTTAGCTAGGGCAGCTGAATTGTCTTTCACTTGCAAACTATTTTGGATGTGGTAGACAATCAGTAAAGGCCCAACATGTATTGGGTGTGGGTGAATCTGGTGTTAGATGAAGAATACATTTGTAGTAGCAATGATGTTTCATTTGTAGGTACACTCATGACTTGTGAGATTTGGGAAAATGAGGGTTTCTTGAGGAGGCTTCTAATCAGCAAATTCTGAACTTTTAAAAATATGCATGGCCAGATGCTACATCACGGTCGAATATGTGATAGATAGCTGGTAGCCAATAATACAGAAGGACTGCTTTGAAATTTTTTACTGAATCATATTCTGTCTTTAGCCAAATTTGGCTAATCATCTTGCAGGTGATCACAACTTGTGCTACATCACAAAATTGAGAAAAAAAAACACACACACACACACATATACACTCAACTTTGCAGTAGTGAATTTTTTTGTGGACAAATTTTGACATTTAGACAAAAAGAAATTGGGAATTATTCAATTGAACAAAAAATTGAAATTTGTTTTTCCAGTGTAAATTTGACTATTCTTTCTAGTTTTTTGCCAAATTTTCAAATATCACATGTGATTGAAAAGAAAAAACTGTGCTTGTGAGATTCATTAGCAGCTGGCAGGATACAGTTCATTGCTAGAGGACAAAAAATAATAGTATATAAATCTATCAAGCTCTGCACCTGCAAGTGCCCTATTCTTTGACATGCAAGTATGTTTTGCTTAGCTCATCAGTAGTGAGGAACTGCAGCAGCTGAGGTCTTTGTGGTTGTTGATTTTTTTTTTGATTAATTAATTAATTAATTTTTGGTGGTTGTTGATCCATTACCTCAGTGGAAACATTACCCTATAAATTAGCAAACAATTATTAGGGTACTCTGTGCAAAACCCTAAACCCACCAGCTCGTCATCATTCAGGATGGATGGCATACATATGGACATGAAACAGTTTTTCATTGTATTTATAGTGTCTCGTATTGTAATACCTTGGCAGCTTCCACGCTATTAATTATATTATTTTGTAGAAATGCCGAAAATTTCAAGATCATGGGCTTTGCGCTACCGGTGGTCTACAATGAAATGATGAAAAAAATGAGTTGATTTTGTGGAAATTAAGTTTCATTTTAATAGATAAATATATTGAATTCATGAATTTGCATAAATTTTGCAGCTTGATTCAAATTCAATTGAGTTTAAAATTCAATGAATCTGAACTAAACACAATATTCTTCTCCTCTAGATTCAACAAAGGTTAATTAATTCATTGAATTTTCAATTGAATTGAACTGGATTGAATTGCATTTTTGGTCATAATTTTGTTCAATTCAATCAAATTTATGATTTTTTAATTATGAGAAGGCACTTGTTAATTTGCATTTTCATATTCATGTAAGGAAAATGTTAAATTAGCCTAAGATTGTAAATGCAGTCAGTAACAAAAGTACTGCTGCTATTTTTGCCCCCAGTCTGCCCGTTGCCCCCATTCATATTTTCTAAAAACAATTGGGTGATCCTCGGGCACATTTTGCACTCATAACCTTCCATGTTATGAATGTTCCAAAGGGCACATAGCATGCCCAGTGATATGTTACATACTTTTAACATACCCATAACATGTCCAAAACATGCATAACATGGACCCAAAACATGTTTAGGTACCATCTAAACCCATGGATGTACAACATCCATGTACACCTAATAGTCTTGTTGTTCATCAAGTTCAAAGGAATGTATAGTGCATTACTTTTGGTCTTGCCCTCTTGCTTATTAGCAAACTAACAAGTAATTGCGGGTAGAGATTTTCAGTAGAAAATTGTTTGATTGGGAGCCAAATGTTCACAAAGTGACTCCATGATTTGCATCATGGTCCTACTATGTGATGGATGGTATATTGAAGTTGGTCTTTTATTGACCTTTCAACGCGGTGGGCTTCTTCTAAACACATGGCAATTTTCAGAAATATTTTCCTGGAAATCTGATGACTTCGTCACATTTTTTTCACAAAAATCATTTATCTGACTCACACTCAATAGTTTTTTTTTTGAGTGAAAATTTGCCAAATTTCAACCTCAAAAATATGATTTTGGCCTAGGATTTTCCATGGCAAAAATGGCACAAATTCACCAAATTTTGAAAAAAAAACGTTTTCAAATTGCCAGATGTTTATGATAAGTTCCAGTAGGTAGCCGGGAATATCAAAGGATTCTGGTTTTTTTGTACTTTCATTATCTAGTCTGTAGCCAAATCTGGCTAAATCATCTTATGCTTGATCATCAATTCAGCTACCTCACAAAATTGAAAAAAAAAAAACCCTGGTCACATTAGAGATTTTTTGCTGCACTAAATGCTCATTTGAACCATATTAAGCATTTTGTTTTCTAACCAGGTTTTCTCATAAACCGCCCAAGGTTCCATTGAGCAACTTTGAACAAATATTTCCAAGGCTTATTATGGGAAGAGTAAATTTTATTCAAGGGCAAAATTGGGATCAATAGAGACAATAACATGTTTGAATTTGTCATACAGGTTACAAAACATACAAGATAAGCTATCTAACACTCCATACTTTAATGGCTAACTTCCATGGAAATTACTAGCTATTCATGCTCAGTGACAAGAAAGAATTGCTGCAAGAACAAGGACAACCACAATGAGTTCAGGAGGACTTGGAGATCCACAACTGATTTTGTGCACATGCATTTGACCTCAAATGATATTGCCACCAACAAACTAAGCCTAGAGTTTCACTCTCACACTCATATTTGCGTTCATGCCCTTGCGTTCATGCCTCTACCATGTTTCTCGTTAAACATATGAATTAACTATACATGGCAAGCTCCGCACTTGGTTACTTCTAGCACTCACCTCGTTTCATAACCTTAGGCTAACCTTGACCCTTAGATGGGTGGGACTACAACCCAGCATAAACTTCCCAACTAATTACCATCCCCCGTCTCATGGTCTACACATGGACTTGTCTATTTTGAAAACTTAGCATGTCAATTTGACATCTTCTCAAACCCCTTCCTCAAACTTTCACTTGTCACACTTATGTGGTTTGTGAGTGATGTCAAACCAGGAGTCAAACCAAGCCCAACACTTAGATTCATTACCTAATCCACCATAGGGGCCACACACAGTGGTCCAGACTTGGGACCTGACTAGGCGAGCCCTTTCAATTAAAGGTTCACTTCAAAGGGCATGTCACTTTCCCCTAGAGATGTCAACGTCCTCATTCATGATCAAAGGTGACTACATTGGGGCACTTTTGTCATTTTCCTCCCTTTGATCAACTATTGTGAGATTAGCTACTTCTCAGATCAAAGGAACCCATTCATGTTGTGTCTTTGTGTTTTCAACATAAGAAGAATTACTTTTTTTTTCACCCTATGTGTTTCCTTTTAACGTTTTTTTTTTTTCCTTCTATTCCCCCCCTCAACCTTCCTTTTCTTTGAGTCCACTTCGAGTTTAGTTTGGAGGTTTTGGTCGCCACACTGAACAAGGATTTCAAACATGCCAATAAATAATGTCAAACCATGTGTTCTACAGTTTAACTCCCCTTTACCCAAGTGGGACATCATTACGAATTCATGCACAAGAATACTGACTTTTCCATTCATGAATGTGTAATTTTATTCAGATGCACCACTACCCCGATCTCACCTAATTGGGCCTTAGAGTTTTTCAATTTCAATTCAACCTAAGTCCATTTTTGTTGGTTGTAACCTCATTGCTTTTCCTAGTCGCTTCCTCCCTCATGAGCATTAGCCTTTTTATTGTTGACCATGCTTGCAAAAACCCTTAATGCCCTTATATTCATGAGGCTGATTTATTTTGTATATTTGTGGGCACTTTTCTTCCCCTCTTTAAAAAAGGTTGATGCGTTCATCAACATTTAGGTTTTTTTTTTTCCTTTCATGTTTTTTTCATTCCAAGTTCGTGTCCCCTATCTTGCTCAAATTTGGACACCATGTCCAACAAGTGGTCTAAATATGCAAGCTTCATCCATACTACTTCCTTATGATGGCAATCCTTATACTTGACCAAATATTCCTTGTTTCTGAAGCATGTTTACCTCGCATGGAGTAGGCCTTTGATCTTAATTGCAAGCTTGTGTTCGATGGCATTTACATTTGGTTGCACCTTTTGCTTCCGGTCCAATTTACAGTCATCATATAGAAATAATTTTAGTTTCGAAACATGAAAGGTCAAATGTCCCAGAAAGTTTGTTAACAACTTCAAGGTGTACACATTGAGGTGCGACTTATGTAAAATTTCATAGGGCCCCACATACTTGGCAGTGAAATGTGGGTTTAATCCATTAAGCATCTTAAAATCTTAGATGTTTAGCCACATGTGTTGCCCAACCTCAAACTCCACATGTCTTCGTGTTTTATTAACATGCTCCCATATCATTTTTTAACCTACTCTAAAAGTTTATTGGTTCAAGTGTACAACTTTTCACACCCCTTAACCATTTCCATGGCTCATTTGCATTGGCCCCTTTGTCCCATGGGAATGGTTAAATCCATAGGCTTCCTAATTTTTTTTCCCAACACTAATTCAAACAATGACATTTTGTTTGCCGAATGCATTGTGAAGTTATAACAAGACCGTCAAGCCTAGATGTCTGCCCCAACATCTTTGGTTGGTGTTCACATAGTTTCTAAGGTATTGATTTAACACCCCATTGACCCTTTTTGTTTGGCCATCAATTTGTGGGTGAAATGCCATGCTAAAGACAATTTCATCCCCACCTTTTGGAACAAGTGTTCTAGAAGCTCGTTATAATTTAACATCTCTATCATTTATAATGAATTGAGATATCCCATGGTGCTTAACCCACATATCAAATAACAATTTCTTTGAGTTTAAATTTGTTGTGATTGACTTCGTTAGAACCATTTATTGCAATTTAGAAAATTAATTGACTACCACCAAAATGGTGTCCATTCCATTCCACTCTTGGAGTTATGTCATCAAGTCTATGGATACACTTTCCCACGACTCATTGGGATTAGTAGAAGTTCATAAAGTTCATATTTCTTTTTATGAATGGACTTGGTACTTTGGCATCTAACATGTGCACACAAAGTGTTCTACATCCTTCTTCATCCTAGGCTAATAGAATCTTTTACCTATGGTCATTCTTGTGGTTTGTTCTCCACAATACCTTGCTAAAATCACATCATGCTCTTCTTACATGATCTTCGTGCACAACTTTCCTATTAGCACACAAATTCATGATTGCTTCCATTCAACATTCCCTCTTTTAAGGTGATGGCTTTCACCTTTCTCTTCTTTCACAACTTTTTGAAATGTCGTTGCATTTGAAGGTCTTGCACATAAGCTTCCTTTATCTTTTGTTCAAGGCTACTTTCCTGTGGAAGATGGCTTTTAGTGTTTGAATATTGGTCAAAGGTTTTTCCACTTGGAATTCCTCCTTCCGATTCAACGTGTCAAGGATTACATTGTCCCAAGTTAGCTTTTGGATTAGTTTCACATCTAGCAATGCCAAGGTATTGTGCCATCTTACTTGTTTTGCTAAGGCCCTTGGTTGAATTTTGAAAAACCTCAAGGAGACATTGTGCATGAAGACCTTATGCATCCCTAAATAGTTATGTTTTGAAGCAACACACCACAACATACAATATTTTTTCTTGAATTGGCCACCATAGTTACATTCCATAGAATTTTTTGTTCTCAAAGTAATTGGGTGTCCATCTTGCATGAAGGCTCCCCTTGTTATGGAAGTGGAGAATTACAAGACAAGACAAGCTTTATTGATCCATCAACTAGTGTTGATCTGCTGAAGGGTTGTTCCCCAGACTATCTCCTTTTATAACCCTAAACCATACTAGTCCCAAAATATCTTAGGCCATGATATTGTCAAAAGTATCCCAAAATATCTTAGGCCATGATATTGTCAAAAGTATCCCAAAATATCCTAGGACATGACATTGCCAAAAGTATCCCAAGTATCCCAAAATATCCTAAACCATGATATTGCCAAAAGTATCCCAAAATATCCTAGGCCATGACATTATCCTCTTCTCAAGCGACATTTTCCAGATGGAGCCGATTTGTTAGGATACCGTTGGTGAAACCAATTAACTAAGTCTTGGGCATGAACTAGGTTTCCAACAGGCTCCCAAGTAGCTTCAGAAGGAGGATAACCTCGCCAAAAGACAAGGTACAGGAGCTTTCCACGAATCTTCTTGGAGTCCAAGAC
>Ga0116227_10014733_pt1 | contig 11807 bp, 10 predicted proteins | sample S1TSphgellanicum_FD_89693 | JGI IMG/M metagenome (GOLD analysis project Ga0116227, IMG submission 89693) | Host-associated microbial communities from peat moss isolated from Minnesota, USA - S1T2_Fb - Sphagnum magellanicum MG | ecosystem: Host-associated > Plants > Peat moss > Unclassified... | reverse complement strand
GCCCGCGAGACTGACTAGTCTAGCCGGCTGGCGGCTATTTCTTCAAACAGGTTGACTTTCCGATCTTAAACTTCGTGTCGCTGAATTTCGTGAACGCGAAGGACTGCGAACTCGTGCCCGGTGGATAAGGGGCAGTCATATGCATGGTGTTGTTCACGAGTGGACTCGCCTCGTTCACGCCGTAGTTTCCATCGACGTCCATAAAGAAGACCACCCATTTCTGACGTTTCGCATCGAACGTGCCGACAGTCATGCCTCCAACGGAGTCTGTGTCGCGCCACATGTTTTTCTCGAACTTGTACGTCTCATCTTCAGGCGGCCCATCCCCCGTGCAGTGCCACGTTCCGGATATGAATGCAACCGACGACATCGCTTGCGCGACGGTCATCGAAGCTGAGGCCGACAACGGGGCGAACGCGCCGATACAGGAGGCCAAAACGGCGTATGCGATTTGCTTTGAATGGATCACATTCATCTCAGCTTTCTAAGGATCGTAGCGTGACCGTGATTCACCAGCTTGCGCCGCCGGGACGGAGCTTGATTGTCCACTGCATGCCAGCTGCGAATAGCGCTCCAATGGCGACCGCACCTCTCGCAATAGCCTTTCGCACTAAAGATCGTTCATAAAAATAGTGAGAAAACCGTCCCACGGCCGTTCGCTCCACCGCTGAACGTGGTCCCGTAGAGCAGGCCGTTGAGGTAGGTGAGAGCCGCCTCCGGCTCCGCGCCATCGGTAGAGTCAAAGTGATAGACGGAGCTTTTCAGGCCCGAAGTCGTGATCTTGAAGACGGTTCCATTGCGGTTCGAGTCGCCACCGCTTTCGGTCGTCCCATAGAGCACGCCGTTAACGTTCGTGAGGCCCGCATATGGGAATACCCCATCGCTTCCGCCTCCGAAGCTGTGGAGGACGTTTTCGGTGCCTGAGGTCGTTATCTTGAACACGGTTCCGTTTCTGGATCCGTTTGCTTTGGGCGCACCACCGAATTCGGTGGTTCCGTAGAGCACGCCGTTCACGTTGGTCAGGCCCGCCAGAGGTTTTGAGCCGTCATTCCCGGCTCCGAATGTGTGGAGGACGCTTTCGGCGCCTGACGTTGTAATTTCGAAGACGGTCCCGTCGTTGTTCGAATCACCACCGTTTAGCGTCGTGCCATAGAGCACGCCGTTGACGTTGGTCAAGGCCGCCTCCGGATTTGCGCCGTCGGTCCCGCCGGCGAAGCGGTAGAGGACGCTTTCCGTGCCCGACGCCGTAACCTTGTAGACCGTCCCGCATCCGGTTCCTCGTAAACAGCCGTCCCCTCCGCCGGCAAAAGTCGTCCCATAGAGCACGCCGTTAACGTTGGTCAGGGCCCCCTCGGGCTGTGCGCCGTCGGTCCCGCCTGCGAAGCGGTACAAGACGGTTTCCGCACCCGACGGCGTTATTTTGAACACGGTCCCATCGTTGTTCGACCCGCCACCGCAGCAGGTCGTCCCATAGAGCACGCCGTTGACATCGGTCAGGCCCGCCTCCGGTCCAATGCCATCGCTCCCGCCTGCGAACGTGTAGAGGACACTTAGCGTGCCGGCGGTCGTGATCTTGAAGACGGCAGAGTTGGACACGCCATAGAGCACGCCGTTGACGTTGGTCAGGCTCCTTGTCGGAAACTCGCCGTCTTTTTTGCCGGCGAAGCTGTGGAGCACGGTCTCTTGCGCTTGGGCGGTCACGTCGGCGATCTGCGGACTCGCCGGCCGCGACTCAACAGCCTGTGTCGCGTACGCGGGCCCGCGCCCGCCCGAGGCAGGGATCGAACTCGACTGCCCGGCGCACGCAGCTATAGATAGCGTTCCGATAGCAAGTATAACTCTCGCACTGGCGTGCCGCACCACTGTTACCTCTAAAGCAACGAGGAAAGAAGACGGTTCCCGTGTTGTAGCGGACACCGCCGGAAACGTTGGAATGCTTTCCGCACTAGCCGGTTTATAAGGACAAAGAGAAGACGGTACCATCGTTGTACGCGCCACCCTCTACAGTCGTTCCATAGAGCACGCCGTTGAGGTTGGTGAACTTCCCGCCTGGTCTTGAGCCGTCGGGCTCGCCTAGAAAGCGGTAGACTGCGGTTTTCTCGCCCGAGGTCGTGATTTTGAAGACGGTCCCAGTATTGTAGTCAACTCCACCCAAGGCAGTCGTCCCGAAGAGCACGCCGTTGACATCGGTGAGGTCCGCAGTGGGCAACCTACCGTCGTTTCCGCCTCCAAAGGTGTGGAGGAGACTTTCGGTTCCTGTGGTCGTGATCTTGAATACGGTTCCGTCGTGGCGGCCCCCCGCACCACCATCGGAGGTCGTGCCGTAGAGCACGCCGTTGACGTTCGTCAGGCCCGCTATCGGATTTGCGCCGTCGTTCGCGCCGCCGAAGCTGTGGAGGACGGTTTCCGCGCCGGATGTCGTGATCTTGAAGACGGTCCCCGCATTGGCACTTCCGCCGGCAAAAGTCGTCCCGTAGAGGACGCCGTTGACGTTGGTTAGACCCGCATAGGGCTGGGAACCATCGTTCCCGCCTTTGAAGCGGTGGAGTACATTTTCCGCGCCCGAGGTTGTTATCTCGAATACAGTTCCGTCGCCGTTCTCATCACCACCTAGCGAAGTCGTGCCATAGAGCACGCCGTTAACATTGGTTAGGCCAGCGAACGGAGTGGCGCCATCGCTTCTGCCTTTTTTACCGAAGTAATAGAGGACGGTTTCTTCGCCGGCCCTCGTGACCTTGAAGACGGTTCCCTCTTCGACACCCGAACCATTTGAGGTTGTCGTGCCATAGAGCACGCCGTCGACGTTCGTGACGCCCGCGTTAGGGTGGATGGCATCGTCGGGGGCAGAGCCTTGGACTTTGAAGGAGTAGACGACGCTTTCGGCGCCCGAAGCCGTAATTTTGAAGACGGTCCCGCCGTCGCCGCTACCACCGCCCCCAGTCGTCCCATAAAGCACGCCGTCGACGTCGATCAGGCCCCCAGTCGGGCCCGTGCCGTCGCCCCTGGCTCCAAAGGTGTGGACCACGGTCTCCTCCGGTTGTGCGGGCACGCCGCCGCTACGCAGACTCGGGGGCTGTGCTTCACCGGCCTGCAACGCAGACGTGGGCCCGCGCGCCCCGGAGCCCGGGATCGAGCCTGACTGCCCGCCGCACGCTGCTACGGATAGAGCTCCGATAGCGACGAATACTCTTGCAATAGCGTTTCGCACACTTGTACCTCTGACGCGATAGGCAAAATTCGTAAAGAGGACCGGCGTCAAGATGGACGTGAGGTCGGTCGATTTCTCGGGGAGCTGATCAGGGAACAGCGCAGCTCTGTGGCTTCGATACCAAACCGGAGACACGCTGTGGACGGAGTCTACCCGAAGCGGCGGCCGTTGCCAAGCCGTCGAGCTACGATCTCGTTGACACCCTCGAGCTTTGATTTGATGAAGGCGTCGTTGCTCGTGTGAAACGGCTCGCTAAGCGTTGAGATCGTAGCACGCATGAACGATCTCGCATTACTCAAGCCCTCCAAATTGTGGCGCCGGCTTCGCTATTTTTGCTGAGGTTCGCTTTCCGAGCTTGAACTCCAGGTTGCTCAGTTTCGCAAAACGTTTAGGACTGCAATCTCATGGCGGATGTGGGCCCGCGCGCTCCCAAGCCGGGAACCGAGTTCGACTGTCCGCCGCACGCCGCTAAGGATAGCGCTCCGATAGCAACTGTAACTAGCGCAATAGCGTGTCGCATAAGCCGCACGCTCCTAAGGACAGGGCTCCCGAAAGCAAATGTGAAGCGATAGGGCGATCTTGAGGACCGGCGTCAAAATGGTCGGGAAGTCGATACGCTGTGAGGTAGCTCAAAACGACGATCGCTGCCAAGCCGTCGACCCAGGATTCGTCGCCTGCTTCGCGGCTATTTCTTCAGACAGGTTTGCTTGCCGAGCATAAACTTCGTGTTGCTCAATATCTTAACCGTGTAGGCCTGCGAGCTCATGCCGGGCGGGTAGGGCACGGTAACGTGCATCGTGTTGTTCGCCACCGGACTCCCCTCGTTCACGCCATAGTTGCCATCGCCGGTCATGAAGAAGATGATCCATTTTTGGCGTTTGGCATCGAACGTGCCGATGGTGATGCCGCCGAGGGAGTCTGTGTCGCGCCACATGTTCTTCTGAATCGTGTACGTGTCGTCTTCAGGCGGCCCGTCCCCCGTGCAATGCCACGATCCGGGTAGGAACGCAACCGATTTCATCGCCTGCGCCGAGCTCATCGAAGCAGAGACGCTCAACGGGGCGAACGCGCCGATAGAGAAGGCCAAGAGGCCGTATGCGATCGGTTTCATGGGGTTACGCTTCATGTGCCACGCCTTTCTCGGTATGTTTTGTCATGACACGATCGTACTCTCGTGCCGTGCCGCCGGCGTGCAGACAGGCAATTTCAGAAGGACAGCGCGAAGACGGTCCCTTTGTTGTTCGCACCACCCTCGTACGTGGTCCCGTAGAGCGTGCCGTTGACGTTGGTGAGGTCCGCGTACGGCCCCGAGCCGTCGCTCCCGCCTAGGAAGCTGTAGACGGCGCTTTTCACGCCCGCTGTCGTGATCTTGTAGACGGTTCCGCCGTTGTTGGCGGCTCCGCCGTAATACGTCGTCCCGTAGAGCACGCCGTTCACGTTGGTCAGGCCCGCAAACGGGTTTCTGCCGTCGCCTCCGCCTCCGAAGCTGTGGAGGACGTTTTCGGCGCCTGAGGTCGTAATCTTGAAGACGGTTCCGTTCCCGAAGGCGCTTCCGTTGGTGTGGAAGACTCCGCCGTTTCTGGTCGTTCCGTAGAGCACGCCGTTCACATTGGTCAAGCCCGCATAAGGAGCGACGCCGTCGGTCCCGCCGCCGAAAGCGTGCAGGACGTTTTCGGCTCCGGACGTCGTGATTTTGAAGACGGTTCCATCGCCGTTCGCACCGCCGTAGTATGTCGTCCCGTAGAGCACGCCGTTGACGTTGGTCAGGCTCGCGTACGGCTGGCTGCCGTCGGTCCCGCCGCCGAAACGGTAAAGGACCGTCTCCGCGCCCGACGGCGTGATCTTGAAGACGATGCCGTCGCCGTTGGCATCGCCGCCGCTAAACGTTGTGCCGTAGAGGGCGCCGTCGACGCTCGTCAGACTTGCAGTCGGGTGTGATCCATCACTGCCGCCTTTGAAGCGGTAGAGGACACTTTCCGCCCCCGACGCCGCGATCTTGAAGACGGTCCCATCGTTGTTCGCGTCACCACCAAAATACGTCGTCCCATACAGCACGCCGTTGACATCGGTCAGGCCCGCATGCGGGTTTGCACCGTCACTTCCACTCACGCTTTGGAAGGTGTACAGGACGCTTTCCGCGCCGGATGTCGTGATCTTGAAGAAGGTTCCGCCGAAGGGGCCGGGGGTGGTCCCATAGAGCACGCCGTTGACGTCGGTCAGGCGCGCTATCGGGTTTGCGCCGTCGCTTCCGCTTGCGAAGCTATGGAGCACGGTCTCTTGCGCTTGTGGGAGTGCGCCGCCGGCCTGCACACTTCCCGGCCGCGATTGGACGGCTTGCGTCCCATAGATCGGCCCGTTCGCGCCCGACGCCGGGACTGAACCTGACTGGCCGCCGCAGGCCGCTACGGATAGCGCTCCAATACCGACCGCGACTCTCGCGACTACGTGTCGTACCACTGTTACCTCATGACTCGACGGGCAAATGACTTATGAAAACCGGCGTCAAGATGAACGCAAGTTCGTGTCGATTTTCGGGGAAGCGTGGGCACCAGCGAGGCTCCATAGTCTTAATGAGAACGCCGGATTTACGCCGTGCAGGGAGTCTACCCGAATCGGCGACCGTTGCCAAGCCGTCGAGCCGATGCTTCGCAACCACCCTGGTCTTATTTCATAAGGACAACGAGAAGACGGTCCCTTTGTTATTCGCACCACCCTGGTTCGTCGTCCCGTAGAGCACGCCGTTGACGTTGGTGAGACCCGCAACCGGTCCTAAACCGTCGCTCCCGCCGAAACGATAGACGGCGCTCTTGACGCCCGAGGTCGTGATCTTGAAGACGGTCCCAGTGTCGTAGTTGACTCCGCCGTAATCCGTCGTGCCGTAGAGGACGCCGTTGACATTGGTTAGGGCGGCATAGGGGAGCTTGCCGTCGTTACCGCCGGCGAAGCTGTGGAGGACCTTTTCGTTGCCCGATGTCGTGATCTTGAAGACGGTGCCGTTGTTATCAGCGCCGCCCCCGATCGTCGTGCCATAGAGCGCGCCGTTGACGCTGGTAAGGCCCGCATACGGGAATTCTCCATCGCTCCCGCCTCCGAAGCTGTGGAGCACGCTTTCGGCGCCCGACGTCGTGAGCGCATAGACGGTTCCTACGCCGTTCGCGCCACCGCGATCGGTGGTCCCATAGAGCATGCCGTTGATGGCGGTCAGGCCCGCGTACGGCAATGAGCCGTCGCTCCCGCCCCCGAAGCGGTACAGCACTGTTTCCGCACCGGAGGTTGTGATCTTAAAAACGGTTCCGTCGCCGTTCGCGTCACCACCGCTGTTCGTCGTCCCATAGAGCACGCCGTTGACATCGATTAGGGCCGCCGCCGGCTCACTGCCGTCGCTCCCGCCTGCGAAACGGTACAAGACCGTTTTCACGCCCGACGTTGTGATCTTGAAAACGGTGCCGTCGTCGTTCGCGTCACCACCGCCGCCTGTTACTCCGTAGAGGACGCCGTTGACGTTGGTCAGCCCCGCCGGGAGATAGTTGCCGTCGCTCCCGCCCTTGAAGCGGTACAGGACGCTTTCCGCGCCCGACGCCGCGATTTGGAAGACCGTCCCTCCAAATTGGTAGGTTCCCCCGACCGAGGTCGTTCCATAAAGGACGCCGTTGACGTTGGTCAGCGCCGCTCGCGGGTTCGCGCCGTCACTTGCGCCGGCGAAGCTGTGGAGCACGGTCTCCTGCGCTAGCGCGGGCACGCTGCCGGTCAGTAGACTCAGCGGCCGCGATGCACCAGTTTCTGTCGCGGACATCGGCCCGTTTACCCCCGAGCCGGGGATCGAACTCGACTGCCCGCCGCACGCTGCTACGGATAGCGCTCCGATAGCAACGATAACTCTCGCAATAGCGTTTCTTCCCACGGTTACTCTCACAGTCCGCCAGGCGGCGAGTCTAGCGCGTCGCTTCCGCGGAGGAGCGGAAGCGTTAGCCGTTATCATAAGGTCACCGAGAAGACGGTGCCTGCGTCGGTCGCGCCGCCGGAATCCGTCGTCCCATAGAGTACGCCGTTGACGTCGGTGAGGCTCGCGCGCGGCTGCGCGGCGTCGTTGATGCCCCCGAAGCGGTAAATGGTGCTTTTCGTACCCGCGGTCGTGATCCTAAAGATGGTTCCCCTGTTGTAGGCGCCGCCAGCATACGTCGTCCCGTAGAGCACGCCGCCGACGTTGGTAAGGCCCGCATCCGGACCTCTACCATCGTTCCCGCCCCCGAAGCTGTGGATGACGGTTAACGCGCCGGCCGTGGAGATCTTGAAGACGGTTCCGTCGTCGCGGTCCGCAGAACCGCCGTAGTATGTGGTCCCGTAGAGCGTGCCGTTGACGTTCGTCAGACCTGCCTCTGGCTGACTGCCGTCGCTTCCGCCGTTGAAGCTATGAAGTACGCTTTCCACCCCCGATGTCGTGATTTTGAAGACGGTCCCGTTGTTCTGGTTCGTACCACCTTCGATCGTCGTCCCGTAGAGCACGCCGTCGACGTCGGTTAGGCCCGCAGCCGGAGAGCCGCCGTCTCCCGGGCCTCCGAAACGGTGGAGGATGGCGATCGTGCCGGACGTCGAGATCTTAAAAACGGTTCCGGCGAAGCCGTTCCCACCGCCGCTGAGCGTCGTACCGTAGAGAACGCCATTGATGCTGGTCAGGCGCCCTAACGGCCCCGAGCCGTCGCTCCCGGCTCCGAAAGAGTGGAGCACGGTCTCCGCTCCCGCTGTCGTGATTTTGAAAACAGTTCCTCCATTGTTCGCACCACCTTGTCGAGTCGTGCCGTAGAGGACACCGCTTACGTTGGTCAGCCCGGAAAACGGGTGCGCGCCGTCGCTCCCGCCTGCGAAGGTGTAGAGGACGCTTTCCGCGCCCGCCGTCGTGATCTTAAAGACCGTCCCATCATTGTCCGTACCACCGCTATAGGTCACGCCGTAGAGTACGCCGTTGACATCGGTCAGTTCCGATGTTGGGTTTGCGCCGTCGGTCCCGCCTCCGAAGTTGTACACTACGGCCTCCTGCGTTTGTGCGGGCACGCCGACGCTCCACGGGCTCCCCGGCCGCGATTCCACGGCCTGCGTCACGGAGGTAGGCCCGCGCACCCCTGAGCCCGGGAACGAAGTTGACAGCCCGCCGCAGGCCGCTACCGACAGCGCACCGATGGCAACTGTTATTCTCGCAATAGCGTTTCGCAGCACTGTTACCTCTGAAACGAACGGAGCAGAATCCTTAAGAGAACGACAAGAGATCTGCGAACCGGCTCCGCAATCTATCGGGAACCGCAGTGTGTTGCAACGCTTTCTGCAACTATCTATTCATAGGGACAAGGAGTAGACCGTACCCTTTTTGTTAGATCCACCTCTATAGGTCGTCCCATAGAGCATGCCGTTTACATTGGTAAGCCCCGCGTACGGTCCTAAACCGTCGCTTCCGCCTACGAAGCTGTAGACGGCGCTTTTCACGCCCGAAGTCGTGATCTTGAAGACGGTTCCGGCGTTGAAATCTACACCGCCGAAAAGAGTCGTCCCGTAGAGCACGCCGTTGAGGTTGGTCAAGACGGCCAAAGGGTTTTGACCGTCGCTCCCGCCTCCAAAACGGTGGAGGACTTTTTCCGTGCCGGACGTCGTGATCTTGAAGACGGTTCCGTTGCTCTTCGACGCACCGTAGAAAGTCGTTCCATAGAGCACGCCGTTGACGTTGGTTAAGCCCGCGTACGGGGATGCGCCGTCGTCCCCGCCCGCGAAACTGTAGAGGACGCTTTCCCTGCCCGACGTCGTGATCTTGAACACGGTGCCATTCCCATGGCTGCCACCACCGCTCGTCGTGCCGTATAGAACGCCGTTGACGGCGGTTAGGCCCCCGAGTGGCGCTAAGCCGTCGCCTGGATCTGTGAAGTGGTAGAGGACGCTTTCCGCGCCCGACGTCGTGATCTTGAAGACGGTTGAATCGCCCTTGTTATTATTAGAAGAAGTCGTCCCGTAGAGGACGCCGTTGAGATCGGTCAGACCCGATCCCGGGTTTGCGCCGTGACCCTTGCCGAGGAAGCTGTAGAGAACGCTTTCCGCGCCCGACGGCGTGATCTCGAAGACGGTCCCAACGCCGTTCGCACCGCCTGAAAAAGTCGTGCCATAGAGAACGCCGTTGAGGTTGGTCAGGCCCGCATACGGGTTCGCGCCGTCGCTTCCGCCCGCGAAGCTGTAGATGACGCTTTCCGTGCCCGACGGCGTGATCTTGAAGACGGTCCCTACGCCGTTCGCACCACCGTGCGCAGTCGTCCCGTAGAGTACGCCGTTGACGTCGATCAGGCTCGCCTCCGGGTCTGCGCCGTCACTGCCTGCGAAGCTATAGAGCACGGTCTCCCGCGCTTGTGCAGTCACGCCGCCCGTTTGCAGCATTGCGGTCCGCGATTCACCAGCCTGCGTCGCGTATGCAGGCACGCGCACCCCCGAGCCCGGGATCGAGCCCGATTGCCCACCGCACGCCGTTACGGATAGCGCTCCAACAGCGACGGCTGCTCTCGCGATGGCGTTTCGCATCAATTTACCTCTGAAGCGATGGGGCGAAAAAAAGTCAAATCGGACACGAAGTCGTGCCGATTCCGGAATGGTGGATACGCGAACGGCGCAACCGTGAGGTCACTAACCAAAGCGGAGATACGCTGTGAAGAGTATCTACCACAAAGCGGTTGCGGCTGCCAAGCCGTCGAGCCAAAGATCTCTTCCGTGCTCTCGGCCCGAACGGTCTCGCATTCCCCAGCAACCGGTTTCGAACCGTTGGGCTGCTTTGGCCCGATAGGCCGAACTTGCCGGCCGAGCAGAAACTCGGGTGGTAGACGGGTGGGATGCCCCGAGGGCACCTCAGAAGGACCGGATATGATCGAAGCGCGGACTCTGGAAACGCGGCTGTTCGTCGATGGCGCCTTCGCGCCGGCGGCTTCGGGCGCGACCTTTGCAACCCACGATCCCGCTAGCGGCGAGAAGCTGGCCGACGTGGCCGCGGCCGGTGCCGCCGACGTCGACCGAGCGGTTTCTGCGGCGCGGCGAGCATTTGACGAGGGTCCTTGGCCGAAAACCGCACCCGCGAAGCGCGCGGCGGTGCTCCGTAAGCTCGGCGCGTTGCTGCGCGAGAATGCCGATGCCTTGGCCGCCCTCGAATCGCGCGATGCGGGCAAGCCGTTCAAAGAGACCGCGTTTCGCGACGTTCCCCGCGCCGCGGATAATTGCGACTTCTTCGCAAGCGCGATCGAGCAGCGCGGCGCTGAAACGTTCCACGCCGAGCGGCCCTTTCTCGGCCGCGAGCGCGACGTTCGCAGCATCGTCACCTACGAGCCTGTCGGCGTTTGCGCGCTCTTGACGCCGTGGAACAGCCCGCTCATGCAGGCGACGTGGAAGATCGCGCCGGCTCTTGCCGCGGGCAATACCTGTGTGCTCAAGCCCTCAGAACTCACGCCACTCTCGACGCTCAAGCTCGCGGAACTTTGTACTTCCGCCGGCATCCCCGACGGCGTCGTGAACGTGCTGCCCGGATTCGGTCCTGAGGCGGGCGCGGCGCTGGTCGCGCACGAGGGTGTCGACGCGGTGGCGTTTACCGGCAGCGAACCCACGGGGGTCGCGATCAACTCCGCCGCCGCGCGCACGCTCAAGAAAGTGACGCTCGAACTCGGCGGCAAATCGGCGAACATCATCTGCGAGGATGCCGATCTCGACGACGCGGTCGAAGGCTCCGTGCTCGCGATGTTCCGCCACAGTGGCCAGGTGTGTCTCGCGGGAACGCGACTCTTCGTCCACGACGCGATCTACGACGCGTTTGTCGAGCGCTTTACCGAACGCGTGCGCAAGCTTGTGGTCGGCGACCCGCAGCAACTCGGCTCCGACCTCGGCCCGCTGATCAGTGCACAACATCGCGAGCGCGTCGAGGGCTTCGTGCGAACCGGACTGGCCGAGGGCGCCGAGGTTTTGTTGCACGGCGCGCGCCCGGACGAAGCCGCACTCGCAAACGGCAACTATCTCTCGCCGACGATCTTCGCGCCGCAATCCGATACGCAGACGATCGTGCGCGAGGAAATCTTCGGTCCCGTGCTTTCGATCCTACGCTACCGCAGCGACGACGAAGTCATCGCGCGCGCCAACGATACGCGCTACGGCCTCGCCGCGTACGTTTGGACGCGCGACCTCACCCGCGCGATGACACTCTCAGCCGGCATCAAAGCCGGCATGATCTGGATCAACGGCTACTTTCTGCGCGACCTTCGCCAGCCGTTCGGCGGCATCAAGCGCAGCGGGCTCGGGCGCGAAGGCGGCCGCTGGAGCCTCGACTTCTTCACCGAACCAAAACTCGTCTGCATCGTCACCTAAGGAGCGCGCCCATGTCATTCGTCAATTCCGTTACGGTTATTCCGAAACACATCTCCGGTGAAGAGCTCAAGACGTTTGGGACGCTCGAGAGCTACGAAGACTACATCGCGAACCAAGCGCGCGATACGACGCAGTTGCTCGAGAAGTACCGCGCGGCGAAAGTTCACGATCCGACGCTCTCCAAGGAGTATCGGGCGGCGATGACGCCGATCATGGTCACGGCGTGTTGGGG
>Ga0116227_10014731_pt1 | contig 11810 bp, 3 predicted proteins | sample S1TSphgellanicum_FD_89693 | JGI IMG/M metagenome (GOLD analysis project Ga0116227, IMG submission 89693) | Host-associated microbial communities from peat moss isolated from Minnesota, USA - S1T2_Fb - Sphagnum magellanicum MG | ecosystem: Host-associated > Plants > Peat moss > Unclassified... | reverse complement strand
TGCCCGGACCTCCTTTTTTTTTTGCTCGACGAGTGCATTATGCACCGGGTTCACACTAGTTTTCAACTAATCTCTATGACTAAATTTTAGTTGCAAGTGACATTTGCGACTAAAATCTCCTTAATCACTTTAGACAAGTTGCAAACAACAAAAAGGTATTGGATGAAAGAAAAAATCAATAAATACAAGTTCAACCTTTGACCCCATTGTATATGTATTGTCACATACGAGTAAGATGTAACTATTTTGGTCACAATTGAAGGCAAATGTTGTGCTGCCATGTGTCTCAATATTTAATTGTTTAAATTATTATTATTATTATTATTTTGAAATAATTTAAGATGTTTAATTCAAATGCTTGGATGATCTATATATTATGACATGTGACCCAATGAAAATATGCCACATGGCACTTTTAAATGAATTTAATAAAAAATATTAATATTTGGTTAGTAGGTATTTATGTAGGTACATAAGTAGGTGATTACAAACCTAAACTAAATACCTACCTACCTACCTACCTACCTACTTAGGTAAAAATGTAGGTAGGTAGGTACATAGGTCGACCTAGGTGGGTAGGTCAAACTAGGTATCTATTTGGTTAGATAAATAAGTAGGTTGGGGAGGTAAGTAATTTAAAATTGTGAGTAATTTGTTTTTTTGTTTTGGGTTAATCGTTTTGATTGGTTCATCCCATCTGCATAAATTTCTCAATGTGAAATTGGATGACCACACCCTTTGTTTATATAGTGTTCAAAATAAGAATGAAAAATAAACAATATGAGATAAATTTTGAAGTTGCAACTTCCTCACAAACTAAATTGTAACTCCAAAATTTTCATCATGTTTTTTTTTCTTAGTTTTATGATTTCTAAACAATTCAAGTACATGGTTCACTAGATAATTAGATAATCATCTAATTAATAATGATTAAATTTACATATATTTAAACTATACAGTACAAATATTAAATATTCATTATCAATTACTTAAATAATTAATAACTTCTTAATATTTAATAAACTAGCTATCAAGTTATTCACAAGTTGTCAATACATAATTCATAGATAATTCAATAATTAAAATTATTAAAATAATTTTATTAATTTTAAAAATCTGGTAGAATTATAAATAATATAATTAATGTAAAACTAATTTAATTATTAGAATTTAAAAACTAACTATTTTAAGTAATTATTTTCAAATTATAAATTATGAACTAACAATTATTATTAGAAAGTTAATTCTTACACAATTTTTTTAAAATATTAATATTAAACTAATGACATTAATTACTATATATTACATTTATTGTTATAAAACCTTTTATAGTTCAAATAATTTTTTTCTATTGGTAATTATTAACTATAAATACAATAATTTGCTAAACATAACATTAATTTTTATCACTATTATAAAATTATTGACCATAATTACTTGCAAAATTTTTTTAATTAAAATAAAATACTGTATAATAATTCCTGAACTTAAAATCATTAATATAATTATTTTAACTACATTATAATTTTTCCAAAATTTTAATTCAGACTTTAAGTTATAAATTACAGACTGAATAATTATGTTCAATTATAAAATAATTGTGCGCATACTAATTAATTCTTATATGATAGAATTACAATGATTTTAACATAAAGTAACATTAATTGTAGTAATTAGTTTATTTTACTGTAAGAATAAAAATTATATAATATACAAATCTATGTTCTAACAATAATTATTTTACGTAACTTATAATTAATAAAAATAATCATTTATAACTATTTATAAAAAGTGATTTATTATGGATAACACTAGTAGAAAAAACCCTTAAAAATCAACTATAAGTTTTTGAATTAAATATCAATTTTAAGTTCCAAAATAGTAATTCAGAATTCAAATATCAAATTTTAGATCCAATAAGTTTTTCAAATTTAAATAAAATATTTCAGAATTGAAATGTCAATTTTTGGATTCAAATAACAATATTCAAACTTGAAATGTCCATTTTTAGAATAACTTTCTGAAGTGAAATATTAATTTTTAGAATCCAAATTAATAATTTGGAATTTAAATTTTAACTATCAAGTCAAATATTTTTTTAAAATTTAAATTTAAAATTTTCAGAATTGAAATATCAATTTTCATATTCAAATAAAAATATTTGAAATCAAAATGTCTATTTTTAGGCTCAATTATAATATTTTGAATCGAAATACTATTTTTAGATTTGAAAATAATAGTTTAAAATTCAAATATCAATTTTTGGATCAAATAATTTTTTTGAATTTAATTTTAAAAATTCAGAATTGAAATGTCAATTTTCAGATTAAAATAACAATATTGAGAATTGAAATGTCCATTTTCAGATTAAAATAACAATATTGAGAATTGAAATGTCCATTTTTAGACTCCATTAGAATTGTCAGAATTGAAGTATTAATTTTGAGAATCCAAAATAATAATTCGGAATTGAAATTTCACGGTTTAAATAAAATTATTATTTAAAACTTAAATGAAAAATTTTCAGAATTGAAATATAAGTTTTCATATTCAAATAAAAATATTCAAAACTAAAATTTCTATTTTTATAATCAATTAATAATTTTCTGAATTGAAAGACTAATTTTTGGATTCGAAAATAATAATTTAGAATCTAAATATCAATTTTTGGATGAAATAAGATTTTTGAATTTAAATTTAAAAATTCATATTGAAATAAAAAATTTCAAATTCAAATAACTTTTTAAAAATTTGAAATTTTTTTTTTCAATTCAATTTTTTTTTAAAAAAGAATTCAAATAACAGTTTTTAGAAATTAAATATCATTTTTGAAACCAAATTTTTTTTAAGAATTTAAAATTTGAATTCAATTAATAAAAAGAAAATTCCAATAACTATTTTGAAAATTAAAATATTAAATTTGATATTCAAATTTTTTTTTTTAAATTCATTATATGAACTATATATATATATATATATATTTTAATACATACATAAAAATACACGCTTATGTCACTGTAAAATACCTTTAGGATATGATTAATTTAGTGACTATTGTGATTAATGGGACATATCAAATTATTAATCGATGAAAATAGACCTAAAATCCATCCAACCAATATGATGAAGTTTTCCAATAGTTGCATCATAGTTGTGAAAATGACCAAAATAGTTATAACTTGGTCTTGTATTTACAAATACTCCCAAATTTAGTCACAAACAACTACAGGTTGCATGTAATTAGTCACAAATGGAGTGGTTACATTATGGTTGATTTCTACTAATGGTTCCTACTTTAATATAATCAATAATACTTTTAAAAACTAGATGATCCATGTATAAACACCAATGATGGCACCAAAAACTTGTTGGAATCAATGTGGCTACAATTTGCATGTTTTGAGATAACTCGAATTCCATAGTTGAATATATATGTGCCTAATATAGACTTGGTGCACAATATGTGTTATATAGTTGGTTTGTAAGGGTGAACCGAACTAATTAGCTCAAGGGGGGATCTTGTGTTGAAGTTGTGCACCTCCAATATAGTTCAACTTATTGTTTGCAATCCAATGTTCAAATCAGTTCATGTTATAGTCATGTAGTCTTGCAAAAGATGCCTATGTCTCCTTGGCCAAAGTTTTATTGGTTGCATAGAACAAACACATGACACACGATTAGCAACCTTGACATTAATCAAAGTAACATCACATCCACCCAAGCTTCCACTATGTAACCATTAAATAAAAAGTCATTAGAAACCAATTTTCTAGGATTGCATGCCAATTTCCAAAAGTTATCTACATAACATGAAATCATATATGAAAGATGAATTAAATGTACATGGTTTAGGAAAAGAATTTGTTTTCTTTAGACAACTTTACCATCAAATATTAATGTTGATATGGTGACAAGTTTATAGATGTTTTTTCAAGGACAATTAATTATAGGGTTTGAATCTTCATGTTTGAAATTCCAGAATGCACATTTTCCTTCCTACATGAATAACCTTGCACAAACAAAACATCACCATTAGGAGCAAACATACATCACCATTCAGATGTATAGGTGCCAACACACATTTCCCCTCCAAACAAGTCCATAAACATGAGGACTTACCTTTACATCACAAAACTTGATGTAAAATTGTGTTAGAGGCACTAACAACTTCATTTGCTAAATCTTTACCATGGTTGCACTTAGTTGCTTGCATAGGTAGCCTTAGTCCACCAATCAAGACAATAGTTGGCTTGAGCCTTGACTATGTCCAAGGGACATTTGGCAATTTGATATCCTCCATGTACACATTGCCACCTACACAATGAACCTGCAAGTGAGAATAACATGCATCACATTTAGAGTGTCGAATGTAATAGAAATGCCGATGCTATTCACATCTATATTGCTAACCTTTTTGAGGATGCTAGATGCTACAATTGTGTCAAGTGGTACATTGAGACTTGACATATATTTTCTTCCTAACTTTTGTGAGTCAAATTTTTTCCACCCTTCACATTTGCAATTTGCACACAAAAATGGTCTCAAACATACACAATTATATTAGTTTTTATGAAAATCAAACTACCACATACAATAATTTGCAAACCTAATTGTTTCTACTAAAAATAAACTTACAACCATAACCCTTGCTCATGAATGTGTTGGGACCTACCTACAACTAACTGATGCATCCCCATTAGGTCATTTGCCAAGCATCACATTCAATAATCATCTATATTGATTATGCCGTTCAATTGTGGCTTTTGGAGTTGCATCCACTACTTACAACACATGCTTGAAAACAATTTATGAATATTTGGTTGAATGCATATAGATTCAAGATGGCATAATTTTTCTACATTCTTTGATTATGAAATCTCCATAGGCCTTAGTTAGATTTGATAATCCAATAAGATAAAATTTCAAAATTGGATTGAAATTAATACAAATAATCAACATTAAATAGGTATAAAATTTTCACCACATGACCCAATGAATGCAATCCTCAACCCAAATCTGCAATTATCCAATAAGGGTGTAGCCATCAATTCTATACAAAACTAATCACCCAAAGTTAGCAACCTAACAACATATTACCTTAGTGTAAACTACTCAATCCAAATGCTCAATTTCAACCCATGTAGATTCAATACACATAAATTATAATTCTGATACATGTAATTGGTATACGATATTCAACATCCCTAAATTTTCATTGTTTTAAATCTCAAAGTTTACAACAAGTTAGGAAATCAACCAACTTGGGCAAAACAATGTCATCATTGTGGCTTGCCACACCTTCCATTAGCTTTCCATGGATTGTTCAATGCCATACCATCACCCAAGGTTTCAAATGTTCAAGTCTATTACCATAAAGCAAATAAACAATGTTCACAATGTTGTTTAAACTAGTAGTTGGGTCACAAGTATGGCAAATGGGAATTGGCACCTTAGGTTGAAGGCCTATTGCAGTTTCCTTGAGGTGATCAAAATGATTTGCAGTTGGTTGTGTCAAGAATGACTTTGACAACACAAGTGACTTGTTACACTATTACTCAAAACATGGTTGTGGCATGGATATGTGTTGGACTTTTGCACCTTAAATATTTACCTAAATTCAATGCAATTATCATTTGGACCCCAACAATTATCAATACTAGATATGTTAATTCTTTTTTTGGATAAGGAAGGTTTTAAGTATATCCTTTGCTGCACAAACCCAAGAATATGTTAGAATGGGCTAACAAACCAAACATTATGATATGACAAACATGCTAACAAAATTTGGAGTTACAACTTCAATATCACGTATTAATAATATTGCAATTACTAGTTGAACCAACATAGGTCCATGTTAAGCTATGTCCTAGTCCATCATTAAATGCATCATAATTGTCCAATTGAAATGGCTAGCTCATGAAGATAAGATTCACCATCATCAATGTTGATTTGGGGTGAAGCCTCCAACAATTCCATGCTCCACATTAGCTACCTATTCAAGGCATAGTTAAAAACAACCATTTGCAACAATTACAACAAATTATGCAAGAATTCCCTAGGAAGAGTTGAAACTTGGGACCTTATACCAACCATAGGTGCAACAATTTGTCCACCACTCTTGGCTAGGCCTTGCCCATCATGCACCAACACCTTTTAATCTACATCAATTTTTGTAAAAGAAAAAGTATTATCACCTTTGACAATATTGGACAAAATAGGTTATTCCCATAATAACTTGTGCATGGACCACCAATAGTTAGTCCATGGGTTGATAGCTAGTGCTAATTAGGGTTGCTAATCACATTTCAAAACAAAATGGAGCCAAAATAGGCCCTGAAGGTAAACTAATTGATTGATGTAGATTAATCAATAGGGGTGCCATGGTGGAGACATGCTTGCCCACCAATCCCTGATATCATACATGTTGCAAATGATTTTTTCATTGGCAAGATTTATTAATGCAATCGATTCCCCTATCTTAAATTGCACACACAAATCAACATGTTCATTTTTTGTACAATAGATTTGGATCAAGGCTTAATTATACACTACAATAAATCATGGTTTATTTGATTGGAAAATTAAACAAAAAACTAGTCAATTCGACCACTTAGTCATATTGGACAAGTCAATTTGAACAGGTTCAACTTGATTGATAGTTTTTTTTTTAATTGACCTTAAAATAATCTTTTTTGACTAATCAAATTGGACAAAAATTTGGGCAGCCCAAAAATTTTAATTAAAAAATTAGCTCAATTTGTAAATATAAAAATTTAAATAGTAAGTACCTATCTACCCATCCACCCATGACCTACCTACCCACCAAGGCCTCCCACCTACCTATCCACAACCCACCTATGTATTATACATTTACACACATGTACAAAGTACATATACAAATATACATATTCCACATAATATATGTTGGTAAAGGGTATTGAACCTTGGTTTCCTCGGTTCCACACCAATGTCTTGGCCATCAAACCATCCCATCATTTTGTAAAACACTATGCTACCAAATGGATTTAACATGTACCTTTGAACTTTCATGAATTTTTTTCTCAATGTGTATAACAACATTTGAATTTCAATTTTGTGATAAGTAGGTTAAAGGTACCTAACTAGATAAATAGGTAAGTACACATGCCTACCTATCTATGTTTTAAAATGTTCATACCTACTTATGTAAGATATAGGTAGGTATGTAGGTAGATACTAGGTAGGTAGATAAATATGTAACTTTAGTAAATAGTAGGTAGATAATAGTAGGCAAGTAGAACATAGGTAGGTAGATAATATATAAGTAGGTAAATATGGAGGTAGGTAGGACATAGGTAGGTAAATGGTAAGTAAATAGGTAGGTAGGTAGGTAGGTAAACATAATAAGTAGGCTAGCTAACCAATTTAATATGGCCAATTTGAATAAGCATGGCCATTTAGTATGGCCGATTTGAGTAGGCCATGGGCATCTTGATGGACCATTTTAAATAATTGTCATTCTCGACAAAATGTACAACTTAACATTTGGTCAAAATGGTCATTTCAGTAAAAAAACCAACCAAAATAACCATGTGTTTTTCATGCCCCATGCTTTTAATCAAACCGAACATTCTTTTGGTCAATGTGGACACTTTAATCAAGTTGAATTTTTTGAAAAACCATGATTTCTTGTAGTGATAGAATTTAATTTTTAATGATTAATGTAACTAGATTCTTACCACATAATGACCATAATGTTTTTGGATCTCACCTCTTTTGGTGTGTGTGTCACCTTACATGCACTAAATCGTGCCCGAGTGCTAACACCAACTTGCATTGTAAGTGTGGTCTTTTTCTTTTTAGCCTAAATTCCACCCAAATCCTCCCCCCAATTCCTTCATTTTAACATATTTGTCAATGTTGACTACTATTTAGTTTTGGCATGCCACATTGTTTTATTACAGTAATGTCTAATTTTCATCAATGGAGGAAAGTTCAGATGTGCACCTTTGTAATATGGCCAATATCCCCATGTTTAATTCTACCCTTGTCTTTAATGGCATGCCCCTCCAAAAGTCTAGTACGTTTTATGGATGGTTGCATTTCTAAAAGGCAATCAATACCATGCCCCTCCCCAAGCTTTGTACATTTTGTGGTTGTCTACACTTTTATAAGGTGTGTGGCAAGTTCAGTAGTTCTTACAATGCCTTTTGAATTTATCAAACCTACACCTAACATTCTTGCATTTGATTGTGTTAACAATTTTGTCATGAACAACTCCACATGAGCATTCAATTGTTCAATTCCTTGACCATTTAAATTGCATGCCTCTAGGATTTTCGATAACTTTGTTTCAATTGCTACAATTCATGATGAGAGAATGGTTGAATGGGAATTCTTCTAGATTTGCATGCATTCCCCAACATAATTACAACCTAGTTTATAAAATATCATTAACTATAGAGCACCATCATGGCCATGGAAAAATGTAGCCTTTAACACACAAAGAACCAACCTAAAACCATTGTTACAATATTCAAAGTCTTCAATGTCAAATTTTGTGCGCTAGCACTATTGATTGCAAACATGATTACACCAATCCAATCCATTGTTTACTAGGGTCAAGTTCATTTGAATTTTATACATGAAACATTATTGAGAATTCAAAGAAGGATGGGATGATTATGTGACAAATCAAAGTTTAACCATATTGCAAGGGTCATTTAATTGGTGACATGTAATTTTTATAACGGAAAAGATCAATGATCGATATTGCAAAGGATTTTTATGATTTTAAATTGCTTCATAGCATAGTCCACTAGACATGTGCATTAAGTCTATTAGTGAATTTTAGTGTAATGTCAAAACTAGTGAGATCAAGGTAAATATGATAGATTATTCACAACATTCAATAAACCATGAGAGGCAGTCATGACCATGGATAATGGATGATGATCCCACATACCTTGATCAAAGTCTAAACACGTAGACATTGCCTTTTACCAAAATTACCTTGGGGAAAGTTCACAATAAAATGATTTGCTACAGGTGTAATCAATGTGTTTTTTATAAATATTTTAAAATGGTAAATCAAGTCAATGTTGAAGTTGTGTGGTGTGTTCATACAAAAATGCTTTAAATATATTATGAGAACATTTAATTAGATTTGAGATTAATATAATGAGTATAGGGTATTGAAAAACATTTAAGAAAATATTGTAACTAGTGTTTTCATTATTTAAAGGCTCCTAGAAGTACTTGAAATGATTTGAAAATTATATATTTATGAAAAACCTTACATATATGACTTTACAAAATAGTAAACTGCACCATCTTATATGTATATTTTTTCGACTTAATTTTTTAAAAAACAATCTAATCTAATTCTATCACATCATCTTGACTAACTAACTTATTGTTTTTAAATGAAACACTAAATAGTTGGGTGTGGGTTGTTTTATTGTGAACTTACCTTTTGGTGGTATTCAAAGCATTGATCACATAGTCCTTTTCATTAACCTCTACTTCAACTCCACCAATTTATAATTAGTAAAACCATGTACATGAGAACTAATGGAAGCTAAACATAAAGGCTCCATTTTTCAAAGCACATAAATTATTTAAACAATTGAAAAAACCTTTGCAAAGGTTTACAATTTGAGTGTACCTTAATCACAACAATACTTTTGAGAACTTTGCCAAATGTTCAAGCAAATTTTCCTTGTTGTATTTAATAAACATTAATAGCCTTTGTAAACACAACTTGACTAGAGCTAATTTCATTAGATCCCAACAATATATCTATACAAGTGCACAATAATACTTGTCAAAATTTGGATATTAACTTGTGCACAATTAACAATTATCAAATTTTAACCATTAATGAAGGTTTGTGAAGACTTAGTCATAATTTGAAATAGAAGTTAATTCAAACACAGAATGGAATCCTCATTCAAGCTTGCACTTTGACTTGCCAATGTATAAGTAAACAAGCCTACAACAAAGAAAGGCTTACATAGAGGATAGTGGTTGGGACACATGGTTCCTTGAACATATCTTTAACATTGGGTATACATGAAAGGTGTGGATATTGACATAGCCATTTTTGGAGTTTAATAATTTGTTTCAAAAATGAATTGCTAACACTTATTGATAGTAAAAAAAGGAGAGAACTTGCGGGTGGATTAATTAGGCTATGTTGGGTCACAAGAAGAACAAACTTGAAACGTCCTTCACCATTTAATCTAACCATACAATTACATCTTGGACATTGTAAACATTTGACATCATAAGCAATATACATATTACATATACTAAACATTTACATATCTTTTGAATGTATAATAACACACACTTGCAATTGTTGTAATGTGAATTATTTTGCAAACAAGGATTTCAGATACATAAGTGGAACAACAAATTGAAACATGCATCATGCCCACCTCAAATTAGATAAAGACAACAATACGTGCCCACATTACTCTTCAATGCCTTTATTGTCACTTTTGGCATCTAATAAATATTGATTGTGTCAACTTCTGAAACTATGGCCCTATTTGTTGATCCAACCATGTATGTTTAAACCGCTTGTGCTCACTAATGAATTGCAACATGCAACTATACAACCCACAAAAACACCCCATCAAAATGTACCAAGTGGTTAAATAGTCTTGCAATTTAAACCACTCAATCTTTGAATAGCTTTAATGATTTCACCTACAACTTGGAACCATACAACTTGCAAAAAAACCACCATCAAAATGTACCAAGTGGTTTAGTTTTGTAATGTAGAATGCCCCTTCTTTAAATAGTTGTAAATACTTCAAGTTATTATATGTGTTTGGATATCCAAGTCAAGTCACAAACTTTAAAACTATCATTGTCAAATTTTACAACTTGATTTTCACTTTCACAAGTTCTTAAGCTCTTCTATTGGATTCAATCCAAAGTGGTTGGCATGTTAGTGCAAAACATTTGCAACACTTAATTTATAATGATATGGCCATATGTTTGAATATATAATCCTTAGTCACCACTAAACAAAACAAGATCTACCAAGTTTGCTTTTTGTTTTTCACCAAAACCAAGCACATCGATTGCACACACCTAATAACCAAACACTTGAAGGGGATTCCAACCCCAATCTTAAAGGGGTCCTACCCTACACTCAAAACCTTGTTATTAAGCAAACATAATATAAGATATTCTAAAGGGCAACCATTCTTACTAGAGTCTATTATACCAAATAAAACATACACATGCATCTTTTGCAATATCTTGGCATTTTGTGAGTCTAGATGTGGTGAATGTATGTTTGTTATTATTAGTCACCTACCTTCACCACGTATAAATGCCTTGTTATGCATGTTGGTCTACCATCCTAATGCAAAGGGAAAGAATTGAGAGGTTTTGAAAATGATGAATCAATTGACAAAATACTTGAAAGAAAATCCCAATGCCTCCCCAAAAGCCATTTGTTACAAACTTGCCCAACGAGAATTTCTACAATTACTTGTGAAGAAAGATTTTATCACAAATGGTGAAATCTTGCAAGGTGATGCATTGTTGGAGGTGCTAGGAAAAGTTTCTCCTTTGGTTAATGTAGACAAGCTTAGACATTGTGTTTACACTTAGAGGACCTTTGGAATAGAGCATTCAATATTGCATATCAAACATAATTTTGCATACAATTACATACAAAAAAAATCGTTTTCCAAGGCAAACATTTTATTAACCTTGGTTCTTGTTTAAAATGTCCACACATCCAAAAAGTGGAGTGGAATTGGTGAGAAGAATGATAGAAGGTGATCTAAAAACTTTTTGGGTGATGT
>Ga0116227_10014729_pt1 | contig 11812 bp, 4 predicted proteins | sample S1TSphgellanicum_FD_89693 | JGI IMG/M metagenome (GOLD analysis project Ga0116227, IMG submission 89693) | Host-associated microbial communities from peat moss isolated from Minnesota, USA - S1T2_Fb - Sphagnum magellanicum MG | ecosystem: Host-associated > Plants > Peat moss > Unclassified... | reverse complement strand
TGGCTCCCCCCCCCCGCAAAATTCCTTAACAACAAAAGTTGCCGTATTCTCCCGGTTAAATTTTTCGTGGGCCCCCCCCCCCCCCCCCCCTACCCCCCCTAGTCCACCATGAATGTACATCTGTATTGAAGGGTTCTGGCCCCCTGAATCAGGGGGTGGGTTGCTGGGACCCCCCAACAAATCAGCCGTTGGATTTCCAGTCCTCCAGACAGAGACACCGTCAGATCTGAGATCTGAGTGCAGATTCATTTTTAATGCCTGAGAATCCCACCGTTGGATCTCCAGTTAGGTACTTACAAGCCTTTTATGTGGCAATGCATTTTTGTGAAGGTAAAATTTTTTTGAACATTTTAAATTTACCCTGCCTTTTCAAGGCTCTTTTTTAAGGGTCGGGGTTAATATATTTACCCATTTAAACTATATCTACTGTATTGATAAAAATAAAATGGGGTAAAATTTTTAGGGTAAATCAAAATTTGTATACCTCATATTCACAAAAGAATGTCATATTGGCAAATGGCAAAACTAATGGAGAAACACAATTAGCCGTCGAGTTAGCATTAACAAACATGCTTAAGAAAATGACATTCATGACATTCTTAAGAAAAACCTTGTGTTTGGGGGGGGAGAAGGGGGGAGGATGGATCAAGTGAGGTTTTAGGGTTTCCAAATGAACTAGAGGTTTTAAGGTTTTTTGGAATTGTCATTGGAACCTAATTGGAGAACCAAACTTATTTTCAAAATGAAATTAGAACTTGAATCAAGGGTGTTACCTTATTTTTAAAATATTCAGGTTCTCTAGAATTATAACCCTTTTTTTTTGGTTGATTGGTTTGTACATAATTAATATTATATAATCTTTATCTTGAAGTGATTGTATTAGTTGAACAAACTAACTACACTTTTTCTTTTTTCTTTTTTTTGCTAGTTGTGTGTAATGGAAATGGATATTATCTTTGTGAAAGTGATTGGAATTGAAAATTTTAGAATTCCAAAAAACCAATTTAAGACCAAACTAAAGGTTCCATCCAAAAAAATAAAAATTAGAACCAAAACCAAATATTCCTTTTGAAATCAAGAACAAGACAACACTAAAATTTTAAAAACCCTTTCAACAAAGCATTTTTCTAATGGCAAATGGTATAAGGCAACAATTGTGCTTAAGGCATGTAAATTTACAAGAAATGAGAATTTTTTAAAAAAAACATTTAATAATTATTCATCATAATCAAAGGTTTTTTTGCAATTGTTTGATATAAGAAATTTACTAGTTATCAATATCAATATCCAAAAACAATTGGTCACTAGGTAAGTTATTAAAACAATTGAGTAATAACCACCAATTATACATAAAAGTAGGTTATTGAATAATTAGTTGATAAATTTTGCCTATTACCTTGTAAATTACTATTTAATTATAAGGTTTTTAAAAGTAATAGGTTTTTGCATCTCAAGTGTGTTTTAGGTTTTAAGCTCTACAAAACATTGAGTGGATAAATCATTTATGGGATTTTTTTGAGATATATCAAGATTAAACATATACCACATGACTAGTTGTTATTATTTTATCCTATCCTTTTACTTATCATACCCAATTACTAAACATTTCAGACTTACTTTAATTTTATCCTATTTAGTTGGAACAAGTTTGAAATTTACAAGTTTACTTACCTAACATGTAAAACTTTGACTAATGTTGGTCGATTATTGAGTTTTGACTTAATTATCAATTGGATTATTAATAACTTATTAGCCGGTTACTAAATTTTTAGTTTTTTCTAAAGTTGAATCTAATGTTGAAGGCTTTTTATATAGAAGCCCATGTAAATGAAACTTGGTGCTTCATTGAAGGTTTTGTTGTCAAACCAAAAAGTTATTACATTCATTTACCTCTATTGCTTACTCTTTAACTTGAATGAATCAACACCTAACTTGATATGAAGGTAAAAACCAATGTTGATAGGTTTTTGGACTTCAAAAAGTTCAAGTTATAGGTTAGGTCAAATTCTAAGGTTTTTGGGTATAGAGATTCCTAAAACCACCATTGAATCCTAATTGAAGAATAACTCATTTTCAAAATTGAATTAGAACTTGAACCAAAGGTGCTACCTCACATGTAAATGGTGGAATAAAAAAAATCATTTTTCAACAACCCTTGCAAAGTAACCTCATTTTAGGTCATTGGCACCCCAAAAATGGAATCATCATTATCATCAATGTTTGTTAATTCAACAAGGCCATCAATGCCATGATTTAAGAATTGAAATGCAACCACCAATAATGTCATCCAAATCTTGCTGTCATATTCTACTACCATTTGTATCACTTTTTCTTTTCCAATAAATGTTTTCATCACATCAAGGAATTTACAGCGCATGTCCAACATCAATGTTAACATGTTGTGAGCCTTGTTAACACTATATAGATAAATGCAGATGAAAAAAATGGAACCAAAATTGTTTGGACTTTTGCCATCATACACACACAGAATGCCCCCAATTCAAATTCAAAATCCCTTTTCACAAAATTAACAGAAGTAATTTCAAATTATTCAATCTCATTTTGCATAGATTACTTATTGAAAATGTAGCATTTAAGGAATTAAAAGTAACCAATATCCTTGAATTTGATTGAAGATACATTATTTCACAACTATAAACATAGTTCCAACAACCATTTTGTAAATAATCCATGTTTGTGCATTGAGCACACAACTAATTTGTGACTCTTGAGTTTATTGCTCCCATAACAAATATTGATGACATCTTGATATTCCAAGGTTTCTTGCAACATAATCAATTGCTAGCAAACTTTGTTTTCATTAATGTTTTCATTTTTTCACAACAAAACCCAATGTCAAGGCATGCCCTTTGTCATTCACTATGTCCTTTGCTGGACTTCTTGGTCCATGTAATTATTTTCCATAAAGTAAATTGTATGGCCTTCAAATTGACCTCCAAAAACCAACACAAACATTGATATCATTGCAAGCATATGGCATGTTTTGCTAAAGCATAGTGAAAGCATGATGCCTGCCAAAGAATTATAAGTGTTAATAGAACACATTTCAACCATTAAAATAAAAGTTCATGCAAGGGTGGATAGATTGCCACCTGCATCCTTCACATAGGCAATCAATTTGTCCAACAAAGTTTAAGATGATAAAAGATCCTTGACCTATGTTGCCATTACAATTCTAGTTATATCAATGGCTTCAAAAAGTCCCACTATCACATGGTAAGGTACTCATTGTGAGTTTACAAAATTAATCATAAGAACAATTTTTTTTCCACTAACTTTCCACAATAGAAATAGGCATGTAGGCTTTGGTAACAAACAAGAAGTCTTTCATGAATTTCTTATGTTGTGCATGATCCTTTTTATGAAGATTAACATTCCCAAAATGATTTGTGATGGCCCCATAACCAACACCAAATTTATTTTTGGATTTTTCTTAACATTGCTCCTTTGTAACATGAACTAAATCAACATTTTCCCACCTACACCAAATGTTTGGATGCCTAACCAAGTTATGTTTTTTCATAAAAATATTTATTATTTCCATGCTGTTGGTTGTATGAAATCATATATTTCCTCTTCTTGGTGGTACTGTTAAAAGTATAAATTTGCGAAATAGAATGGCAAATCACATAATGCATGCTTTGAAGCATAACAACAAATTCTAGCTCATTGCCATCATTCACCACATAAAAACATTAGGGGACAAACAACCAATAATACCTTTTAATTTAGGGTCAATTGAATCTTCAATACCTCCCATGCAATTTCTACTTCCACATCTAAGTTACGTGCGGTTATAATGCTTCAAAAGCAAATGATTCATTTGGTGTTGGAATTGAACTAGCCATTAGCCATTAGCCCATTAATAGCTTATCAATCTTTAGTTTTGATTTGTCCCTTCAAAAATTCAATCGAGGTCAAAGCAAAATAAAATAGACAAAAAAAGTAAACATCTCCATTTCAACCTTGCACCACTCATATAACTACCATAAAATAGCATCAAATTAAGTGAAAGTATGTGTCAAGTAACATTAATTTGTTATGTAAAATTAATAAGAATCTAATTCTAATTTTTTTTAAAAAAAATTATTTCCTTTCTGTAAAAACCTACTTGACACCTACTTGAAACCAAAAGCCCATGTTCAAAAGTAGATGTCAAAAATTACTTGTATTTTGAAAGACCTACTTAAAACCTACTTTTACAATTTAAAATTTGAAAATTAATACACATTAGTGTAAACATATATTATTTTTAATCATTGAAATGAAAAAATTCAATGTTTCACAATTCTATAATGGGTTTTGTTGTTATTTTAAATCTACTTGTTTCAGTTTTGACAAGATAATCAAGTTATTCACTTTATTTGTTTACACTCATCAATGTTTACACAACATTGAAAGGAATCACAAAATCATAATTAACAATTACAAGTGGCTATTGAAAAGGTAAAGCCTTGAAGCAATCCATCTTGACAAAAAGCAAAAGGCCATCACCGGAAGCCAAATTGAAAAATGGACAATGAAATTGTGCTTGAAGGAATCTATGGTAACAAAAAGAAAAAGGCCGTCATTAGAAGCCAAAGTAAGAAAGAAGAGACAAGAGCTGAACAACGAACTTGTGCTTGAAGGAATCCGTCCTAACAAAAAGCAAAATGCCATCGCCAAAAGCGAATACAAGAGTTTTTGGCGATTACAAGAGTGGAGAGATGGACATCAGACTTGTGGTTTAGGGTTTTAGGTTTAAGGCCAAAAACGAATAATGAATATCTAAAAAGATGAAAGAATTTGGATGAAGAAAAGGATGAGGATGAAAAAAAAAAGGGGGTGTGGCTGAATGTGAGAGGTCCCCATACGGTTTTACATAGGGTATTGATTTCTGTTAAAGTGATACTCTGCCAACAGGGTATTTATGGGTATGATAAATCCTAATACCAGGCTGGGCAGGTTCTTTCTTGAGCATTTCTCATAACTGGAACTGGGGGGCAGCTCATCTGATACCCGCACCCCAGACACAGGTCGATAATTGGGCGGTTCTCAATATCTGTTCAACACCGGTCAAAAGCTTAATTTCTTTTGCAGTTGCTTCTAAACATTATGAGGATGTCATCCATCATAAGACACAATCAGAATCTCTAAGCCCAAATTTAACATTTCCTGGGTTAATAATTAGACTAAGTCTCTAGGAGGCCTCACTCATGAAGGTGAAGAAGACACCATTGTAGGTGGTGCACTGGCTCACCCTGGCCACACCCCCATTCATTAAACCCTAAACCCTACAAGTTCTAAAAGGCTTTCGGGTGCAAATCAAAGTGTGAAGTAGTGTTATGAATCAACAAAGGTGCATTAAACCAACCCATGAAACCATAACATTCACATGTGAAAACAAAACATTTACATGAATTGAGCCACGAGTCTATTTAGGGTTTAGGTCTACTGCCATTAGCCCTGCCAACATGCATAACACATAACACTTTTGAGATGAAATGCAATGAAGTTATTATATGTGGGTTTGGGTCACTAAATTAATTTCAGTCAACATACAAGCATAAGATGTAATGCTTGCAAAAGGTGTTGTATAGTATGATAATTGCTCTTGATTGACCACACATAAAATGGTTAGTCTAGATGATTTTATTTTTGGCCTTGTGTACCAATGCAAGGATATTGTGTTTACATTCATTATAGAGTTATAGTAGCTTAAGAGGGATTTTGGCCCCTACTAGGTAATAATAATAGGTCTATTTTTATACAAGGATGTTTGAAAGATGATGTTTTGGCTTGTACTTAAACTTGAGATTAGTTATAGAGTTATGATATCTTGAAGGATTTTGGTTTCTTTTAGAGGATTTTTTTTTGAAGATTATAGTTTTAAATGGTGAAATATTTGAATTTCCATATTTCTTCTTTTGCCTTAGTGGCCTGGACTAGGGTGATATGGATGAATTTAATTACCACAAGTAGCACTGCACTTACTGTATTTGTACTTATAAAATCAACACCAAATGAATCAATAGAGCCAAATTCTATTACACCCTGGGGACCAGCAGAATCCAGCAGAAAAAGGGAATTGGGAAGTACTGGGTTGGTAAGGAAGTGGTACATGAAACAAGCTTCAAAGTGCAGGGTCATATGTGAGAAGCTTCAAGTTCAAAGTTCAAACCTCTAACACTAATCAAGTGAAGGTCATTTGTGTCCACCCTTTTTTTTTTCACCTTGCCATGTTTCGCACACATGACCTCTCATGTTACGACTCGTGTTATGAGTACCACATGGCATGTAACATGCTAGGTAGCATTTGCCAAGGGTCTTGTAGCATGTTACATATCCCCTAATACACATGACATGCTCAAAACATGTATGACATGGACCAAAACATGTTTACAAATGCCCATGGAGGAAAAAAAAGGGGGGGGGATATAGGGTAGACTATGGGAAAAAGAATTGCAACCATATTCTTGTACTAATTGGATTAATAAGTATGGCCATATGTAATGTTAGGGTATTTAGGACACATATAATACTTGATGTTTGATAGGGGTTGATGATTTGTTTCTTGTTGCATGGATAGGCACTTTGCATTTGAGAGTTGCGACTACATTGAAAATATGTAATCAATCAATGTTATGAAATGTTAGGAACTCTGAGAACACATTCCCATGAAAATAAAAAACAATTTTTTTTTTATAGAGATATTTAAGGACAGGATTTGGACAATAAGTAGAACATTTGATTAGCACCCTACCTCTATATCCATATTAATTAGATTGACATTTCTTCCAACAACCCAAGTTAGAATGTTGCAAATTTAACTAACAACTTGGTTTCAAAAATCACTAGATCAAAACCAATTGTAATGAATCTGGTATGTTAACACTACTAGGGGCTAGACAACTAATACGAATATGACCCTGCTGAACTGTTAAGGAGTGACCGAACCATTAAACCCTAAACGCCCTGATGACACATAAGGACATGATCAACCCTAGGGTGAACTCAAGTAGCATAGGGTTTTCTAGCAAGACAAAGGAATAAGGTCCCTTGTTCTGTGATAGCAAGGGCCCCTCCACAGGTGGGGTCCTTAGCATATCCTCCATATCCTCTTGAACAAAAAGAAAGCTGAAGAAGAAGCACAAACAATACGGGCACTCCAGTCTGAGGGCCCCTGGGGCTGGATGCCAGCAATCTGGTCGGGTTTCCTAGGATAAGAGATGGATGGGTTGTCATCAAGGGCAAGCAAGAGCTGCAAAATTGGGGAGTACCAAGCATTGAGCAGTACTACTACAAACTACAAACACCGCACTATCTTCCACCAAACACATTGTAATAAATATCACATCAAAGTTACATACTTTACAAATAGAGTCCTTTCCCTTACATCTCCTGCAATCCCTATCCATAACTCCACTTCATCACTTAGGTGTGCACTTAAGGTGTGTACTTGTGTTAGTTCTGACATACATGCTCAGATTCAAACTAATGGTTTTGCGCATTGCAATAGTAGTGATTCATGTTATCTGCACACAATGCCCTTTCCCTACTTCCTCATAAACCGAGTGATGGCTTTAATTTGATGAGATAATTCATAGTTGTCAACTGATTTATGGTGTACAAACCAGTGTTGTTGGTCTGATAAAAAGGCTTACACATGGTTTCAACAATGATCTCGAAATTCATACCAACCTAGTCCATTGTTTTAAAGATCACTCAACCTCATATTCAAATTCCTTCAGAATTAACATGATGTATTTTCAGCTTCATCTAGTGATATCAATTTGATATCAATTTTCTCAGCATGCAGAAATTCAAGGCATGTTCCTTGAGTGAATTTTTTTGATTTGAATAAAGGGAGCAAAAATTATGAGATAAAAACTAGGATAGAGTTAATTGGACAAGTCAAACTCATAATCCAACCTCAATTTGTGTAATCGTGCAAAAGCATGTATTGTGTGGAGTACTCTCTAATACCCTTATAAAAGATTTTGTAGTTTGTCATGAGAGTGACCTCTGAATTGTTTTTTTGAAATTTCTCGAAAAAAGGTTTCTTAGAATTCCCAAGTTCAAAGTGTCAAAACTTGGGAGACTCAAAACCTCTTTGAAACATATTTGATTGAGAGCTTCATTGTGTTAACATTTAAGAAAAACTTCCCAACACTAGATGAAGCTCCTCACATAAACACCATTCAACACCCAAATGACATTCTAATTGAACAAAAGTTGAATTTTTCCCACCCATTGTAATTATGATGTTGTCCTCCTCCTTCCTTTGGTATGAATATGTGCAATCTGTTTACAAGCTATGGCAATCATTTCCTTACGATTAACTCTTTTGTTGGTTTGCCCCTCTTACTTATTATGGATGTGTTTTGCTTTCTTGTTGTGAATATTGGGATAACATTAAAGTGCATCATCAATTCATAGTACATTGCTTACTCTCCAATTTGCAATAGTTTGTTGATGCCAATTTTTTCTCGTATGTGTATCACATATGAAGACAATATTAACATGGAATACAATTATACTAGACTAACATTAATGAGAATCATCATACATGTATAGAGTTTCACAACAAATATGTATTAAGAGCCCAATAATATATGTATTAAGAGGCCAATGGGCAAACATTCAAAAACTCAAAGGAGGTTAAATCCTCACACATTGTTCTTTTATTTTTGAAGTTCAAAAAACATTTGTAGCCTTCAACCTAACACTTCCAACATCACAAAAAATGTTCAATTCAATTAATAAATGGGGATGATATAGGATGTCTGGTATAAAGGGGTTTAATGTTCGTTGATAAATGAATTTTTAAAAATTCAGGATTTTGAGTTTAAAATCTTTGATCATTGCATCTTTACCTCTAGAATACAATAAATTTGTAAAACCCTAGTTGGCACACCCATCAAGTTTTTAATCACTCAAAACAAACTAAAAATGAGAAAAATATGGCGTTCAAACTAGAGAGAGGTCTAAAGCTATTTTTAAAAAAACTATCACTTATTGTCTTCTTACATTTTTTTCTTAGCTCCTTTATTTATGACATTCAAAGAAAAATTTATAATCCTCCAATTTGCACATCCAATGACACAAAAACAACTCAATTTGGTTAAGGAATGAAAAAAATATTAAAAAATGTTTGATGATAAATACATGTTTGATGATAGGTGATTCTACGCTATATGGTTCTATTTTATTCACAATCACTTTCAAATGAAAATCCATGATTTTAATGTCTGAAAGTACTTGCATTTCCACCCTGAAGGTTTTCATATGGTCTCATATCCTTAAAGGCTTCATTATCATGCCTTATTTTATACATGAAACTTGTTCCAAACCTAGGCTTCAAGTTACAATCAAGGTTCATCAAGGTATGAATCCCACCACTAATATTAATCCTAAGATTCATACCTTGCCCAACCTTGACAAATTCTCAAGCCATGTACTTGCATGAGCAACATTGATCATTGTCCATACTGCACATAAAATATTTATGTTAGGTGCCCAAAGCTACAAGTGTTTGTTCATTTGGTATGAACTCACATGTGTTTGGGAAAGAACTTTTTTACAAGTTAATAATTCCATTTCAATATTATGTGCAAAATGAAAGTAAGCAAAAAATGGAGAAGTTGTTTTTATACGTCAAAGCATTCTTAAGATTTAATTCTCACTTGTGGGTTTATAAATTCTATCAAAACTTTGGTAGATCTTTTGAAAAAGAATAAAATAATAAAAGGATAGATTCAAATACAAACATGGGAATGGTTTAACATGTTCACATCCACATGTAAACATTCCTGTGCACCTAGTGAATCCTAACATGAAGCACTTCTAAAAATGGAAGGATGGCATCATTATTGAGAACATCTTGAGTGCATATTATTTGAAGTCTTTTGGAAGCCAAATTGATGCTTACCAAGGTTGCTTTTGTTGGTGATTACTAACCAATTCCCAAATGGAATCAAAGGGGTCTAATACCTTTAAGCTTGAAAATTGGGTTAGAGAGTTGGGTTAATTAAAAATTTGGTGAATTGTTGTAGTGAGGAGTTTGCAAGGAAGGCCCATCATAGGGGAACCAAACCTGAACTTAGAATTGATTCCAAACCTAGAACTAGATTTGTACCCAAACATGAGAACTGGCATCTGACTAGAAAACTGCAACTATAACGATTTGCTATGGAGATTTATACAAGATGTAGGTGACTCAAATACTTCATTCCAACTTGCGAACTTTGCAAAGTCCATTAATACAATTGTAAATATGTCTTGTAGGAATGCCCAAGGTTGGGCGCCTGACCTAAGTCATGGAATTGAACACCTGATCTTCTACATTATGTGACAATCTCAATATGGTATAGTCTATGATGGACTCCTTAAATATACATCCATTGCACAATTAGTTGTGACAATCCTTCTAATCAAGCTATGATAGCTATGAAAGCCTGATGTAAGCAACATCAGACTTGTTCGTGATTGAATTAGAACACATGTTCCCAGACATTCATGAGCTTATGAATACTATTGAGGTCATTTATCTACAGATTATCAATGATCCCTTGTCCTTGAAACAAACCTGGCTTCAAATCCCTCACAAGGTGCTTACAATTTTAAAACTCAATTTATACTTGGGTGTTGTGTTTTAGCTACATTTCTGTCTTTAAATATTTTGGCAAGTTGCCTTCTCATGCTCCCTGGCCACTCAATGTGTGCTACAAATCAAAAAAGTCTGAGGTGGAGGAATAAAGAAGCCCTAATGCTTACCAACTGAGTGCATCAAACTCCAGAGTTGTAGATCAAAGCAGATTGCCTGACTCTAAATGACAAAGCTGAAATGGTGCACTGCACAGCTCTGTCCTGCCACTGGAACAAGTGTTGGCAAATACGGTAAATACTAAATACCCGTGTTGTGCAGGTACTGGAAGCTGCACCAAACCCCTGTCAGGTATCAGGCTGGTTCTTAAGGTTCATATTAACTGTGATTCTCGAATATTCAAAAACACCCAATTCTTGATATATATATGTATGTATGTAGCAAACGGTTCTCAATATGTTTGGGAAAGCTAAATTAAAAACTGCCCAAAAAAACGTTGGTTCTTTGCTGATTCTTTCATGCAAAAATTTGATGGGTCTTTCAAAATAACTGAAATCAGCAGGAGTTATTTAATTCATTTTTCCTCTGATTCTGAAAAATATTTGGAAACCCATTTAGAAGCAGCAGGTTTTAACAAAAATCAAAGTACCTGCCCAACACTGGTAAATGCTAAATTTTGGGTGAACCTTTCCCAGAGTTGAGTTGCCGATTGAAGCAACTTTTAACCTAGTAAAGGAGAGTCCAAATTCTAGAGATCATGAATGGTCTCTCTACAGTGTGACAATTTTACATCATGCAGAATCAGTCAGCCCTCAGCTCGGACATGAACAGCGCACATTACTAGAATCAGTTGTGCTCTTCACCCGACCAAACCTGAGATCCCTGAGGGAATTAGGTTGAACTGCAGTACCAGTAGAGTAGTTAGTGTTATGGGTTTGTAAAAACAAATTGCAGCATACCCCATTTTGTTTTCTACTGGTTAGGTATGAAAAATTGTTTAGACCTGTATGAAATCAAATCTGTTGGTATGCTTGCAGCAACTGCCAAAGACATGGTTTGTTTTTTTTTTTTTCTTTTTTTTTTTTTTCCTTTTTTTTTCCTTTTTTTTATCTTTTTTTTTTTTTTTTTTTTTTTTTTTTTTACATTTAATTTTTTTTTTTTTTTTGGTTTTTTTTTTTTTTTTTTTGATTTTTTTTTTTTTTTTTT
>Ga0116227_10014728_pt1 | contig 11812 bp, 11 predicted proteins | sample S1TSphgellanicum_FD_89693 | JGI IMG/M metagenome (GOLD analysis project Ga0116227, IMG submission 89693) | Host-associated microbial communities from peat moss isolated from Minnesota, USA - S1T2_Fb - Sphagnum magellanicum MG | ecosystem: Host-associated > Plants > Peat moss > Unclassified... | reverse complement strand
TTAAATAATAGTTAATAAATACCATATAAAATAATAATATCAAAGTTATATTTTACATCATTTTTTCATATATTCAAATTGTCATATTCCCATACTCAATTGTCAAAATCCAATAATTAATATGAATATGTTTGAAGATTTTACATTAAATTTGATAATGGACATGCATTGATAGAACTTTGGGGCACCTTTAAAGGACCAACACTTGTTTAATGTTTCAAGTGAGGCACATTGTCATCTATTTTACAATTGAATGATAGTGATTCTATGTTCCAAGGCCATCATACAAGCATTAGATAATACAATTCCTTATTTCATTAGTTTGCATTGCATGAGACACAAAACTAACCCAATCACTATTGTTTTGTCAAAGTTGTTTCCAATATTGTGCATTGAGGCAATGTTGCAAGCATTATACATGTTTTTTGCTCACAACCCCAAAAATTTCTTAAGTTTTCTAAACTTGTAGAGACACTTCCTATTATGTTTACTACTAGGCTCATTACTAAAGGTCAAAAGTTGTTTAGGAACATAAAAACACATTGGATTAACATGTTAAGCCCTAAGCAACATGATATGTTAAAATACAAGTCTCTCATTGATTCAACAAAAAACAAGGTTGTTCAAAACAACCCAATTTTTGTTTACTAACCTTGAACTCAGTCTTGGTTTGTCTTGCTTTTTACCCATGTTGCAGGTGGAGCATATGTTGATCAAGTTTTTGCAATGTCAAGATGTGTTCATTATTAAATTTGTGGATGTTGTCAAGTTTATAAAGGCTAAACTATTCAAGTTGTACATTAATCCATATTTTTGCTTTGAAGATCTAGCTTTTGATGCTTTTAATTCCTTAATTAATTATTTCAATGAGTAGTTGCCTTTAAGGTCTTAATCTAATTTTGCACATCTACAATAGATTCTTGGCAAGAATATTAATGAACAGAATTTTAACATGCACACAAGTTTTGTTAATGGATTTTGTTGTTGAGTTCATTAAAACAATTTCAATTACAGGGTGAAAGTCCTTTAAGGTGTACCACACTGGACAAAAAGGGCCTAGTCCTTTCTACAGTCTTTTTTACCCTATATCTTGATCCCCATAAAAATAATTAATCAAAAGTTATCAAATATTTCAAAAGGACTATATTTAAAACCATTACAAATCTAGATACCATCATAATCATCCATAAATGTGTTTTTACATGGTTAAAAAGGACTAGCCAAAAAAAACAAAAAAAGGTGACATTGTGACAATATTTTGGTACACCTTAAAGAATTTACACCCTATAGTGACATCCAAGATCAAACTTGCATGCACAAAAACAACCCAAAGTTTGATTTTATAATTACAATGAAAATTTCTAAATCATGAGCTCATGTGTGTGATTGAATGGCTTATCCCAGTATTGGTTCAACAAAGAGAATTTTGATGTTGCATTTTCAGCTAACCATGATTCATATATGCAAAGCCAATAATGCTTAAGTGTTCTGATAAGAACCCAATTTCTAGGTTATAAATGAAGATCAACAACTCCCCAATTTTGGCATATTGCAAGTTGAGTGAATACAATAAATTTCTTGAAATAATTTTAGTTTAGGTGTTGGGTTTACGGAAAACAAAAAAACATTCAACAATTTGATTTTCATGAAAAACAAACTATGAAATTTTTTGGGAACACATTTTCATGTTTGTGTTCACATGTTTAACCATAATTTTTTTTCCTATTTTCTTTTCCACACCAAAATATTATTTCACATTGGGAAGAGGAAAAGGTGAGGCATCAAGTAGTTGGTAGAACTTTAATGTCTTAAGGTAGATTTTTTTAACACAAAATCAATGCTAGATTTGAAATGGAACGAAGTTGCAACTTGCTTGACATTTGAACTTTGAAGTATTTTGCTAAAGATCTTTTAGTTGCCAACAGCTAGAAAAGGTTTTTCTTTTTTTTCTTTTTATGGTTATCAATGGTCATGTAGACAATTTGTTCTTCAATCTTGATCTTGGGCAAGAAAACAAGATGTGGGTGTTCTTTTAGGTGTTGGGTTGGAGGTTTCAAAGTTGGAGTGTTTCAAAGTTGGATTGTTTGCTATGTCCTTTTTTTAATGTGTGGGCATTATAGATTTTCCTTTTTGCATGGGCAAGCCTTTTATAGTCAAGGTTTAATTCCCCAAAGAAGCTTACTTTTGATGAAGTTTTGAATAGTTTAGCTTAAGCAATCTAAATATATGGGAAATTTGGGTCTATTGATGTTCTCAATTAATTGTGTGCTCCTAGAACAAAGATGTATAAAACATGTTAATAGCCAAAATGTTTATGTTCAAAATTTGCTAATCACCAAAAGACATATAGTGAAAATATTCCAAGTGGCCAAATGGCCATTTCCCTTATGGAGACTCTAGCAAGAAACTAACCTCAAAAAAAAATTGGATGCCTAAAATTGCACCTTACGAAATTTTTGTATTGTAAACTTTGCTTTGCCATTTACATGGTAGTAGCATTTCTTGCTTCCACAAATTCTAGGGGAAAAAAATTTGGTATGAATACTTAAATTTTTTCAAAACTTGAATATCCACAAAGAACATAATCCCAAGGGACATCATGTCCACATGTAAATAGCCACACTTGGGAGGAAGCTGGAGATAGGTTTCAATTTGAACAATGCATATGGTAGTGGATGTTGGAATGTATTCTAAAGATTTGGATCATAGAGATGACAAACCCCTCCATGGAGGCTAGACGTGATGAATGGCTTGATGTTTCTAAGGATATGTCATAGAATCCAAACGGGGTCTTTTGCACAACTAGGGAGTTTATACCAACTATAGATGGTGTTTTACATCAGGAGATGGAGGTGCATAACAGCATATAGGTTTACAAAATGGGAGAGCATTCCAAGTTACTTTAGCCCATGGCTAGGGGTTTGCTATTTTATGGTACCTTGAAGAGGGTTAAACTATGCATCCAAGCTAGAACAAATGGCAATTTGTTTAGATTATTTTTTGGTGCCATTGAAGACTTTGGTTTTGATTCTGGTTTATGGAATTAGAAGGGACAAAGGGAACTAATGAATTATAATGCTAGGGAGGGCAAAAAGTTGCTAAACTCAAGGGAAACTCTTTCAAGAAATGTATCTGAAAAATGGAACCAAATCTTCTCACCAAACTTCAAGCTAAAATGGCAAGATGTTGGGGTCAAGAAAAGGAGCAAAAAAGAGGTAGGTTTTTTTTGGTCTTTGTGGCACAAGGCCCTTGCTATAAACATTTGGAGGGAAAAAATAAATCACAAAATCCAAGTGGATTGTTCCTCTTGTGAACATGGAACCCTTGAAACCATCATGCATAGATTTTGGCAATGTACTAAAACCAAGACAACATGGGAACAAACCTTCTCATTTTTGTATAGTCTCAAGTCTCCCATAGATGTTAGCTTAGCTTGGAGGCCCCTCAGTCTTGAACAATATATGTCTAATAAAAAATTGCCTAGCAAATTTAGAGAATTCAACCTTTTTTGGTCCTTAACTAAAAGTGTTACCTTCTAGTCAATTTGGTTTGAGATTAACGATTTAAGTTTCAATGGTGCTAAGTGGCACGATAACAAACTTAAAAAAGTGATGTGGGATGGTCTTTTGGATTATGGTAGATTGGAGTGGCAACATACACTTTAAAAGAGTAAGAGGAAACCAACAGATGAAGCCAGCTTGTTGGAGGCTTTTGACAATGTGTGGGGTCCCATTCATCCTACCAACTCACCCTCCCCACATTCCTCTTGTAGTCATTCCATCACCAACAAGTTGAGTGTTTGGGTTTAAGGAGCTTCAAGCTTGATAAGTGGAGAGCTTGGAGCTTGAGGAGCAGAAAGTTTGGAAGCACGAGCTTAAAGGTAATCACCCTATTTTTTTTTTCTATTTTTTTTTTGGTTTTGGTGGGCACCATTGCCAATTTTCAATAGAGGCTAGTTCCACTTTTTTTTTCTTTTTCTTTTGTTGCTTCTAGGAGTGGGTGGGCACCATTGCAAAGTTTTGACAAAAAGTCAAGCTCCTTCTTTTTCTTTCTTTTTTCTCTATGTTTTGTTACATGTGGGTGCAAGTGGGTTCCATTGTCAACTCTCAACAAAGGGGGATCCCAAGCTCTCTTTTTTTTTCTTTTTGTTTTGTTGCTTATGGGTGCAAGTGGGTGCCATCACCAAGTTCTAGTAGAGGGGGAGCTTGCTCCCCATTTTTTTCATTTTCGTTTTGCTAGTTTTTGGGTGCCATCGCTAGGTCTTGATAGAAGGGGAGCTAAGCTCCCCTTTTTTTGTTGCTTTTGCGATGCCATTGCCAACTTTCAGCAAAAGGGGTGCTTGCTCCTTTTCTTTTCTTTTGTTTTTTTGTTGCTTCTAAGACACCATTGCCAAGATTCAGCAAAAAGGGAGCTTGCTCTCTCTTTTTTCATTTTTTTTGTTGCTTATGGGGCACCATGGCCAAGTTTTAGTAGAAGGGAAGCTTGACCTCCGCTTCTTCCTCTTTCTAGTTTTTTTTTTCTTTTGGGTGCAAGTGGCCACCATTGCCAAGTCTCGGCAAAGGGGGAACTTTGACTCCCCCTTTTTTTCTTTTTGTTTTGTCGTTTCTAGGTGTAGGTGGGCGCTATCACCAAGTTTTAGCACAATTTTGCTCCCTCGTTTTTTTTTATTGCTTTTGGGCACAATTAGGCACCATCACCAAGTATCAATAGATGAGGAGTTTCGGCTCAGCCCCCCTTTTTTTGTTTTGTTGCTTTTGGTGTAGGTGGATGCCATCACAAAGTTTCAGCATAAGGGGAGCTTGCGGTCCCTCTTTTTATTTTTTATTTTTCTATTTTGTTGTTTATGGGTACCAATGGCACCATCGCTAGGTTTTAGCAAAGGGGGAGCTTGAGCTCCTTTTTTTTTTTTTTTTGGCTGTTTTTGGGCACAAGTGGGTGCCATTGCCAAGCTTTGGTAGAGGGGGAACTTCGACTCCCCTTTTTTTTTCTTTTCTTTTAATGTTGTTGCTTTTTTTTCCTCACTAATGGTCCCTATTTGTTTTCTAATGTTGGTAAGAAAGTTTGTTTTGATTTGTTTTGTGGTTTTTGCAACTTTGGTAGGTGCAAACTCGAAAAAAAACAAGGATTTTTAGAGAAGAGGAGTAAGTCTCAACTAAATTAGTAGATGGCATGGGAGGTGTTAGGAGTGAAAGAGGTTTGGAGGGATGGAAAATGTAAAAGCACATGCAAGCAAATGTTGAAGATGGTGCATTGGCTCATTGTAATGTTAATGAGGAGTAAATGTAAATGATTATTGTGGTTGGGGAAACCTCTATAATAAATCTTGCCATAATTGAAGTTGAACCGTAAAAAGTTATTGAAGTGATAATGGAGCAAGAAAATGTAGCTCTTGCTTTAAAGTCAGAGGAAGATCAAGATGTTATAGGACATGTTGAGATTGATGCAATTGACATTTTTATTTTAACTTATAATCTATTGCCTAGCCATCTTCTTTATTTGAGAGGATGGGTGGGTTTTTTTTTGGGAAATTGTGTTTGCAATACCTTTATTAATTATGGTTTTCAAATTTTTACCTCACCTTCCTTTTCCATGTGAAAAGGTGGGTGGGGCATTTTTTTTGGTTTAAATCTCTAAGCAATACTTTATAACTTTGTAGGTGATATTGTTCTTTTTTCATTTAGCTTCATTATATGCAAATTTTGAGTCTAGGTTTTAACAATACCCTCATTTTGATTTTTTTTTGTCTATCCATTTTTGCAATGCCCTCATTGTGTGTTTAATCTTTTATATATAATTGCAATACCCTCATCATGTAGAAATAGCCTTCATTTAGAATGTCAATTTTCACATTAAGTTTATTATATTTTATTTTTTTGGTTTCAGATGTGGTTGCCCTTCCTCAAGTTGCAATAAAGGGTGTCACCATAGATGTGGTTGCCCCTCCTCCAATTGCCATAGAGGGTGTCCATTAGGCAAGGGGTGGGCCCAAAATTGTTTTTGCAAGGTTGATGGGTGCAATGCATTATATATAGCCAAGTACAACCTGGTACAACATTTGCAAACACACCACAATGTGACCATGGAGTTAGGCAAGCATGGACGCCCATCTACTTGGGAGTAGGGCCTAAAGGTTCAAGATCATGCGACAATGAATGTGTGGGTCTTGAGCAATCCTCTGGCCCAATTTCGTCACAATGAACAAAAGGCAATTGCTAGGGCTAAGAGGCACACTACTTTGGAATGGGGTAGGTTCCAGGGTGATTTGTAGTACACACCTGAGTTCCTAAGCTAACACTTGTTAAACTAGCCTTTAGCCACATTTTTTAGCTTCTTGGCATGACTACATGGGGTGTGGGGGCCATGCCTCTCAACATGCAGGCTAAGTTGGAACACAATGAGGACCTTGCACTTGTGATTCAAGTGACTTGAACTAGGTATGCAAAGGCACTCAAAGGTGCTTGGATGGAACACAACTAGAAGTCTACATCAAATAAAATAATGCAACGTTAGGAAATTGGCCTCCTTATGCAATACCATGATTTAGAAATTATTCATGGTTGGTAAGTTTCTAACAATGTCATACCTTTTTTTTTGGAATTCCATGTTTTAAAATTCATATGCAATATTTATTATATTGTGTTAGTTGTTTTAAGTTTTGTAGCGCCACCAAAAAGGTGTTTGTGGCTAATGTTCAAGACACAACATCAGCTAGTCGTGAGATTTTTACGCAATGGTATGCCCATGATGTAGAGGTTGCATCAACAGGGTACAGGAAGGCCAATGGGATTCAATCTCCTTTTGATAATGAGATAGATAACCCATAGCTTATCCTAGTTTTGATTAAGGTGTTGTTTTGGTCTTTAGGATTTAAGGTAACAATTTGTCTTTGAGGCAATCACATATTTACTAGCATGACATGTTCCCCATTTTGGGCTGGTTGTTTTGGACTTGGGCATTTTTTGCACATTTTTGTAACACATGTCACCCATGTTATTTTATTTAAGACATTTTATTTTCATTTTGCATCATCTTGTGTTAATAGTTAAAAATACATCCTCACATATTCTTATATGTATGTTTGATAAATTTATCAAAACAATGATTTTAATCTTGCATTCAAATCAAAAAATCTTTCTTTACCCCCAAAAATTAGAAGTTCAAACCTAAAAAGGAAATCAATACCCTCGTGAAGGTAATATGTAAACACCATTGATTGAATTATTTTGGTCCAAGCTATTGGAAGGGTATTGCTTGTGCCCATAATTATTTAATGCACATGCAATACCCCAACTAGAGTATATTAGAAACCCTTTGGGCTCCATAACATATTTCAAGAGTCTTAGAAGGGTATTGCATTGCCTTAACAAAACCGAGAAACAACGCAATACCCTCATGAAGGTATTCAATAAACACAATGGATTGAATTATTTTGGTCTAGGTTAGTGGAGGGGTATTACTTATGCCCATAATTACTTAATGCACATGAAATACCCCTATTAGGGTATATTATAAAACCTTTGGGCTCCATAACATATTTAAAGAGTCCTAGAGGGATATTGCATCTCCCTAACAAACCCTAGAAGGAACGTAATACCTTCATAAGGATATTTTCTAAACAATATGAATTAAATTATTTTAGTCCAAGCTACTGGAAGGGTATCGCTTGTGCCCATAATTGTTCAATGGGTGTAGAATACCTCTTTTAAGTTATATAAAAAATCTTTTGGGTTCCATCACATATCTATTACAACCTAGAGGGGTATTGCCTAAACCTACAAGGAAAATAATACTTTGTTTGTGGTAATTTGAAATAGCATGGGCTCAATTATTTTGGTTTAGGCTATCGAAGGGGTATTGCTCATGCCCAAAAATACTCAATTCACATGCATTACCATTCTTTGGGTATCCCATAAAACCTTTGGGCTCCATAACATATCTTTTGGAATTTGGAAGGGTATTGCATAGCCCTAACAAAGCCTAAAAGGAAAGCAATACCCACATCATTTTGCAATAATATCGTAAACCATGAAACAATTTATATTTTTTTTAAGATACTTATTCCATGTTCACTATATCATACTAGACATATTGATTCAAGTAAATGAAGGTATTACAATGACACTTCAAAACTTTGTTGAGATAAAACATTATACCATCAATGTGGCAAATATTGTAATACTTTCATTTTCATGTACTAATAATTTTGCATTGGTCCATTAAACGATTCTTACCATTTATGAGTTTGAAAATGTCTTTCAACTATATTTAATGTTTACTTTTAAAAAATTAACATAAAATAATCATTAAGATATTATATGTATAAGAATGCAAAAATAATAATAAATCCACACATTAATTAATCAAGTATATCACTTTTTGATATATTGTAAAATAAAATTTACATAGAGGTAAGAAAATAGATTGACTAAACATACATGATATTAAGTACTTATATTTCAAAATTCAATTAAAACCTTGATCCTAAACCTTAACCCTAAACCTTGATTAAAGGAAATCAAGGTTTTTACCAAAGGATTTTTTTTATGTTCCAAAAAAAAATAAGGAGGATGATTTTGCTAATGCTAGGGTTGATGATAGGTGCCTATGGCTTGCCTTGCAATATTGATAAATGATATAATACATTGCTATGTTACAAGAAATTTCAGCTACATTTTGGGGGTAGCATAATTCAACAATGCAAGGGGTCCTAACTTTGCAAGGAGGAGACAATGGGGGAACATTTGGTGTTTACTCTTATTAAAATGATTGCTTTGGTATTCATATCTTTGATGAATTTAGTTTTGAAAAGGCAATCTTTAAAGGTTTATCAAATTAGAGACCAAGGTAACAACTTGATTATATTCAATTAAAGCAAGATGACGACATCACTAAATCAAGGGTATCTGAGAGGCAAAAACCACCTAGAGTTGGGATGCATGAAAATGGAGCTTGGGCACATTCACCCAATGTCTAAAATGATCTTAGTACTAGTCTTTGATCATCACAGACAAGTCTAGTTGCATGAGTTAACATACAGGTCAACTACACGAAGGACATGATTTTTACCAACTATTTGATTAGCTATTTGATGCCCAGGTTTTCTCTTGGAGAATCTATTGTATTTTTTTTAATCAAAACATTAATTTGATGATTCGGGTGGTGAACATTTTAAAATAATTCCTTTCATAATATAATCATTATTATGCTCAACGAAGTTAGATGATTCAACATCATCATGCCTAATGTAGTAGTAACTTAATCATGATAACTATAATGTTGTCTAACTCTTTGGTGGTAGTCTACACAAAGAATTGCATGGTTGAATCATGTTTAGCTTTTCAAGGTGTTGAGAGCATTGCATAACAACTTGGCCCTCACAAAGTTTTCAAATCCACAAAAACTCTGGCATGACTTCTAAGAACTTATGAACATTTTCATACTTAGCTATTTGAAGGTTTCTAGGAAACTTCCAAGAGCAAACCCTCCTCTATGAACAAACAACAACTTGAGCATTAACTCCTTGCAATCAACCATCATCTTTAGAGCATTATGGAAGTTAATTATATTCTTGTTATTTTTCTTGTTGTTGCAATGATAGTGGTGTGGTGGGAGATGGAAAATGTACCTCTTCCACCCTATGATTTATTAGAGCGTTCCCATGCTCTTCTAGAACACACTTTGGTTTTCCACCACAAAGAGAATTTGGGCTTGTTTAATGTGTAAGTGCCTATCCAAATGCTTGCATATGGGTGCATGGAAGGATTATCTGAAGTTGTTTATATTGCTATCACTAAATCAAACATCTATTTACAACATTGCTATTGCATTTCATCATCATTTGGTTAAAAAAAACTCCACCTTGAATATCTTGTCAATTTGATAGGTAGAGAATCTCTAGTAGATTGGAGAATAAATAATTTCCTTCTTTTTATTTGCTTGCCAATAAGAAGAAACATAATTGTTGTGTGTTTGTTGTGCAACTAATGTGGGACATTACCTAACGTTGAGGAGTCGAAGGTTACATTTAATACAAATTATAAATCTTCATTGCCTATACTTTGTTACAAAATTCCAAAGTTTTAAATTAGAAGTAACAACTTACATAATTTATATATTGGTTTCATGGTGCACTATTTTCATTTTGAAATTTTGCAATTGTACTTGAAGAATTTGATTCACAATTCACAACCACCTTTGATGTAGGGGATGCATGAAAATGGAAACAAAATTGTGACCAAGAAATTATTTTGGGTTTAACTTTCTGTAAGTTGATAGTATTTTAGTTTATAACCATCATAAATGCAAGGATTTAAAATAGTGGATCTTGAGTAAAATTTTCATCCATTATAAGATGAGTACATACCATAGCCTAATTAATGAATTCAATTATTACTTTCAAAGCATTTGGAGCACAAATTGTAAACAACCACAATTGGAAAAAAATTTAAGGTTTTGGTACACCTTTGAAGAATACTCCACCTTTGTCCCACCTTCTTCCTCCATCAAATGTTTAATTAAAATTTCTACCAAATTAAAATAATTATGCAAATATTATATCTCTATAAATGCAAAAAATATAATTTCACATATTAATAAACTAAGTATATCATCATTTGGTACATTGTAAATTAAAATTTACATAGAAATAATATTCAATTAGATGCATTAATAAAATATACAATGTCAATAGCTTATCTTTTGGAAATTTAAAAATTCATTAAAAATAAAATTTCCAAAAAAAATTATACTATACTTAACCATGGGTTTATATATATAGTTGAAATTATATATATATATATATATATATATATAGATAATCAATTCTTATCATATTTGAAATAAATATGAAGACATTTATATGTATTAAAATGAATCAACAATATAATTCCATAATATCATTAATTATATATAATGAACTACTTGATATGTTATAAATAATAGTATATTTAGGCCAATATTATACATCATAAAAAATAAAATTTACATAAGGACTTGTGTTATATTTTTATAAAATATAAAATATTACCAACCTACTACATAATTATTTTAGGTTAGACATTAGGGTTTAATATCAAAAAAATTTAAATAAAATTTCAATTATACATAGGATTAATGTATGGGAGAGACCATTTTTATTATTATGTGAACCATTAAAAAAAGTAAAAAATCATGTGCTTTAATTAATTTCTTAAAGCATGCATTAAAATTTTATTGAATTAAAAACTTTATGTTTTTATTTTTTGAAATGAGTTTATAACTTTAAAAGGGAAAACATAAATATGTACATCATTGAAAAAATGTTGAACATGAATTTTTAATTTTTTGATTTTGAAAAATTATGAATTCTAACATTAATTAGTAAATTTTACATTAAACCCAAAACCTTTGTATACCATTAATGTGACCAATTTTCCATTACGTTCATTTTTATATATGTCAAATCATATTGTAAGGTCAATAAATAATTTTGAAAACATGAATTTCATGATATATTGGCGAGGAATCAAGTATTTAAAAAATATTCTTATGTTTCATGGTGAATGCAAATATCCCATGACAATGCAAGTATTGCACTTAAACTCCATAACTTTGTTCAAGTGACGTTTTACAATCAAGCCCAATGTATTTTTAAGATACATTGTGAGGGGTATTGCATGTGTATTGACTAGTTTTGGGCATAAGCAATACCCCTCCATGTGTCAAAAGATATGTTATGGAGCCCAATGTATTTTTAAGATACATTGTGAGGGGTATTGCATGTGTATTGACTAGTTTTGGGCATAAGCAATACCCCTCCATGTGTCAAAAGATA
>Ga0116227_10014727_pt1 | contig 11812 bp, 4 predicted proteins | sample S1TSphgellanicum_FD_89693 | JGI IMG/M metagenome (GOLD analysis project Ga0116227, IMG submission 89693) | Host-associated microbial communities from peat moss isolated from Minnesota, USA - S1T2_Fb - Sphagnum magellanicum MG | ecosystem: Host-associated > Plants > Peat moss > Unclassified... | reverse complement strand
TCTGCGGCGCGCGCCAGGGCGCGGCTGGGACGTGCCAGTCCGCCGCGAACCATCGCCCTACTGAAGAGAGTCTCATCGTCACCAGGCGTGAGGGTCCGCGCGCCTACCACCTCCATGTAGCGTGCCCAGCCGCCCGGCGCCTCCACCGAAGACGCGAGGTTCATCCGGTTCCGCATGGCGCGCCCGGACAGGAGGAATTCGAGCGCCAGCGGGCCCACGCCGTCATCGGTGCCTGCTGCTTCGCGCAGCGCCGTAACTATCCGCGTGAGGCTTCTCGGGATTTCATCCGTGGCTAGAGCGGCCGCCACCTGGGCGCCGTTGACCCAACGGCCCCTGAGACGCGAGAAGGCCATCCGCTTCAGGCGCTCTTGAAGCACCGCGTGATCCAGTTTCAGCCCTTCATCGTCGTCGTCGGCGGCAGCGATCGAAAACAGATCGGAGACGGCCTGGCCGATCCGCCAAAGTTCCGCTCCCGCGTGGGGCGATCGCTGGGTGGCTATTCCGTCCCCACGGCGTTCGAAGATAAGCTGCTCGCTCGCGGCACGCGGCGCCCGCCAGGTCAGAGCGAAATACCGGCCAGCGACGCCATCTGGCGGTCTCTCCCGCGGACCGACCAGGGCGAAGACGTGGACAAGGGCGGTTTGTTCCATGCGCCGGTCAGCGTGACTCGCCACCAAGCCGTCGAACACGTCCGCGATCGTATCGAGTTCGGCGTCGATCACCCGTTCCTTGCTCTGGGGATCCAGCAGGAAGGTTACATCAGGCGACAGCGTGGCGGACCAAACGGCCAGTCCGCCAACTGCAGAGGCCTCTACCCAACACAGTTCGGGAGGCAACTGTAAGACGTTGAAGTCATCCGCCACGATCACAGCATGCACGGTGTGGCTGGCGCGATGGTAGCAAAACAGGCCAGGCTGATCAGGTATCGGGGGTATCGGGATGATGTCGGCGCCTTGGACGACGCTGGCGATCAGGGCCGGGCGACGGCCCAGCGCCACTGTCTGTAGCGGTCCGTTGGACAGGCCGAGAAACGCGGCGATGGCGCGCATCCGCATGCCGGCGTCTAACGCCGCAGGGTGCCCGGCCAAGGCGCGGAACGCCTTGGCGATGTCGCGAGCGCTGTTGCGGGACGGATCTTGTAACGCGGCCAGAGCGGCCTCAGCCGCAGCAGTCATGCCATCGGTCAACGCCCCAGGCGTCAGGTCTTCCGGTTCCGCAGCAGGGGTTAGCCTGCCGCCAGCCGCTTGCGCTTCGGCGGCAATGGCGTGGAAGAGGTACGTCGGTTCGGTTTCGCCGAGATTGGCCAGACCGTCGGGTGCGAAGGTGCGCAGCCAGCCGATCCTGAGGCCGCGAGCCGACGGCATCCGAGGCATCTCGCCCTTGGGGCGGCGAATGATCCTGAACGGTCCGGCTGACCCGCGACTGCGCAGCCGCAACGCCCGCGCTGCACGTTCCTCAAGGGATGTCCGCTGGACGACAATCTGCGCGCCCAATTGTTGGTCGACTGCGTCACGCGTTTCTGTCGGCACCAGGGCGACTTGTAAATGCGCGAGGAGATTGTCGTTGAGAATCCAATCGAGCAGGGCGGTGCGGGCAGCGCCGATGGCTTTGCGAACGATTGGCGAGAACGCTGGGTTCGCTTCTGGCTGACCTAGGATCAGGCGTTCGAAGCCGGCCAAGGCAGCAAGAAAGTCGCGAGCGCCGATGAGCGCCTCGGCGACCGGCAGGTCGATGGTCTTGACCCGCAATTTGGGCGGCCCCAACGCCGCGCGGACGCCGTCGAACAGCTGGAGGAAATGATGTTCGAATCGTGTCGCTGGAGAAACGGCCGGATCGAGCGTTTCATCGAGCGTGTCCAGGGCGGCGCGCAAAGCGATGCGCCGCGCGATATGGCCGAGGTCGCTCGGACGCAACGAGTCGGCGCGCGCCACCTTGTCGAGGAGTTCCTTGAATTCTTCCCGCCCAGTCTGCTTCGGGTCGTCGAATGCGCTCCAGTAGAGCAGGCTCAAGGCTGTACGCCGATCGAGAGTGGGGATGTCGGACCACCCTGTGCGGATGTCGGGCGCCGGGCTGGGCTGGTCGTCGACGTCGCCGTAGCTCACGAATCCCGCGCCGCGGCGCTCTACGACCCAATTGCGCGCCCCTTCGGCGGTCATCGGCTCCAGGTGCTCGGATTTCTCGTTGAGCTCCAGGCCTAAGGGCTCAAGCCGCGCTTCGATCCCGGACCGCAGGGCCTGAAGATCCTCAGGGCTGCGGGCGGCGATGATGATGTCATCCACATACCGGGCGTAGAGGCCGCCGCAGGCCTTGCCGCCGTTCTCAGCAGCGGCAAGGTCGTCCAGCGCCTGGACGCGGCGCTCGAGATCCGCGTCGAGCCCGAAGAGGACGGCGTTAGCTAGGTACGAACTCAAGGCGGGCCCTTGCGGTAAGCCTTTGGCGCCGCCGCGGCGTTTGGGGAGACCCGTGCTCGGTAACGTATATTCGTAGCCCTCGTCGGCTTGGCCGAAACTGTGATCGAGAATCCAATCGATCATCATTTGCCGTCGGTCGCCGTCGGTTCCTGCGCCGAATAGAGGCGCTATCGACACGACGTCCAGGGTGTCGGTTTCCGGCAGAGCTTCGCGCAGCACCCGTTCGACAGCATGGCGCGGCACGTGGTCGTAGAAGCCCTTCACATCCAGGCGGGCGATATAGATCAAGTCGCACCGCATACGGTCGATACGGTTGCCGACATGGAGGATGAAGCTGTTCCAGCAGTCCAGGAAAGGCCGGAACATGTCGCGCCGGCGGGTCCGGTCCGGCCGCTCCTCTAGGGCACGCATGTCGATCTGGTAGGCGAAGCTTACCGCCGTGCGCGGGGCCTCCGCGCCGGTAACCACCAGCCCCGGATGGTCGGTCCAGTAGCGGACGGCTGGAATACGCTCCGCGATATCACGCCGCTCCGGCCGTACGCGCAGCAGCTCACTCAAGACGTACTGTTGTTGAATGGCGTCTTCAGGGCACGGACCGCATTTCAGACGAGGCGCGCCAGAGTCCTTCGGTTCGTAGTGGGCGAGGTACGGACGCTGGGGCGGCGACGGGCGTGCAAGCTCATCCGCCACCAGCAGCATGAACAGCTGCGCTCCCTCCTCGATGCGATCCCAGGCCGCGACGTCGACGGGATATTCGCGGCTGTCAGTGGATTCCCGCGCCAGGATCAGAGCGTGCAACAGGCTGGCGTCGGCTTCTCGGGCCAGGGTCGTGAATGGCTCGGGCAAGACCCTGTCGATGGAGGTGGTCCCGTCGGCCTGGTCTCCAGCGCTGGCGAGGCGCTCATAGGCTTGGGAGATTACCGCCGAATGGGGCGCCGGTTCGCTGCTTAGAGTGGTCCTGTCGGGCGCCAGCTTGCGCCAAACCTTAGACCAATCCAGGCCTTGCAGGCGCCGGGCCAGACGGTTCTGCAGCATGATCGATCCGGCTGGATCGAGATGCGCAATGACGCCCGGCGTTTCCGCGAACGCGCGATCGAGGCTGATTGCCGCCAGCGCGTCGATCGGTGACACCAGGCCCTCGGTGATCAGGGCCGCGGCCTCGACCGGAGAAAGTCCGGCGACCAGGATGTCTGGGTCGGCTTTCTCTTTGGGCGGCCGGTCTATGCCGACCACGTCGACCAGGAAATCGGCTTCGGTGCCGGCCTTCAGAAGGCGGGGCAGGCTGTCGGCGATCCCACGTCGCCCGCCCTTGTCCGCGTCATAGAACAAGTGAACGCGCAGCAAGCCGCCAGCTTCAAGCGCTTCCTGAGCCAGGTCCCCGATCAGTTCAAGCTGCCTGTCGCTGATGGATGCTCCCAGCGTCGCCACCGCCGGGATAGCCGCAGCCTCCAGGCGTAGCGCGTCGAACACCCCCTCGCAGATGCAGAGATCGAAGCGATCCGGCGCGCCATCGAGCGCGCCCAGCTTCTCCCGCTGTTCGATCTGGCGGCGGACATGGTCGCCGCGGTAGAGGATGTCGGACTTCTTAAAGCCCGAGGTGAAACGATACTTTGGTCCGTCTCCCGCGACCTGCCGGGACATGATGCCGACGGTCCGTCCGCGGAGGTCGGCAAGCGGAATGAATACCACTGTTCCCCGGGCAAACGGCGATAGCGTCGTGGACCTAAGACCGCTGACGCCCCCCGTATCGGCGGGATAGGCGAGGCCAGCAGCGATGGCCTCATCCTGAGCGCCGCGATCGTCTTTCAGGCGGGACAGAAAGTCGGCGCCCGACCCCGCCACAAGACCCGCCTCCTGAAGAACCGATGGCGCAAAGCGCCGGGCCTGTGCGAAGGCGTGCAGCGTCCGGCGATCATCGTGCTCTCGCCAGAAATCGAGGGCTTGGCGGCGTATATCCCGGCGCCCCTTTCCGCGGCGAAGATCGTCACGCGGGGCGGCCAACCCAAAGTTGGTGGTCAGCCAGTCGAGTGCTCCGGCGAAATCTACGTGCAGCCGTTGCTTGACGAGCTCGACCGTGTCGCCATGGGCCTGGCACGTAAAGCAGTGATAGTGCGGCGCGTCGTCCTGGTAGAGATGTAGCGAGGGCGTCGTGTCTTCGTGGAACGGGCACAGGGCCACCCGAGGGGAGCGCCGACCAGGGGCGAGCTGCATCCCCAGCCGCTCCGCGACGCTGGCGATCTCAAGGCTTGCAACCTCGTCCTTCCAATCAGCCATCAGGTCCCCGGCCCATGGGATATCGACAATGCCGGTTCCCAAAAAGCGGTCCTGAATACCACCTGTACCGGTATCCGCGCTATGGCTGAGGTTCGGTCGGGTTGCCCTAAAAACGTTTGCTGGCCAAGCTGGCGGTATGGCCGCGAACAAGAACCAGCACTTTGTGCCGCGCTGCTACCTTCGCCCGTTCTCCCAGAATGGCGAAGGGAGGGCGATCAGCCTATTCAACTTGGCCCGCAAGGGCGCGATCGACTCGGCTCCCGTCCGCGGCCAATGCTCCGGCGACTATTTCTACGGCGAGGATCTGGTTCTCGAGAAGCGCCTGCAGGCCTTCGAGGGGCTGTATGCCACGCGCCTACAGTCGATCCTGGAGTCTGGCTATCGCCTGGTCGAACACGATAGTGACCTCTTACGGGCGTTCTGGCTGCTCCAGTACATGCGGACCGACGCCGCGGCGTGCGCCTTAGTGGGCGTCTTCGATTCCATGGATGCGGATTTGGGCGGCCTGCCAGCCGGCTACAACACGACGGTAAAAGAGGCCGTGCAGACGGCCATGCGGATTTTCTTCACCGACATGGGTATCGTTGCCGACTTGACCGTCCGCCTGATCCGCAACCGAACAGAAACGCCGTTCATCACCTCGGACAACCCTGCAGTGATGACCAATCGCTGGCACCTCACCGATCCGCGAACCCAGATCATCGGTCCGGGCCTGCAGAGCGGCGGCATGACCGCTTACCTTCCCCTAAGTCCCTCGGTGGCGTGTATCCTCTATGATCGCGACCTCTATTCGATGTCGCACGAGTGCGGCTGGGCTGACGCCGTCCGCGAGGCGGACGTCGACGCCATCAACGAGCACCAAGTGTTAAACTGCCAGACTAATCTCTATTTCCGTCCTTGGACGGCGCGGGACAGGGTCGCGGACCTTGTGGCGCGGGTCGGCGGGGGCCGGCCGCCGGCACGATACAAGCTGAACTATGCCGTTCTCGATCGAATGGATGGCCGGACCAAGACCTATCGTCAGGTCGATGCCGAAGAGTCGAGGAAACACGAAGACGCCATCGTCCACACCGCCCTCGTGTCGCCGACGCCAAGCCGATGGCCGTCCCTGATCGGCTGGCGGCCAGGCGGGTTCGTCTACCGTAGTACGACGGGGTCCGCGTTTGTACGTAAGCACACGCGCGACCCCAACTTCTTCTACAACAAGATCAAGATACGTCCCTGAGGCGACGGCCCGCCGAAAGGTCCTTCATTCGGAGACGCTACGATGTTCGACGTGGTGACAGTCCGCGACTTCCAGGGACGTCAGTATACGCTCCCTCTATCGCTTTGGCGCAAAGGGCGCTCATCGGTCACCTTCGCCCACGACAGCCACGCATCGGCATTTTCCGCAAACAGAGGTCTGAGGCAAAATTTAAATCCAAGTAGAGAAATAATTAGTTGGAGCTGATCGGCTGATAAGCACAGAATGTGTCGCTTGTATCACCTGACCAGCGTAGCAAAGTTGATTTTACATCGATAGGTATTTGGCTTCCATACAATCTATAGAGTTGTTGAAAGGCCTCCAGCCCATAACGCGTGATGTTGAAACAGCTAAGCGCTAGAGGCTTGTCGCCGGGCGATAGAGCCGCTGCTTTGATTTCATTGGGTTGTTCAAGCACCGGAACCACGGTGAAACGTCCCTCGACGATGGACTCCTCGCTGGCTATTTCAACACGCCATACCCCGGCCATTTGCGGCTGCGGAAACACGACAGCATCGTCGTCCGCCGCAATCGACCGGGTGGAAAAGCGCCGCCCCGCGGGATCGATGAGCGTCGCCTGAGCCGCGACCGGCGCCTTTATGATCGGGATGACGAGCGGGCCGCCCCCCAATTCGACCTGCGCTGAACCGTCTCCTAGCCCCGCAACGCCGAACCCCAGCCGGACAGCGCCGCCAAGGCTACCTGTCGTACGCGCCGCCTGAGCGCGCTCGCGCTCGAAAAAGGGTGCATTGTCGCGCAAGATTAGCAGCCAATAGTCCAGCGCGCCCGGGACAGATTTGGTCTGGCCCCGCCTCACGGTCATAGGGGTGTCCGGGCTGACGGCTAGCACAATGGTGACGTCCGCGGTCTCGGCGAAAATGAGATCGCCGGTGCAGACCGCCCCAAATCCGCCGGGCGTCTGTATGCGCGCGCCGGAGCGCCCCACCTGAACCACTTGGCCACGCGGCTCCGTAATTGTCCCCGCGAACCGGGATCCGGACGGACACCCCGCGATCGCCGCACTGGCGAAAGCCCACAGGCACAAAAAGGCGAAGCCGGCTTGGAGTCTCATTCTGCATGCCCGGACTTAGCTTTAGGTTCGTAGACGTCGCTCACGACGATATCCGCTAGTGTCACGGCGACAAACGATCCCAGGAGGCAAAACACCAGTTGATGCCAAAATTCGATGGAAAACAGCGGCCCGATCAGTCGGGCGGCTGCAACTACCGACGCGGTCACAATTACCGCCGATAGGCTCGAGGGCCCCAGGAACGCATGGGTCAATCGGCGCACTAGTGGCCGCTCGGCGAAGACATCCTCCACGAGCCATTGCTTGACCCAAGACATCAGGACGAACGAGAGCGACGTTCCGGCGCTAAAAGCCAAGCAGATGATGGCCAGGATCCACCATGACGGCGCACGGCCGGCAGGGAAGGACGCCGCCGTAACAGCGTAGGCTCCGAGCAGCCGCAGGCCAGTGGTCTCGGCGCCCTGAGCAGTCATGTGAAAGTCGTTAGACCTGAGATGGCTTTGTCCGACGACAACTAACGCGCCGTCCCAATCGCCCAACGTTTGAGGATTATCTCTGATGAAGACATTGAGCGGAATATCTTCAACCGATTCATCCACGCCGGACGTGGCGCCCGGCGGGAAAATAACCGGCAGGTAACGCCCCAATTCCGCATTACGCGGGCGTTGGCCATTGCAGACCGCGACGAGCTGGGCGCTATACGCCGCTTCGAAACGACTTGCCGATCCGCTGTCGGTCCGTTGGTTGGGGGGCTGCTTGTGAACCCAGCTGGCGAGCAACCCAGCGGAGGGAATCGCGATGTTGGGATTTTGGCCACAGCCGAGCGGTGCGAACGACCGCGCCCTGCCATCCGGCTGAGGCGCGATCGCCGCGCACGCCCAGACGATCCGCGTTGTGACGCCGCCGGTCGGAGCGACGAGGCCGTCATACGGCGTTGGGTGCCAGCGACGCAGCAAAACCGGTCCACTTTGAGCGATCGGCGGCAGACCGCAATCTTCGGTACGGATCAACGACAATAGAGGCGCTTGGGACGTTACGTTCCAAGCGTTTAGTTCAGAGCGCAAGGCCGCTTCCGCCGACCCGTCTGCGACCGGAGAAATGTCCACGTCAAGCACCACCAATGCGGGCTCGGGCTTCACTTTTGCGATCTGCGCCAACACCTGTGCGATCAGCCGTCGATCGAGCTCACGGATCGCTGGAGTTCGTTGATCGGGTCGAACAGACGCCGTTTCCCAGCTCGCTTGATCCAGATCAATGTAGATGAGCTTACTGAACGCTTTGCCGCCGCCGGGCCATCGCGCATCGTTCAACATCTGGTCGGTAAGGGTTTGAGTGGAGCTTTTGATCCAGACGGGCTCGAGCGACAGCGAATCCATGCCCCAGGCCAAAAGCCCCGCGCACGCGCCGATGATGATGACAATCAGGAAACTGCGCCAGCTCACGGGGCTATGTCGGCGTAAGCCGGCGGGGTGCGCGCGCTGCGCCGTCACCCACCACCTCGAACTGCGCCCAGAAGGCTGGATCGCTCATGCCCGGCGTCGCGCTGAGCGCGACCATGGCTGACCGCAGCGCCTTGGAAGGCCCTTCGCCGCCGTTCAGAACTGCCAACACGAGCAGCGGAGACAGCTTCGCCGCCGCCTCTCCGTTCACTGGGAGCTCGGCACCCACGACGCTCTCGGCGCCCCCCACCAGAAAAGCCCGCGTCAGGCCATCCAGCGGTCCGAGATCAGCGGTTGGCGCCGCTTCGGTGGCGCAGGCCGCGAGCACCACCATACGGGCGTGGATGTTTAGGGCCGCCGCTTCTTCAGACGTCAGCAAAGCGGTTGAACAACTCGCTTCCCGCGGCTGAAACAACTCGAGCGCCTGCGGCGTTGCCAGGTTGCAGTGATCCAGTACGTCCGGCTCGATCCCATGGGTGTAGAAATAGGCGACGTCGAAACTTCCGCCCCGCACGGACTGCAACCGATCCTTGGTGGCGGCGGACCCAACCAGGACCGTGGCGCGGTCGACGTTTCGAGCCAAAGCTGCGATGGTCGGCCCGGCGAAAGGCGTCGGCGGCAAGTAACGGTCGATGTCGCTCCCGCGGTCGGACATGAAACCACCGGCTCTGATATCGCCGACCGCCAAGAGCGGCGTTGCATAGGCTTCAGCAGAACGACCGCGCATATCGACCAGTGTCGACAAGGTGGGGACGACCATGATCTCCTTGTCCAGACCCAGCCAGTTGCTGTTACCCATGCCCGTCGTGGAGAGCGCCGCGATGGGGAAGTCATCCAATCCGCGGATCGGCGCCCAAACGATCCTGTCGGCGCCCGCAAGGCTGGCCTGGACCGGTTGGCCGATACTCGCCCAAAGAGAGCTGGCCGCGGCAAGGTCGAAGGTTCGGGGCTCGCCCCCCGCCGTGAAGCTTAGTCCTTGTCGATAGTTGTCGGCAGCCGAACGCACGGTCTCCAGGGTGGAAGGCGACAACGCCACGGTCATCCGGCCGCCAGAGTCGACAGTCACGATCCAGAGCCGATCGTCTAAGCTCACGCCCGTCAGCAACACCTCACCCGGTAGCAGACTGTGCGCTAAGCCCGAAAGCGAGAGCGGCGAGTCGTCGCTCGAGAGCCCGTGGGCGCGCAGCGCCGCTTGGTAGGCCGCCCAAGACTGGTCCTCGCGCTGCAACCCCATCCGCCGATCGTTGGCGGTGGACAATGAAATGGCGCCAATCGAAGCGCTCAAGCTAAGCCGCCCGCGCGCCGCGCCGACGTCATTATATTTTTGCAACTCGTTGAAGCGTGCGGCCGCGAGCCATACGCTATACGCGCTCTGGACATCCTGCGGCATTTGGGCGACCCGCAGGCTCCTCGCGAAGTCGGCCCCTGCGGCCCCGCGATTGGCGGCGTCAATGGCGTTGAGCACCGTCTCGCCGTCGCCGACCCCCCCCTTGCCGCCGGGTGCTATGATCTTTTCGGCCGCAAGCTCCGCATCAATGGCCCAGGCCACGCGATCAGTCCGCCATGCTCGGGTTTGCCATCGCGCATCGGGCGGTCCATCCGACCAACCCGTATGGCGCTTGTTGGCGGTCCAGTCCCCCACCACTTGCCGGGCCAGATCCGGCCGACTAAAATCCAACAGGATGTCAGTCAATTTATAATAGGCGCCATCCGACGGGAGGCCGCCGAAGCTATCCCTGATATCCGCCGGCGCATTGCCCCAAGCCTTGAGCCCGTTCTCGGCTAGATCGAGCAGGACGCCGGTTTCATGCGTGTGTCCCGATCGTTTCATGCACAGGGTGTCAACGTAGAGCACGTCGGCGGCGCGATCGATCAGCGGATCCAACCCGCCTAAATGCTTGAATAATCGAACCCGGGACTGCTGTTCCGGCGTCAGCGCCGCCAGAACGCTGGGGTCGAAGACCTTCTTGGTCCAATCGGGGCCAAACTCTTTCGTTTCGGATTTGTCGATGATGTCGATGGCCGAGGCCATGATATTACCCCGCTCCGCAACCGCCGCGTCCGTCATTTCGGGGCGGCCCAAGAAAAAGTCCTGGAGGATCGAGGCCACAGCCAAAGACATCGTATCAAGCTGGCTTTTGTCGAGCGGCGCGTCCGCACCTTGCTCATCAGTGTCTTGCTTGTAGACGGCTTTACTTGCCGACTGGGCAAGTCCGCCGAGTACCTTTTCGCCAAACTCGGAGGCGGCAGCAGCGTATTCTGGACTGTCGGGGTTCGTCCGCGTCAACGTTGCGGCTTTGGCATCGAAAACTTTCGCGCTCGCCGGCGCGCTTTTGCGCAAGAGGTCCGCAAAGCGCGTGACCGACCGTGCAGCGGCGGATTGGGCGGTCCCGATATCGTTCATCGCCAAGGCCGCCTTGGTCACCAGACCGTTAGAGGCGATGACGACGAAGGGGTAGCCGCTGTCGAAATTCGCAAGCCCCCGTGCGGTCTGATCGGGCGACGCATTATCGGCATTCTCAAGCAGCACCTTAGTGAGGTTTTTCAGCGTGTCGTGATTGTCGACCAGCCAGTCTTGCAGCGCTTGGGTGTGATCGATGGTCCGAGCGCTGGGTTCACGCAGCGTATCGGTGAGGACGGCTCTCACGCGCGAGATCCCCACAGCTATGGTTCCAGCGTACGGGCCAAAGGTTTGGCGTACCTTTTTATCCTTGCCCATGGTCCGGGCGATCTCCCGGACCACCCCGTCGCTCAGCGCTGCATCGAAGGCGTCGGCGATGCGGTCCAAGTCTCCAGACCCATAGGCCCCCGCGAATCCGAAGGCCGCGAAGCCCGCGTAATCGCCCCAATCCTGGCTCATGGCGGCCGGAATCGGCGAATAATCGTTTTCACCGCCGTGATCCCCCAGTTCGCGCGCAAAAGCTGCGGCGAAGCCTGCGTCGATCTGGTTCAAGAAGGTGCGAAAATCGCCCATCCCCGCCGACACATCCCAGGCTGCGAATGCGCGACCACTCTCGATGAAGCAACTTGCGGCGGCCAGTTTTCGATCGGCGTTGGACCAGGCGCGGCCCATCCCCGGACTTTGCTGCGCATTTGCGCCGCCAGAAATGGCGGCAACCAGCGAAAGCGCTGAAATGATGACGCCGTGCAAGGTCTCCGGACCGCTAGCCGGCTCGACCTTGGCGCGGTCGACAACCGACAGGGGGGCTGCTCCGGGTAACATACCGACCACAATGTTAACGGCGTTTTCGAGATAGAAGGCGGAGCGCTGGTGCAGTATGGCGGCCTGCGATTTGAGCATCCGTGACTGCTGCTTAAAGGCCGAGATACGAAGGTCCCCGCCGAGCCCTTCCAAGGTCGCCGCCTGATTGTCGTAATAGGCCGCGAGCGCCGCGTCAGCCGATTGGATGGGCGC
>Ga0116227_10014726_pt1 | contig 11813 bp, 8 predicted proteins | sample S1TSphgellanicum_FD_89693 | JGI IMG/M metagenome (GOLD analysis project Ga0116227, IMG submission 89693) | Host-associated microbial communities from peat moss isolated from Minnesota, USA - S1T2_Fb - Sphagnum magellanicum MG | ecosystem: Host-associated > Plants > Peat moss > Unclassified... | reverse complement strand
TTTTTTTTTTTTTTTTTTTTTTTTTTTTCCACTTTTGTGATGTTGCTCAAATGATAATCATCCATAAAAACATTTAACCACATTTGACTATATACAAGTTATGGAGTTGGAAACTTGTTAAAATCCTTCAATATTATTGCACTTATTATAACCTATTGGTCAAAATTGGCCACAAAAAGAAACATTATTTAAGTAATCAATATAACCATTCAATTCTCAAGACCATAATTTTTTGGCAACAATAATCATACATTAATACAAATGATTAAATAAAAAAATTTGGGTAAAATATCACAACATAATTTTAGTATATATATGTTCTAATGATGTTAATATAAATTTTACCTTTTTTAATTTTTAGAAGTAAAAAAAAACATAATTTGGTGAAATTTTGGTATTAAATAGTTGTATTAAACCTCCCTAACCAATGTTATTTATTTATTTTGGTGGTGAATTTATGCAATTTGGTGATTCTTTTTGGGATTTTTGGGGGAAAAACCATGCAAATTAATTTAAATTTCAAACAACAATAATTTTGCCAAATATTTGAGATAAAAATTTTGGAAGAAAAAAAGGCTAATCCTAATGAATAAAAATATAGAAATAATATATTAATTCTAAGTCTCCAACTTTAACCCATAAATAGTTCCAACATCAAACTTATTTGTAAAATTCAAAAAATATTTGAGATTCTAATATACCTTATCCAAGAATTCTGAACTTTTAGAAATAAATATTATGATGTAATTGAATTTATTTTTTGTGGTGAGTTTCTACCATTTTGCAAACATAAAAAGGGGCCATCACCATCAACAAATGGATTTTAAATTAAAACAACCAAAATTTACATTTTTTTTACTACAAGGTAGCTAGAATTTTACAATGGGTTATATGACCTATAACCAAAATAAAGAAAGATTTTAACAATTTTCTACCTCCATATATGGTCTATAGCCAAAACATGGTTAAATCTTCTTATGGATGATTTGGTTGAATGTTTTTTTTGTTGAATCTAATTGGCTTCGGAATTATGTTGAACATACTTTATTGTGATGTAGAAATTTGATTACCCTTTGGTGACCATTTTTCGTAGAAAATATACAATTTTTTAGATCAAATGAAGATGTGTGGAAACATAGTTCTTGGTCTTCCATCCTTACAAAAATTCATGGGAGTGACTTCTTAACCCTAAGTAAATGTAGGTAGTGGTTTAAGAATTTTGAACTAAAAAATGTTATACAAATGATTTTGTGTTTTATAATTTAGTACCTTGTTTTATCATCCCCGCCAAAAGTCTAATCTAATAATGAGGATGCTTGATTCAAAATTATAATCTTTCACTTAATATTATTCATCCATAGTTGCAAATAAATAAACCAATCAATTTCATGATGTTAATCAAACAACAAATACATTCATCATTCATTGTTCATCCATGTATAAAATTATATTTTTGATATTGATTATTCATCGTTGCTTCCAAGTTCCAAGTTCAATCTCCCTGTTCAAACACAAGTTGTCCCCTTTCAATTTTCACTATTTGACTTAATAGGTACTAGGTGCCACACATCTAGTTCAAAGTAGGCAAGTGATGATTTATCATTTATTTTAAAACATAAAAAATAAGGTCATAAAATTGGGTCCAAAATTACAAGCTTTTAAATGACTTGTGCAATATATTACCACATCCAAATCTTCCATACCAAAAGCAATTAATTTATTGTGATCGGTCATTTGGCTACTTCAAGTGAAACATAAAACAATACAACTAATTTGGATCCTCTTAGCCTTGATTGTAATTGAATTCCTTCAATAATGAAAAGGGGTCTTCCTAACCTTGAAACCGATTTAATCATGTTGAATGTAAAAAAATTAAAATTTTTTTTGTCATAACATTTTGAGGGGTGTAAAACTTTTAAATTGCATGTTCCATTTTGTTCAACATTAAGTTTCACAAATGTTGTGAAAATTTCATTTTCTTGTTGGCTACAATATTAACATTTAATTATTCAAATGTGTTAAGGCTTCCAACAAACTTGTAGTTTCACCATTTTTTTTGTATTTCTTGCAAGTAAAAAAACTTACCATTATGAAAGTTGTTAAAGATTTTCATCTATTGAATAACATAAGTCGTTGAATGCACATTCTATTCATGCACTCATCTAAAGCACACAAGTGTGGAATGACTTGAGGCTATAGGATGAAAGTTCATTATAAGACAAATGATAGTAGTGGGGTGGACTATTAGTTGATTTTTTAATTCTTACATAATATTTCATCTTCACATATGATATGGTTATTTATATTGTAGTAAAAAGGTAGTTCAACACATTTCTTTGAAAGAAAAATCAAATTTGAAGATTCCATTTTGAAAAATTAAAAAACGTTGGTTGTTTATTTATTTATTTTTATGTGCTACCACATTGGCACTTATAATTATCATTGTCATCACACATATAACACATAACAAATAAAAATTTGAATGATGCACCATATCCAAACCAAAATGAACTCACCTACAACAACATAGGAATCCAAGCCCAAAACATAGCAAGAAAACAATAACACAAAACTTGTAAAGAATTTGCATAAACACAAAACTTGCAAAGCAACAAACACTATGTTGTGAATATCCAAATCACCAAAAAGGGATTTAAGATTACAAAACTTGAGTTTTATACCTAATCCACAAATTAACTTGAACTTGTTCACACTGGAACTTGTTCACAACTAAACTACACACTAAACTAAATTAGTCTAATTAAACTAAATTCAACTTAATTATATAACTAATTATAACCACCTAACACTTTGTTATTCATACTTACCTATTCCAAGCCTAACTAACTAATACCTTTTCACTAATATGGACATGAAAGCACACATAACATGTGCCTTTTCATGTCCTTGATATTTGTGTTATAATTTTTTTGAATTGTGTGTTGTCAATATGAGAATTGGAAGAATAATTGAATATGATCATGAAAATTGCAACACCAATCTAACAATAAATTGAACCAACAATTCAATACAGTCATAAGAAATTAAAACATAGCAATTCAATAAGAAATTGACACACCAATTCAATATGATCATGAGAAATTGAAACAAATCAATATGTTGAAGAACAAAAAATAAAACAACACTAAAAAAATTGAGAATAAACATGATAATCATCTTAAATCATCCTCAAGCATGCACATGATCATGCTTTTCTCCCATTTTTTTTCATTGTAACACCCCTGAAGTCTCAACTAGTATTCTTAAATATTTCACAAAAAAAAAAAACTTTCCCTCACAAAAAATAGTTTTTTGAAAAAAATATATTTTGAAAATTTCAATATTTAAAAAAATAATATTATTGACGTCAAAGCTGCCAAGGTACTATGGTAGCTAGAACTTAGTTCCCTTGTTTTCCCTTCCATTTTTTCTTTCTTGTTTCGCTTTTTGTAATAAAGTTTGCCAAATTTACATGCATGAAAGTTAATTTACAATGTTCTTCTCTGCCTTGGATCGCCTTGGGTTATGTCCCTTGGTCTTGCACTGGTTGTATTTTTCGGCCATTGCAATAAGTTTTTCTTATTTTCTTCAAAAGAAAAGAAAAAAAAGGTGATTTTACATGCACCAAATTTCAGTAATGGTCTTTTTTTTCCCCCTCCATTTAGAGATCTTCTTTTTCTTTTTTTTTTTGGGGTGCAATAAAAGTTGCCAAGTATACATGCCTCAAACCTCATGATGTAATCACCCATGAGACTTAGATCCCTTCTTTCTTCCCTTACATTTCTTCCCATCCAATAACACTTGGGGTTTACAATGGGGTTGCATGGGCTATGTAACGAACTTTCATTGTAATTCAAGCTTGGGAAACTTTATTGTAAAAAATTTGTAAGGTAAATTTATTAAAGAAAAACCCTAAACCTATAATAAAGACATTCTTTCTTCCAATTTGCTAAAAAATTGTAGGTGACTTAGGGGAACTATTACTTCATTCTTCTATAGGGCCGCTTTTTTCTCTCTTTTTGCTTTGTATGGTACCCAAAAGACAAAGGCTTTGGAATGTCCAACATGCCTTTTTTAGGACAGAGGAAACGAACGTTTGTCCGTGATCCACGGGGTGTACAGAAAGAGAGGTCGAGGGGCACTATCATCTATTTGCCATTACTTGTCAGCATAGATGATATTTCTTTTCTGGAATCTGGAGAATCCCAAGGGATGGATGGTTAAAGTTGAGACAAGGGGCTTGATAAGCAAAGTGGGATATAAAACGGCCCATGAAAGTCACAACACACAACACCTTTCCTTGGCCTCCTTGTCTAGTTTACTCTTTGCAATGGATTATGTCTATTTGTTCTTCCCCCCCCCCTCTCCCAAAATAGTTATATTTTAAAAATTTTAAAAAGAAGAGAAAATCGCAACACTCACCCCAAATAGGTGAGAATGAACAATGAACACTGGTGTATATTTTTTAATTCAAAAATTAAAAGAAATAATAATAAACCCACTGAGAGCCATGACGACAAGGAAACATCCAAACCAAATTATACAAAAACTTTTGCTTGGCCCACAATCATTGATTTACATGGCATGAAGGAACTTCCTATCCGAAGCCGATAGCACAAATAGCCGCATGAAATTCAGACTCTGTGCCCAAAAGACAACACCAGGAGGAACTAGAGGAGCAAAAGAAAAAACAAAACTGCTATTGTGATGAGTGACACCATAGGTAGGCCAAAAATAGTTGCAGCCAATTTTAGGAATTGGAGTTTCCATGCAACCAATGAGAAGTCACCTCATGGAGTGAAGGCGCCTCCCTTTTTATTCTTTTGAGGGTTGGGGGCGGGGGTTTCTCAAGTTGTGGGTGGTGGAGAGCGGACTGTCCACTGTTCACTTTCCACTTGACAGTGGATTTTCCGTGCAGTCTCTTTTTTTTTTTCTTTTTTTGGGTGGGGTGGGGTGGGGGAGTCAAAGCAAAGAGTTCCCAAGTTCCTGGCATGTTCCCCCAAAGAGATCCCAATAGCACCTCACTTTTATCCCATATGCTTTGGCAAATGTTGTCCTGCTTTTACCTATAATCTGGGCCACCTATAACTTGGGCCAAAGTAGAGGAACTCTGTACTTCAAAATAGAACTTTCTAATATGGGAGTCACTCTAGTTTCATTTTTTTTGAGTGATCGGCCAATCAAATTGGCTCATTGCAAAAAATAAAAATAAAAATAGAACTTGGAAGGCACCTCATGTAATTAATAGTAGAGGTGATTAGGATGATTGACACAATGTACATGGTCTTATGAAGCGTATTTTAGCTATTAGCCCAGGCCAAAAATGGTGATGAACATTCTTAGGAGTTGAAATTGCAGGCAGCCAATGAGAGGACTCAACACATACCAAGAAAACTCAATTTCGTTTCCATTCACGAATGAGGGGTTGAGATTTCTTTTGATTTTGGTATTCCCACGATATTCCCAGTGAGTTCCCACTCGATTCTCAATGACGTTTTCAGCATGTTGTCCAAGCTCCCATGTGTTCTACATGGCTGTTCCCAGTAATGCCACACTTTATCCCATATCCTTTGCCTAAAATTCTTGTTAACCTATGTAGCTAGACCAAAGGGAAAGGCTTTTAAAGTCTTATATTTTGGAAATTTCCATACTAGTGTGAGTGATTTCTTTGGTGATGGTCCAATCAAAGAGGCCCATCACCAAAATGATAAAATTCACTTTGCACACATGCACACAACTAAATCAATACAAGTAACATAGATATCCACAATTATGCCCTTGCCAATAGCCCAGGCCAAAAATGATAAAGAACACAAGTAGATACAGAATTTCTTGGCAGCCAATGAGGTGAGCTAGCATGCACCCAAGGGCTCCAATCTTTTTTCTTTTGAGAGGAGGGTGGGGGAGTTGTTGAATTCTTGGTTCCTCAAGTTCCCAATGTGTTCCCCAGAATGTTCCCAATAACACCCGCACATTGCACCATATGCTGCTATGTGCAACTTGTCCTCTCTGAACCGACCTAGGTAGATAGGTAGGCAAATATGGGGACTTATATTTGTTTGGAGTGAATACTTTGATATTGGCGAGTCTCCAAAGTTTTTTTCAACGATGAGCCAATCAAAGAGACTCATTTAATTCACTGATAAATTTTATTTATAATAAAATAAATAAAAATAAAAATAAAAATAAATTAAAAGAAAAAAAATCTACTTTGAGGTCCTCACAACTAGTGAATATGAATGAGACACAACACAACACCATAATTTCCATAAGAGGGGAAGAGACAAAAAGAAAGGAAAACAATCTCCTTTACAAAGTAGCAACCCCACTTGGCCACTTGGCCGCACTCACTGCAGCCCTCGTCAAGCACCAAAGGCTCCATTCCCAAACAATATGGGATATTATTATAGGGTATCCTAGGTAGCATGTGCTTTGGTTCCCAGAAGCTTTAGTTCACGATTCTGGATGCAAGTTATTCCACAACCATATTGCCCTTTTCTCTCTTTTCTTTTGCCAAGATAAACGACAAAGTTCGTGAAAGCTGGGACAACCCCTACAACCATGGATGGTCCGTATTGCGGTTTTCTTTCTTTTCTTTGCCAAGATAAACGACAAAAGTTCTTGAAAGTTTGGACACCCACTACAACCATGGATGGTCTATAGAGACTCCACGCTCTCAATAGTTTTTTCAAAGTTGGGACCCAACCACTACAACCATGGACGGAATATAGAGACTCCACGCCCTCAATAGTTTTTTCAAAGTTGGTACCCAACCACTACAACCATGGATGGTCTATAACCCCATTAGTAATATGCCTTTTGCTTTGTCATCCTTGAACATATGGAATTCTCCCTTTTTTAGCCTAAACTTCAGGAAGCTAGCTACATATTTGACCAGTGTTGTGGGGGGTGGGGGGAAGGGACATCGATTTGTGATATCTGTTGATTTGGGTTTTTAAAAATGATTTAAAAAAAGAGGTTGGACCTTAAATTGATTTTTTAGTTTTTTTGCAATTATCATATCCATCAAGGATATCAAATTTCGGATTTCAGACTTTCAAATATAATAAAAAAATAATATTGATAAACTATTCCAGGCAATTTTCATAGCTTGAATAACAATGTTCAAATATTACAAAACCTACATACCAAGGGATGAAATTACAAATTATATATCCACAAACTCATCTTGTTCAAACTTATATTTTAAATTTTTAATTTTCTTAATACAAGAATAATCAATTTCAATCAACTTTATCAAGTTAAAACAAAAAAAAATTAAAATTAAAAAATGTGAAAAGAAATAGTAATAACTTAAAGGAAAGCAACAAGATGATTGTGAAGGGAAACAATAGTAGCAATGTAAAGGGATGCAATAAGATGAACATGAAGGGAAGCAATAGTAGCAATCTGAAGGGAAATAGTAATAACAATGAAGGAAAGCAATAGCATTGAGAACATGCCAAGGTGAACAAATGACAAAGAAAAACAAGGGATGTATCACACGGTGGCCTTGCCATTTACATTATAAAAAGTATCTTTATGCAAAAGAAGAATATAATCTTCAAAAAAATCCTCTAAAAGAAACCAAAATCCTTCAAGATATTATACTGTATAACTAATCTGAAGTTTCAACACAAGCCAAAATATCATCTTTCAAAAATCCACATATAAAAATAGACCTACTACCTAGGGGCCAAAATTCATTATGCTACTATATTCTATAATGAATCTAAACACAATGTCCTTGCCTTGGTAGGCAAGGCCAAAAAACACAAGAAAACACACAACACAAGAAGACGAAAAGGAAAAAAGATGGTGTCCAAGTGTGAGCTTGGGCCTCTTTATAGAATAGCAGGACAGTCCAAGTGTGAGCTTGAGGAGGTTGCATTTTGAGTGCCAACCACCTCAAACCTTCAAACTAGAATTTTTTTCAAACCTAATTTTTAACTGAATTATTATTATTATTTTTACTCAAACCTAACAACTTAATCTGATGTTCAGATCCAGGCAAGGAATTGATATCATGCTCAAATTTCACAATTTTTGATGTCCAGATAGAAATTCAAATATTGCATCTCTAAATTTCATAACTTTGAGATCCAATGATCATGATATCACCTCATATGTCATAATTCCTGGTATTTGATCAATATGAAATGTGATATCCAATATGATATTAACATTTTCTAGATATCTGCCCAACATTGGTATTGACCCAAGAATCTACTAGTCTCATATGCAAACTCAGGAAAAATTCAGGGAGGAAAAACTCTCAATTTTTTGTATTTGGGGAGGCATATTTTTGGGGGAAGAGGGCAGAGGCTTTTGAGGTCTCTTCATGGCTATTGTAGTAGAAGGGCAATTTCAACATATGTTTGTTTTAATAATTACTTAAATTTGAAGATTTGATTTTTAAAAATATTTTCGCTCATTCTTCTGATTTCTGAAAAATTCAAAGATTCAATTTTTGAAAATATTTTTGAAATGTTTAAAATCAAAAGCCTATTTGAGTCATGGTGTTTGTGTGGGTATAACAAGTAATGTTATACCAATTGGTCATTTTTTATGAACATGTGGCAAAATGCCATAAAAAAAAAATCTTTAATCGCATTGAAATTGAACACATTTGATGGTATTATGCACATATCATTGTGCAATTGAAGTTGAAAATATGGAAGACAAATCTTAGACATTTGACATAACAAGAAAGGTTGTCGAATTGTGTCTTTAGACCAAAATCAAGTCTTGTTTTTTTAGTATAATTATAAAATAATTCCTTGTAATTTGAAATCATACATATGCATTTGCATTGTTAAAACTAAATGTAAATAATTATAATTTGAACATGTTGTGGTCCATTACAACAATACAACTTGTCAATCTTTTTTCACTTATAGAACTAATTAAAATCTTTTCTTCTCAAGATGATGGGTTAACATTGGACAATACAATGGTGATGGATCTAAACTTGTTTGTAGTAGGATAGGATTTATTTTGAGGCTTTGTATCATTGAATGTTTTTGTTAAAATGGTGTCTGAATTCAATTCTCGTTGTTTTCCCTTACAAATCAAAGCTGCTCAATTCATTCATGGATGACAAAAGTTAATTTGTATAGTTTTCATGCAAAAAACATTTTTTATGTCGAAAGTTGAATGCTATCATATGAAAGGCAAGCTCTGATGACAATCATTCACAAGAGGAATTAGCCAAATTTGGCTTTAGGTTAGAGAGGACTCGAACTTATTGCCCAAATAATGTAATTATAAGAAAATCCTCAAAATCTGGCAACTTTGGCTAAATTTTTCACCCAGATCCTTTGAATGAGTTGCCCTGGATTTTTATTTGTTGCAAAAGGAAGAAAATTCACCCCCAAAAAAATAATCATTGGATTCTAGGGGTATCTATAGTGGTGGTTTAAGATTTTAATATTATTATTATTATTTTCCTGAGAAGAGGAAAAAGGTGAGAAGAAACAAGAAACCCATTATGAAGTGAAATATCTTTTTCCACTTAAAAAAGATGGAATACTTCAAAGAAAAAAAAATCAAGTTGGGTAAATCATTAATAGTAAATACAGGCTGCTACTCTTTTTGAGGTTGAATACTGGCTACAAACCAAGTCACCCAAAACCTACAGCACACCAGCCAACCCCAACACATCTGCATCCCTCCAAAGGATTATATAGTTCTGCAATTCAAAGAATTATGTAGTTCTGCAATGGATCTTGTCCTTTTGTGTCAAAATGTTTAAATTTCTTCTTCTTCTTATTATTATTATTATTAGAAGCCTTTAAGTAGTAGGTATAGAGGAATGGTGGCTCAAATTTGTTGGCCACAGTGAACCAGCACCCACCAGCACACCATCCATCCACTGGATGCCCATTATGACTCAGTTGTGGATGAACCTCAACTGAGTTAATATCTGGTTCCACCTTGGTAACCTATTCTGTAAGAAATAGGTCTCATATATAGGCAGATAGGTAAGAAAATAGGTAACTATTAAGTCAGTAGATGGTTTATAAAAAGGTACCTGCTTGTGGGTTTTTAGTAGGTAGGTAGAAAAATATTGCAACTGAGCTAACAAACTATGGTTAGCTAGGGAACTGGAACCCAACAGAGAACTGTTTCCTGACCACTTATTCATTCATCCTTGATGGTGTGCTGGTCGGTGCTCGTTCGTTCACCGTGGCTCAAATTTGTTGGTCCTAATGTCACAATTTTCCTCCTGCCTGACAAATAAAACGGAGAAAAGGCAACACTCGGTTCAGCAGTCAGGTGTACCTTTTGAATCGCGTCCTTATAACCTTGATACTAGATGTTATATATTTGTGGTGCCAGCCAATGGTATTGCAGTATTAAGTCGGAGCATCTCCACCTGCACCCCACTATTCGGGCCTCTCACACTGTTTACCACGGACCTAAACTATATTCACCTAAGTTAGTTAGAATTACCGTAACGGCCTCGGTCTTGGGCATCACCCGTGTAAGAGCTTGCCCGAGTAGGAGCTCAAGTGGGCCTGATTCTGATAAATGCTTGTGGCTGAGGGCACAACATGACATAAAAATTGATGGTTTAAAGTACTCTTTCAGATTTCCTCTTCATATATGGGAAGAAAAAGAATTTCCTCTTTCTTTTCATCAGCAACTTTTGCCATTGAAAATTCTAAATAATTGCAAGTGGGGCTCCCTTTTTTTCTTTTTTTTGGGCGTTTTTGGTTTTCCCCCATTCCTCCCATGCTGAGGAATCATAGTCCCCCAAAAAAATCAACTTTGCTGACTTTACATCTTCTCAAGCTTTGTCTCACACACACACACAACAAGGTTTCAAAGTTGAAAGATGTTAAATCAGCAATGGGTTTAGGACCCGTAGCTGACATAATATCTTCCCCCCACCCCCCACTTGCCATGTCTCATGTCGTAAGTTGCAACAAGTGGCAAGAAATTGAACTAGTCCATAATTGTTCATATAATGAGTCCGGTTGGGGAGGGAGATGGATAGAGAGACAGACAGACAGACAAACAAACAAACAGAGGTGCGATGATTTTTGAAAAAAAAAATTGTAAAATTTTCTTAAAGTAGGTGAGTCTTGTCACTTGACAAAACACCCAAGTGGCTTTTTAAAAAATATTCAAGCAATTATTATTTGTAGTGTTGGCACCAAGTTTGGAATGCATATACCTATCTCTTCTGTAAGAAAATCATTGAGATTCTTGTACATCAATTTATTTTATTTTTGGTGCCACATTGCCACTCATACATAGGATTTTTTGCCTTTCATATTGCCCAAAGTTGCCATATTTCAAGGTAGTAAAACTCAATTCGTTCAGAATTAGACCATATGTTTTAGCATGTCGCCAAAAATATAGCAATCTTCCAAAGAAATTTGGCTAAGTCCTATTGTGGACGATGGCCAGTCCGGGTACCTCACAAAATTGAATTTGAAAAACTAAAATTTAATCCTGTTCTTGCTAGGCTAGGTGCTTGACATTATTGTTTCTGAATGAAAATCCACTTGGAATAATTACGTCACCAAATGGTGTTTCTATAATTTGTGCATTCAAGGGAGAGACTCTCATACACAGGTAGCAATAACAAAGTCCCATTTTATTTTATTTTATTTTAGGAAAAAAGCTTTACAAACGAAGAAGAATGAAGAAAGCTGATCGCACTGGGAATAATTATTTATTCTGTTTCATATTAATTAGTTGGGGGTGCATCACAAGTCCTTCTTTTTTTTTTTTTTTTTTTTTTTTTTTTTTTTTTTTTTTTTTTTTTTTTTTTTTTTTTTTTTTTTTTCTTTTTTTTTTTT
>Ga0116227_10014725_pt1 | contig 11815 bp, 11 predicted proteins | sample S1TSphgellanicum_FD_89693 | JGI IMG/M metagenome (GOLD analysis project Ga0116227, IMG submission 89693) | Host-associated microbial communities from peat moss isolated from Minnesota, USA - S1T2_Fb - Sphagnum magellanicum MG | ecosystem: Host-associated > Plants > Peat moss > Unclassified... | reverse complement strand
CCGGGCCGTGGTGAGTCTTGTGTGTCCAAGTGCCCGTGGCAAGTCCCAACACCCAAGGGTGTCCCGAATGCTAAACTAACCCGATTTGGTTGGTTTTTGGATGCAGATTCACACGAGCTAAGCCAGTCCCTCTTCCTAGTCTAATCCATGGGCTCCCAACTCGACCCTCTACCCCTTCTTAGAGTTGGAAGCCGGGAGCGTGCTACCAAGTCTCAACTTTTCGCAACTTGACTTTGTGAAACCCTCAAGTGGGTTTCACCCCATGACTTGGGAGCGCGTCAATATCAGCTCAAAAACCTCAAATTGTTCTAAAGAAAACATGAATGTATTGTACAAATTGTCATAGAACAAATAACAATGTTGAAACATGCAAAATCAAAAGGAAGGAAGAATCTATTATTGTAGTTTCTAAGGTTACCACTCAGCAAATCAAAGTATAGACTCTTGTGAGGTATTCTTGTCGTATTTATGGGTACATTGGACACAAGATCATAAATTGTCATGAATACAATGACATGCAAAATATGTTTAAGAACAAAAGGAATGAAGATTATAAATAAACCATTTGTTGTGGAGCCCAAGGTTGTCAATCCTTTAGTTCATATAGTGGATGTCAACATCACTATTACCAAGAAAAAGGTTATTAAAAAGCAATTTTTCAAGGACAAAGAGCCAATCAAGAGGAAATCTATTGTTGGCTAGGAAGAAGAATAAAAACTACAATAATCTTTTGTCAAAACAATACAAGAGATGCAAATAGAAGACCCACCAAAAAATATAAATCAAAAGGAGAATGCACAATGGAGTACAAATGGGTAGGAATACTAAAGGCAAAGTGTCTACATAACCAATTATATCACAAAATTTGTTTGTTATTCTTCACAACAAAATTATGTCTATGGAACAAATATTTCAAGATATCAATAAACAAATGTTGGAAACTAGTTATACCTTGAGGTTAGGTCAACTATTGAAGATAGCACCAGATTCTAAGAAATATACGTGGTAGAAACTAAAACCAAAAAAAGCTAATATAACTACTACAATGATATTAAAGCCTAGTGTAGCCATAATGATTGGGACTCACTCTGAAGTTCACACTGCAGCTATAAAAATAGATAACCAAATGGTCATTATCCAAGTAAAAGTTAGGAAGAACATTGTTGAGGATTTTTTGTTAGATGGAGGAGCAAATGTCAATATCATAATAAAAAACCTCAGAACAAAATTAGGTTTACCCAAACTAGGACCAGCTCCATACCACCTCAAAATGGTAATCAAAGTATCACCAAACCTTTAATAATCATAAAAAATTTGAAGATTTACATACATGGCATACCATATGTAACCACATTTATTATTTTGCAAAATAATGTGGTAGTTTCTAGCTATTTTATGTTATTAGGAAGACCTTGGCTTAGAGATGCAAAGGTTGCACATGACTAGGGCAACAATGTCATTATTGTTCAAGATAATGGAATAGTTAGAACAATATTAATTAACAAGAAATTGGGAGTAGAAACCAGAAGGCCCCAAGTATTTGTTTGTTATGACTTGCTAGAAGGGCTAACAAATGAAGAGGAAGATTTGATCTTTAAGATAAAACTAAAGTTGTTCTCAATTGGTACAATCATTATCTCAAAGGAAATAATTTCATCGTTGAGTATTGGAGTCTTAAATATTAGAATCAATGAAGAATTTGATCCACAACAAGGGACATCATATCAAGGAGCAACATAAGTGGTGCATTTAATAATAAAACCAAAAAACTTTTATGTTAAACTAGAGATATCACTTAAAGATAAGGTCTATCTATAAACCTATTATCATCATAGCCAAGCTGATATTGAAATGGATGAGACACTAGCCAACATATAGGTACAAAATCTTAAGATAGCAAGTTGGACTTTAATTGAAAAACAACAACTTTTTAAGTTGAATCTTGGAATAGAGGCAAATCCACAATGCATCAAAGTTAATGCACATTTAATAAAGGAAAAAACTAAAGAGTTTAAAACTTTACTCAAGGAGTTCAAAGATGTGTTTGCTTGGACTTATAAAGATGTAAAAGGCATGTTTCCAAAGTTGGTTCAACATATAATTGAGTTAAACACTTCAATCCCACCAACACATCAAGCAAGGTATAGGTTGAACCCTAATTATGCTACAACTATTAAACAAGATATTGACAAACTATTAGCAATAGGATTCATTCAACCATTAGAGGAGGCTACATGGTTATCACCTATAATGGTATTACCTAAGAAAAATGGAAAACTTAAAATATGTATAGATTTTAGGAAGTTGAATAAGGCAACCAAAAAAATCCTTATCCTTTACCATTTTTTGATGAAGTACTAAACATTGTAACAGGGTATGAAACCTATTCATTTTAGATGGATACTCAAGATACCATCAAATTTCTATAGCCCCTAAAGATAGATACAAAATAGCCCTTATAATAGATTGGGGAGTTTTTTTATGGACGGTGATGCCATTTAATGTAAAAAATGGGCCACCAACTTTCCAAATAACAATTAGTAAAACTTTCATACAAAAATTAAACTAGTTCATGAAGATATTTTTAGATGATTTCATGGTTTATAGTGATATGGAGAATCATTTGATGAAACTTATACTTTACTTTCAGAAATGCAAAGAATATAAAATCAGTCTTAATCCAAATAAATGTGCCTTTATGGTATTTTTAGGATTGATTTTAGGGTTCATAGTTTCTAAGGAAGTAAAAATACTAGACCCCAAGAAGGTTTAGGCAATAGTGAATATGTTAGTACCTACAACCCATAATAGATTCATGTCTTTAATGGTATGGCTTAGTTTTATAAATGTTTCATCAAGAACTTTGCATTTATCATGGCACTAATTACAAAGCTGATGATGAAGACATAACCATTTATTTGGAGCACAAAATGTTAAGAAACCTAGGATCAAATCAAACAAAGATATATGGAAGCACCAATTCTAATACCTCTAAATTAGTAATTGGAATTTCATATGCACACAAATGCATCATTATTGGCAATAGGTGCAATGTTGGCACAAAACCCAATTGGTAAGTATGACTAGCCTATAATATATGCCTTTATACTACTAAATAAAGCAAAATAAAATTATACTACTACAAAAAGAGAAGCCTTAACACTGGTTTATGCTCTTCATAAGTTCAGACATTTTTTGTTAGGAAAAAAAATTATTTTTTATGTAAACCACATGGCTTTGGTATACTTAATCAACAAACCACAACTGTCTGGAAGGATAGCTAAATGGGTGTTGTTATTTTTGGAATATGAATTCACAATAATCTACAGGCCTAGTAGAACACATGTGGTAACTAATGTTTTATCTAGATTACCATATAGTTCAAATCCATTAGGAGTTTTAGATTAAATTGTATCATTATGTAGATGCATCATTATTTTCTATAAAACCTATATGGATGCAAGAAATAGAGAGCTACTTGGAGACATGTCAGATGCCAAAAACTTTAAACCTAGTTCATAAATAAAAGTTAGCCAAAAAGGCATAACCTTTTACTCTAAAAGAAGGAATAATGTACAAAGTGGGACAAAACAATAAAGTGAGCAAATGTTTAACTACCTCATAAGCATAGATTGTTCTTAAGGAACTACATGAAGGAGTGGCAAAAGGATATTTTGTTGAAGATATTATTACAAAGAAAATTCTAAATGCAGGTTATTAATGGCTAACTTTATTCAAGGATACTCATGAATTTTGTAGAAGCTGTGATAGTTGTTAAAAATTTAGAGGACTAAAAACAAAACAACATTTCATGAAGTGGAGTCTAGATTTGATAGGTCCAAGTAAACAAGCAGGAAGACTAACAGGAAACAAATATATTCTAGTAACTACAAATTATGCAACCAAGTGGGTAGAGGTAAAGGCACTTAGATCCAATACTGCAGTAATTACAATTAGATTTTTCTATGAGTATGTTTTGACTAGATTTGGATGACCTTTGGCCATAATTACAGATCAAGGAGTACATTTCATTAATGATATAATCAAACATCTAACATAACAATTTTTGTTAAAGCATGTTAGTTCTACTACTTATTATTCACAAGGAAATGGACAAGCAAAATTTACTAATAAAGTCATTGGTAGATTATTGACCATGTTAGTTAATGAAAAAAGAACAAATTGGGATGAACATTTGTCCACAATTTTGTTTTCATATAGGACTATTTACAAGGTGGCAACATGATATACACCTTACCATTTAGTCTATGGTTTGCATCCTCTAATGCCAACATAATATGTCTTACCAATTATTAATGGGGACCACCTAGATGCATAACCAACCAAAATACTAACTATTAGAATTACATAGTTGGAGAAGTTACATGAGAATAGATTGGAAATTCAAAATAATGTTGGAACAAACCAGTGGAGCAAATTTTAATGGAATCAACAAAAAAACACAAAGAAGAAATTCCAAGTTGGAGATTATGTTTTGTGGTTTCCCTAGGGAGAAAAAACACATTGGGCAAGTTCAAGAAAAGATGGTTTGGTCCATTCAAGGTACAATATTGCTTACCCAATAATACTGATATACTTATTTTTGTTAACAATTTTGAACCAAACCTAGTATTGGTTAATGTTAACAAGTTGAAACCATATGTGTATCAAACATTAAAGAGGATTCAAAGTTCAAAATAGAAAATGTTTTTAAAATTCATAAATTTAGACCACATGGAAGAAAAATTTGATGAACATTCAAAAGATCATATAACAATAGACATTATTGATATTAATTAAATAGTAGCATGAACAAAAAACCTTAGTAGATATAATGAGTCGGTAGGTTATGAAAATATTCACAGACTATGACTACACAATTTCACAGTCACAGGATTATAGGTCAGATAAGTTTATCACATTAAAACAAAACTATATCGATCTAATGACTTAGCACATTACAAAAGAAGTTTGTAGTCTAAACAATAATAAGTCATCAGATTAATCGAGTGCCACATCCACAAAATTTCTAGGTCAGTTGGCATTAATTGTAACCCATATTATTGTCAATATGCACTCAGTTAAAAGTTGACATGTGTCAAAAAAACAAATAAAAAACAAATCATTAAAACATTAACCCTAAAGCAAAAAATGAAATGTTACTTCATGAAATGAAATGATTACATTTCAGAAGGTGACAAACAGTAGAAAGGCTCTTCCTTTTCATTTTTTATAAATAAATTTCTATCATTTTTTGTCTCCAAAATGAATGTAAAAGAAAATTTTGTTGAAAATTTGCAAAGACAATCCAAAGAGAGATTACAAAAGTTGAAAGAAGAAAAAAGAAAAACGGAATGCACAACAAAGTTTTACAACTAATTTGCTTTTGTAGTCTAGGTTTCCAAAAAGAGGTCCACCAATTCCATCTCCTATTTATTTTTCTTCTTCCTCTTAGAGTTATTTTCCGTTGTCTACATTTGAGAAAAATTTTGAATCAATTTTTTTAAATGACAAAAATTGCAAAAAGAACATTGAGGAGATATAATTTTAAAAAGCCTAGAAAAGAGGTAGGTGCAAGAGAGCAAGTTGGTCCAATTTTCATTTCCAATTCTGAAGAGGAGAAGTAGAAGGATGATTTGCAACAACATCAAGAAGCACCATCACAATAAGAGGAGCCTACCCAAGAGCACATTTTAGAACAAGTTTACATTGTAAATAAGAAACACAATAAAAGAAGAAATCAACAAGTAATGGTTACAAATTTGTGAGGGAAGAAGGTGCATATTCACTAGGATGATGAGGTGAGGTACATTTCTACTCCTATAAAGCAAAGTTATAATAACAATCTGAAGAATATTTTGCTTTGGACAAGCTTTAAAAGGGAGGAGAGAACATGGGTGAATAGAGTTGGATTGGTAGGTCTGTTTGAGGTTGAATGGAAGACTCCCCATCATAACGTTCTAGTTGAATTTTTGAACAACTATAAATTGGATTTTGAACATAACAAAATCAAAATCATGATGGGAGAATAACAAAGAATTATATATAAACATCTATTGGTAGAAATTTTAAGAAATTGCCATATAAGAAAAAGACAGGTAGATCGGGTAGAAATGCCAAATGCCAAAATAACACTTGCAAATATAATTGATTGAGTCCTAGATACTTACAACATTAATGAAAGGTGGGTTGTAAAGAAGATGAGGTCATAATATGTCAATAGAATTGCTACAATTTTGTCCATTATCTATTAAAAAGATAAGGTGTAATATTTTTGCAACAAATCTGCTATGATGATTTCTAAAGCAAATTGTGGAAAATTTGTCAATTGGGCTACAATTATGTATTCCCAATTGGTCAAAAAGATGATCAAATGGGAAAAGTGTTAAAAAAAACATGATTGAGGGAACAACCAAAAGATAACTAAAAAACAATGTATGCCATTTTTCTATTGTCCCATAAGTTGTGTTTCAAAAATGGTTTCCATTAGAAGGAGTAGAGCCACATGAAAAGAAAAAGTAGACATAACAATCACAAGAGGACAAGAGAAGAAAGAAGATTCTGAAGGAGAGGTTTATAAAAAAATAAGAGACCTCTAAATTTTTGCACATTTTCCTCTTAAAAAGGAAAAACAACTGGAGACCAAGACAACCAGAAGAACAATTTTGATGTCCTAGTTTAATGATGATGAGGAGAAGGAGACTCTACTGAAGAGGCAAAGAAGACAAGAAGATATTGTAATGAGGGGCAATATTAATCCTCAACAGGTAGTAGAATTGCAAAAGAAGTAATAGCAACAACATTAGAGACAAAAAGAGAAATCAATATCTCCTAAATTTGATCCAAGACTAAAGATCTTTCCCAAGCAAAAGTAAAGATCAAATGGACATGAAAATTAAAAATGGCCCAAGAAGGAGCCATAATCTCAAGCTCAGCAAAAAGCAAAGGAATAGATACCGGACTTGGACCTAGATTCACCAAAAGTGCAACAATTTATTCTAATACCACAAAATAATGAAGGTATGCTACCTTCAAGACCAACTTTTGCAATAGGAACAAATATATTTAGAGAAATTTGGATTGCACATAGAAGTTTAGGTTTTTTAGGTATTAATTCCAGGGGACAGACTCCTAGGTTTCACACACCAAAGTATGTACGAGGGCTAGAAGCAGACTTGGATGAACATAAGAAAGCTACTACTATGTTTCAATAGGCAACAAAGTACAGTGTACAAATGACTTTTTAATTTAGAAATAAAATATAAATAGATTATTGAAAAGAAGGACATATCTATTCAAAATTTGCAAGGGGCTTTGGAAAGAACAAAAACTCAAAGCAAAGTTGCGGGTCAAGAAGAATGAGAATAGTGAAGTATTGGTAGAACTGTAAATAACCAAAAAATATATAAACGACATGGAGAAGCACAAAAAGGATCTGGAAATTATTAGAATAGACAAGGATTATTTGTAGGCAACTCTAAAACAAACAAATGCCAATTATTAGAAGTTGAAGACATAAAAAGATTCTTTAAATGTAGAACATAACAAATTTCAAAAAGACTACAAGAATATGGAGTAGATTCTCTTGAAGTAGTTGGAGGAGTTGGAGGAGCTCACAGTAAACATTTGTAATGCTTATCAAGCCAAGAATGAGTTACAAAGGCAATTTGACCAAAGATAGGCAAAAATGTACATGAATTTGTAAAGGCAAATGGCTTTTAATGAAAAGTTGCAAATTTTTCTAAAGGAGGCCCAAAGGATCAAACCTTTCAATTATGATAATGTTTTCAAAGAAAACAATGAACTCAAAAAACAACACTTTGCTTTAAGTAAAACTTAAGGCATTGACAATGAAGGAAAAAGATGGATATTTATGGTGGGATATAATGCATGATATTGTCTAAAAAGATACTGGAAAGGTCTATAAAAGGTGTGAGAGGAACGAAAGGTTATACATGCATAAAATATCTCAAGTGAAAATTAAAGGTCATATGATCATTTTAATATGAACCTTTAATCCTCATTCCATAATCGAAAACTTTAGATGAGGAAGAAAAGAGAGGAAATACTAATGGTGTAGGACCATCATGTATAAGAACAAAAGAGGGAGTACCATCAAACTTCAAAGGAGGGAAGGATAATGCCTAGAGGGAGGTTGGTGGTATGACATATGCATTAAAACAAACTTTGGAACCAATATAACTTGTTTTACAAGAGGTTAGTTCTCAAGAATATGTATCTATAGCTATAGAAATAGGGGGACAAATACAAACTAAGGAACACAGAACTTAGGAAGTTCAACAAGATTAGATAGAACTTACATCACAATTGTAATAGCAACAACAAATTCATATTACATCAGGTCTATAGTCATAGTAGTAGGCACAAGTGACACTAGAGTTGCAATCACAAGAGCAGACAACAACACATCATCAAACAATTGCACAACCATCAATAAAAACACAAGAAGGGCAACAACAAGCTCTGTATACAATAAGGAATCATACATTATTCAATCTAAAACACAACATGCATAGGTAGATCAAATTATAGTATTGATAGATTAAACTATTTTTGACTCACGTGATTAGAAATAACATTAGATTTACCTTTCTTAACATATTTCGATCCAAAATTTTTGGACATAATTTAAAGTACAAGTGGGGTAATGTTAAGGGAATGATTACTTGCGGTATTAGTTAGTTAATATATTTCTACTTACCTAATTATTATTTTAGGAATTACTAGTTAAATTACATAGTTTTATCGTTGTTTGAATTTGAATAAATCATAGGATTTTATTTTTTATGGTTATATTTTGGAAAAAGGGAGAGAATGAGGAAGAGAGTTGTAAGGAATATTTTTTGTCACTTTTCTTTAACTATCATGGTTGGGGTTTTGTCCTATCATATTGTAATAGAAACCACGAAAATACAACTTGGACAACAACAAATTATCATCACACACCAGGGAATGAGAGAAGAAGTAAGTTTTTTATAAATCTCCACATAAGAATACACAAGATTGGTCTCTATCAAAAGACCCTACAAAAGTATCAACAACCCCGTACATGATTGTTTTTTCCTTTTTATAGTCCAAGTAATAGTTCTAACCGTCTAACTACCCTTGACATTTTGATTATGGTAAGTTGATTTGTATTATTTTTCATTAGGTCACTGCATATCGATTTGCTAAGTAAGAAATTCCTTTTCCTAACAAGAATATTCATTGTAAAACATTGAATTTTGTGGGAGTGTGAAATAATAATGCTTTATTAATTTGAAACTAGATATGAATAGATCTGAATGAGCTAATTTTATTAATATTAGTTTTATGATATGTTTTAATCCATATTTAAATCAGAATATAAGATTAATAATTATGTATTACCACAAACATACTTGGATAGTTAGTGGGCCTACATTTGTTTCTATCCACTTCTTAGGACACTTCAAAACCATTTACACCTTGGCAAGCAAAAAACCCAACTTGTTCAAGTTAGACATAACTTTTCGTCAATTGCACATGATTAAATCAAAGTTGCCATTTTTGGTGAGTGAAATGTAATTGGGTAGAGCTCCTTGATCTTGGATAAAGACAATCATACAATGCTCAAATGCAATCATTGTGGATTATATTTCCTACATGTATAACCACACTTAAAGTTAAATCAAATCATGTAGTGGATGATGATCAAAAGTTCAACTACATCAAAGAATTCAAAGGAGCACATAACTTCCTCCAAATAAATTACTTGAGCCTATAGACAAAACCTCTTGCTATCTATGATATAAATCAACTTGGCTAGAAATGACAAGTCACCCATTAGTAAGTTGTGTGAGATGAATAACACCAACAATAATACAATGATATAATTTGCCAATATTTGACAACTAATAATAACAATGGCAATACTACAACTTAAATATCATTGACTATTGGGATTGCATATTTGTAAAAATAATCAATCAAAGACCATTGTCACATGTGTTGATGTCACATTGTTCTTATGTGTCAAACTTGTTAGCAGTAGATATTATAATCAAGACCTAATTTTTCAAGTTACACCGAAATTGGAGTGACCTCCTTTGTAGGTGAATTGAACCTTGAGATCATTCATGGCTTTAAATGAGTTTTATGACAATTCCTTTCTAGAAGAAGGAATTTTCCCAAACTCCTTGAATGAACAAATCAATCACGGATAATTTTCAAATTTTATTATAATTTTTTTCAACCCCAATTGTTTCTATCAAATTCAATAGTAGTTCACACCCACTTCATTTTATCAAATTCTATTATAATTTAGTCTAGATCCATCACATCTTCCTCATCTTGATTAACCTTTATAAAAAAAAAATTCTCATACTCATTGTGACAAATAGATAGACAAATAGACAAACAAAGTGATGATGGTATTTGTAAATCTTACACAACATTTGAATTCAAAATTTGTACAAACAAATACACATAGACACACACACTTGCATGATTCATTTAGAAGCTTAATAATTTCTACCACAATAATTTGAAAACTTGAAATCAAAGTGAATATTTAGATAAACAAAATTTCCATCGTTGTAATTAAAAATAAAACCATCACTACAACTCCTATTCTTCATCTTTATCATCATCATCATGGCTATAAAGACTAAGGATAAAAAACACTTATGACCTAACTTGTGAATTATTGCAACAACAACAATTCCTACTACAACATCCTCCCAATTGGGAATCCTCTAAACAAATTTCAAATAGATTTGATCACATTTGAGAAATAAAGAAAGAAAAAGAGAGAAAAAAAAACCAAACAAACAAGAAAAAACAAAATGAAAAAAAATTACAACTATAGATTAAGAGAAGCTTTTAAAGTAATGAATGTGATCCATCATGGGAACTACAAAAGGAGAAAGGAACAACAATTAGATTCTTCCATAAAAATCATAATTGGTTATTAAAAAGGTGGGCATGGTGTTTGTGAGCATAGACCAATGGTGCTAACTACGACCATTTATACCCATGGTTTTTTGATATATGCATAATGTGGTGATTATGATTTATTTAATGTCTAGTTTGGAAACATTAGTGCATTTTCATCTCATCAAAGACAATCTATTACTAAAGTAAGTATGGACAACCATCCACTCACAACAATTATGTATAGACCACATTTGTGGTGAGATCAATAAGATGTCATACCTAAAACTTACATGTATGCCCATACATCCGGTTTGCCCAATCCAAATTAAACAAAACTAAAATGGATGTAGTCATAACCTCTTGAAATCAAGTTCACACAGTGTGTAATGTTCCCAACCTTCATCATAATTGCTAAGCTTTTGATGATAGCCCCAAAATTAACAAACAATTGAGTAAAAAGTTTGTGATTTGAATAAGTCACATAACTAAAAACAAATGGAATAATAACTCATGATATGATGTGTTGTTTCACTATCCTAATGGCTTTAGGAAACACGGATAAAAAGTTATTTGACAAAAGGCAATAGCATGAAGCACAAACTCACAAGACTCACCACGGCACGAACTTGAGGGAAGCCACCACCTTCCTCCTTATAGTATTATTTGCACTTGGCCACAGGGGTTACACCCAAATGTCATTTTGTCCCAGGATTCTTAATGTCGCGCTCCCAAGTTCCTCGTAGACCCACTTGAGGGTCCAAGTATGTGGCAATGCGGAAGGAGTTGGAACTTGGAGCACGATCCCGACTTCTAGCACTAGAGGGGGTGAGAGGGGCGTGCTAGAAGTCCCGGGAAAGACTAGGAAGAATTGACAAGCTTACTCACTCACACGGGCCTG
>Ga0116227_10014723_pt1 | contig 11816 bp, 5 predicted proteins | sample S1TSphgellanicum_FD_89693 | JGI IMG/M metagenome (GOLD analysis project Ga0116227, IMG submission 89693) | Host-associated microbial communities from peat moss isolated from Minnesota, USA - S1T2_Fb - Sphagnum magellanicum MG | ecosystem: Host-associated > Plants > Peat moss > Unclassified... | reverse complement strand
ATATATATATATATATATATATATATATATATATATATATATATATATATATATAATTTGAACTTCAATGCCAATGTCGTAGACACTGACATTGATGAACATCACCATCTCCAACATAGGTTGTAATTTAATCATAATTCATGCATAGTTCATTTGTAATGTTACAACTTTAGCATTGGGCTCATGACCAAAGTTGAGGCAAGACAAAAAAGAAACATGCTAAGAACAAGCTAAAAAACAAAAGAAGCCTAAAAAATTGGGGGAATGGTAATGAAATATTCTGAAAGCTGCTAGGATGAACTCTCCCTTTGGGAGTTGGGAATCTCAAAGTGTTTCAAATATTTTTCTACCTCTTTCTTTTCATTGTTTTTGTGCCCATGATGATCAATCTTGAATTTTTTTTTGATATTTTTAATTATTTGAAGGTCATGTATTCAAACAATCATCTATGTTTATATTATAATTTCCACAACACCATTTGTAATGATTTAATTTTGTTGTTGTTGACATTATACTTTCTTTTTAAGTTAGCATCCACAACATGATGTTAGATGAACTTTTGGGACCATATATCATACCTTCACACATTGTTATGTGTTTTTTTTGTCTTTTTGGGTTTGTTTGTCATATTGCACATTAATGGAGTAACTTTTTTAAAAAAGTAATGCTAAAATTACTACCTAGAAAAAATATAGTAACTAATTGCCCTAGGATTTAAAAAATGATTAAACATGTTATATACATTTTTAAATTCACAATATTTGTGAAAAATGGAAAATATTTTCAAAAAAAATCAAGGGGAATAAGTGAGACAAAAAAAAAATGGTTGTAAATATGCAAAAAATTGCCAAAAAGAATGTTGAATGTTACCCTTTATGTTTTCTTTTTTTCATTAATTTGAAGACGTGATTAACAAATTATACAAAAAATGGTTAAATGGATTATTTCCTTTTGTCATCATCTATATTTTGGAAAATATAAATTCACAAGTTGATGTTTGAAATGAAAACAATGTAAATGTGCCACCATTTCCATCTCATAATTGGTGTGTATGATAGTTGCCCATAAGTTGTTCTTATGTTTTTATTTTTCATTACAATCCAATATTATAAAAATGATGTTTTCCTTTTCATTCAACTAAACATTCTAACTATGTATTTGAAAACTCATTTCATCTTACTCAACAAAGGTAAAAGCTTCATTATAATTGATAACAAAATCTTTGTTGTCCCCACCATAACACCAAACACAATTTGTTAATTCAATGCATTGTTACCACAAATTACCCCTTCTAACTTCAATCATGACTCAATAATGAGGAACTAGCAACCCATAATACTTTAAGCACACACAACACCAATTACAATGAAAAAAAGAATAAAAGTGAGAAAAAGTCCATTGACAAAAGTGTATTGTGAAAATGTGTTTGATAATGACACAACTAAATCATAACCCACATTATAATTTTGAAGTTCTTCCACCTCTACATATTAATATTATTCATATTTATAACATGTTGAATCAATGACTTTTTTTGTGGCAAAACTTCACCAATTTGCTTTTTAAAAAAATCCCAAACAACATGATCAAAGGAATTTTTTGGAATTTTTAAAAAAATCACCACATTTTTTAGGATGAAAATTATGAAATAACCAAGATTTTTGGAGGATTTGGGCAAATTTTTAACTTTTTTATTTTGAAATTGCCATATTTAATTAATAGGTTTGAACAGTTTGCCAACATGTAATAGAATTTTTATGTAATAGAATTCATATATTTTTATTTATCTATTTGTCTTGTGGCCAAATTTGGCTAAATCTTTTTGTGGTTGATCTCCACTTTTGGTGCAACATGAAAAAAATGAAGAAAAATAAAAACATTGTGTTGAATACAACTATGTCAATATCAATGGGTTGCATAATATGTGTAAGCAACCATTGAAATATTAGTGTTGTGATTTTGATTTACAAGTGGTTGGTGTACAAATTAATCATCTTTCAACCATTGTATATATTGAAGATTTTTTTTTAATGAAATCTATCAAATACCTTGTTTTCATTATCCATTGACTAGTTTGTATTTAATGTATTTATTGAATATGATTTTTATTTTATAAATTAGTAAATTCTTCACCATCACACATTCAACATGTAAGTTCCAATGGTTTTGTTAATGACCAACAAAATCTTCAATGAATCACCCCACCTTTCCAAGTTCATCATATTAAATCGAGTAGTTTTTTCATTAATTTCTTGAATGTTTTAAACTAAAGTAGACTCATTTAAATTATGCACAAGTTCAAAAATGATTTTAATTGTTTGATGGACAAATACCCAACCAATGGTGAAAACTTCAAACATTTGGAAATTTATGGTTGGTTTCAATATTATACCTTTTGTAAGTTTTCAATGAAAAATAAAAATTTGAATTGAATAAAAAGATGAAATATCCAAGGCAATTCACCCACAATATCAAGTTTGGCCCATTGAAACTGTCCTTGGGCTTATTTGATTACGTAGTTATTAATTATTATTATATCATATCATTAATTAGACATGCAATTCCTTTGTTTATAAGGTCCTTATAATAATCACAATGACCTCCTTTGCAACAAAATTTTATCACAATGTAGTGAATGTATGACATTGCATAATTAGAACGACTTGAAACACATCCAATCAATGCAAGTGATTGAAATAAGATATTTGAAACGTTCTGGTATAATAATACTTTTGTTTGGTTAAAAAAGGTGGTATTTGAAAAAAAAATCTCTTATAATCAAAATTAAAAAATTATTGTCACCATTGCACTTATTAAAATAAAAACTAGAAATACTTATGTGATGTGAAAATAATATAAAGAATATATGTCCATTGTGTTTAAGTTGTTGTAAAGTTTAGAAAATTTTATAAGATACCCTTGAATTTGTCAAAGTGATGTTGGTGGTAAAGAACTTCCCTAATCCTAATTTAATAACAAAAGATAGAAGCTTGAGCATGTTCCCTTGCTCCTAACAAGAAGACCTAAAAAGGGTTTGGAAGATCATGATGATATTAAAATGAATTAATTTTCAAATTGAATGTTCAATCATATCAATCGTCACCAACCAAATAAGAGAACAATTTGTGAATTTGGAGCCAATCTTGATTCATAGATTAATCACATGTTTATGTGGCCTCACAAAACTCACCACGGCCCAAACTTAGGACAAGGCATCACCATCTTCCATATGATATTATGTAGTTCAACTATATCGAAATGGTGAAAATGTGAAAATCTTATAATTGAGAATTTTGAAATTATGATTCCAAAAACTTTGAGACTTTATGATTTCTTCCAAATGTATACAAATTCAACAATGTAAAGTTGTAAGCATGGTAAAATAAACAGAAAGTAATCTATTTAAAATGTAGTTACAAAAATCATGTTTCCAATATAAACATAACAAAGTAGTTTAAACACATATGTAAGTAGAAATATAAAAACCATTGGGTCCTTTGTATGGAGATAATGGTAAGTTGAATGCACAATTTGAAGAACTATAATGCAATAAAAATAGGTAATAAAATCATTTGAAGTTGTTTTCAAAATTCATTTATTTCAACAAAAGATTTGTGAAAAACTACAAATTATATTATGTAAGAAAATAATTCTTCCTTTCAGGTTATAATATATGATGAATAATGAATCACAAAATTTGTTCTAATTTAAATCACACACATGGTTTATTTTGCAGATTGAATTATTAGTAAATTTGAAGGTGTAAAAGTTTTTCAATGATTAGTTGACACATTAACCTTTGTTATAGTTGGATGAAATATAATACACAACATTGGGCATGGTGTTTAGGTGATTGAATTCATAATTACTAGTGATGTGGTTATGAATGTTATTATTTTGATGTTTCCATGCTCATAATGTTGGTCAAAACTAACAACCATGGTAGAAATGTCATATCCAACCTGGGATTTTTAAAAATCAAAAGAAGTTATGTGTGTAACACATGAAACAAGAGAAGGAAAAACAAATTTGTCCCTTGTTTTGTTTACAACATTTAAGAAAATTTCATTCACAAACTATTGTTGGAAAGGAAATTGAACACACATGTAGATCCAACTACTTCAACCATGGATTTTCCATAAAAGACAAAAGTTGATATCCTTTTGCAATATATTAGATTATATCCTTTAAAAAAACGCACAAAGTTAGATTTGTGATAAAGGCATTGGTCGCCAAAAAAATTTGTAATTTGAAATGGTTGCATTGTTTTTTTTTTTTTTTTTGCAACATGTATTGATTAGTAACTTTTGTCATTATCTACATTAAAATAACCTCCATTTGCTATACTCCCTTAAAATTCATTAAAAACATGTTTTTTCAACAAACTTGTGCCATGCTCTTTGTTGTAATTAAAAAACCTTTTTTTTTTCCCTTTTGTTAACATTATATCAACTTGCAATGAAACAAGGTGACACACAATACAATGAAATATTTATGGACTACAAAAATTAATTATTGCAATATAATCATGAAAAACAAAAAAACCCAATAATTAGAAGTGTGGGTACCAAATGTCGCAATTGGTTAAGAATTGTGAACTTAAAATTACCCAAGATGCCTCCATGTTGTTGTTGGATGCCTCTTGAGTTCCAAATGGTACATTATTAGAAAATAAAAATTCATTACAATCCTTATTTGGCATTACTTCAAAATAGTTGCACTTAATGCCATCTCTTCAAACAATTTCTTGGGCATACCTACAAAACATACATACTAAAATTAGACTTTAAGAAAATTGTTCCAAGATCCACATCAAAACCATATAGAATATAGTTACACTAGAAAAAAACCATACAAAATAAAGTTACACTAAAAGAAAAAAACCTCATAATTCACATCAAAACCATACATAATATAATTACATGTGTGATAGTCCAAACAGTCCACCTATTCATACTTTCACCCCAAAAAAACTACCTCAAAAATTCACATAAGAACCATAAAAAATAATGTTACACCAAAAAAATTGCCTTAAAATTTAAATCAAAACATATAAAATAAAGTTACATTAAAAAACAATGGAACCATACAGAATTAGATCTCACCTCAAAATTGGACACATACAGATAGCTTTAGAGTTACGTAATTTGTTTTAGCATGATTGTTAAGAAGCTAGGAAAAAATTGTAGGAAAATTAAGTTTCAAAAACTACATTCACACAAGGGGGAAGGAAACAACTTACATGACAAAAAACATGGATGTATCAAATATTTGAATTGTTTGCCACAAGAAAATGAATGTGATGGGAAGAAAAAACAAGGTTCTTTTATAGTTTCCCATAGATTATATAAATGTGATTTCAAAATATCAAAAAATGCCATTATTGTTCCCTTGGGTGCTTCTTTGCTTGCAAAGTCTTAAACAACATGGTCACAAACTATAGGTTCTTTATGGATTAATCTTGTTATTGACATTATAAAAAGAAAAAATGTTGTGATGTTGGATATGACCATGTCACATTTAAAACTAAGGTTTTTAAAACCTACTTTCATATAATGAAAATAATTTTTGATTGCAATCAAAATAAGGTGGTGGTTTAATAAAAACATGACCCCATATGTCTCCACCACGGAACAATTAAAATAAGCACTAACAATACCTCTTATTGTTGATGAACTTAAATATAACGATTAGAAGGATACAAAGGTTCCTTATGTCTTTTCTTGTTGTTTCTACCATAATTGAATATGTCACTTGCATAAAAATGAGCATAATATACATCTCAATGTCACATTTTAAATAAATTTTTATCAACAACGTTTGGATCCTATATTTTTTCTGGCCTACTAGCACATAATGGACAAATTTATATCTTCATTGAGAAAACATGTTTGCATTTGAAAACTTGTTTGCAAGAATAGGACATTTTCCACTATTTGTGCATGTAATGCTTGAAAAAATTGCTTAATATGATTTGTCTCTATAAATAAACTAACATAAATGATTGGTTTTGTCAACTAAAATTTTATGGAACACTTAATAGAATCCATATTTAAAACTCTTGTCAATTTGTCATCCAAGATGTACTTTCCATGTAGGTCATATACTTTAAAAATTCATATAAGAACTTCATGAACCAAAGAAGAGCATAAAGGTATAATTAAAACAATGTTTGCAAAATTGGTACATGGACTAAACATTCATCACCTTCATGGGAAACATAAAATCATCTTTGGCCTTTGAAATCACATTTTAAAACTAACTTGATTTTGATTTCTTGAACATTCTCGTCAAAGATGGAATACAACATGGTATAATTTTTCAAGTCAAACATTTCATATATCTTGTCACAACACCCACCTACCAACTTTTACTCCAAGGAAGATGCTATAAAATCTTCACAAACACTATCAAATATGATAAAACCTTTCTTGATTTTTAATAGCAGCCAATCTCCACTCAAACAAAATGACACAAATGACCCAAAACTCATAGAATGAGAATATGAACAATAACAATCTTGAGTAGAATATATGAACAATTTTTTGTTCACATCATCAAATTCAACAAAACAACATCATTTGAATGATTCAAACAAGGGGAAACTAACATTAGGCTAACACCTTTTTAATGTATTTTAAGAAAAAATTTCATGTTAATATGACTAACCCACATTCCCATTTCAAGACATCACACACATTAAATCAAGATCAACACATTTTGAAAAAGTTGTTACACTTACTCACAAGCCTCCAAATCTTCAAACCTTCAAAACAATGGACTTCTATTAGTTCAAGGGTATGAGGAGATCATAATAAAATCCAAATTTGATGTTATGAATGCAAATGAAAGTAATATGCAATAGGAGTGGTTCGACATTTCAAGGATTAAAAATTGTCATAAGAAAAACTCCACCGGTGTTCAATATATCACTCTGGATAATAAAATTAAATGTCTAAATTTAGCTGTTTTTTTGGGCAAACCCCACCAATAAAACTGTAACTAGAACTGCATATACATGGGGACTACTAATAGCAAACCACCTGGACCGACCAATCAGAAATACTGAGCCGCAGTCAGGTCCAATTTATTACACTCTTTTTTGGAGGTGCACACCTCTATTGCGCCTTTTACCATGCACGGCAAGTTGTGCAGAAAAGTAACTTCTTGAGCTAGACTGACAAATTTTGACATTTACCCAATAAATTTTACTGTCTGGAGTCACGTACTCTGCACCGGTGGAGATTCTCTAAGCATGCACTAATACGATGATCAAAGAATCATTGTTTTGGTTGGAACTGTTGAGGAAAAATATTTTCTTGTTTGTGTTTGAAACATTCAAACCTAGCTTATATATCATTAAAATAACCAATAAAAATGTGCCTCATAACAAGTCTTGGCTAAAAGTGACACAGATACTGAAAGGACAGGGTGTTTTGAAAAGTGGAATGCCAATGGGCAGCTTTATTTTTCTTTCACCTCTCTCCCCACCCCCCTTTATGACATCGATTGGGTATCATGAGAAAAAAAGAAAAATTCTGCTTGTGCCCCCACATCAAGTAATGCCCTGCTCCTTTGGGCTTTACCCACTCTTCATGTAGTTAATTCGGTTCATAGTTAGTTTGCCTACTACAGCCTTCAAGCTGGTGAAAGGTTGTGGAATGGAATAATATTGTACATTGGTACTAACTACTAACCCTCTTCCTACTTGAATGAGGTTGATAACAACTTCCATGCTATGGGGCTGTAGCTGCACCATTCAATGCTCCTACAAAGAATGCTGCATGAGCAAACATTCTCTAAACTTCAACCATGCAGCATAAAAGAATGCTACTTACATGCACAAACTTTTTCTCGAAACTTCAACTATGCAGCATAAAAGAATGCTACTTACATGCACAAACTTTTTCTTGAAACTTCAACTATGCAGCATAAAAGAATGCTACCTAAATTTCAACTATGCAGCATAAAAGAATGCTAGCTAAATGCGCAAACTTTTTCTCAAAAACTTCAACTATGGAGCATAAATTATTTAGAGTTCAATTTTGTCCCCCATTTCAAGCAATGTTGGGTAGTGTTATTACTTGTTATTCTGAGTATTTTTTTGAACTTCGCTAGAACATTGAAGGCGTTGTTACTAAGTTTACAACTTACAACTTTTTTTGTTCACGAGAAAACGATTTCAAGCATAAACAGCCTAAGGTCATTTATTAAAAAAAGTTCCTTTGTTGATGTTGTTGGGTCTTCTTTGTCTTTTCTTTTCAACTAAATGACAAAAAAAATTGCAACTTTAAAATATAAAAAAAGGCTTCTCCCCATTGTTTTATTTTTCAAAAATTTCAATTTTCTGGACCAAAAATATTTGAGAAAATTTTCCGTTTAGTACCTTGGCAGCTTCAATACATGTTCGTCAAATAATTAATTAATTTTGAAGATTTCATGCTGAAAATAAAATATATTTTTAATAATCTTAAATATTCTCTTTTTTCCTTCACAAATATTTTTTTTCTCTTTAAAGAATGATACTTTTAGAAAATTTCAACATTTCTGAAAATAACATAACTACTTCGGAAGCTGCTGCCAAGGTACTAAAAGGTACATGATCTTAGCTTTGAACTTCACATTAAACACTTCCTCATTGGAAGAATTTTCTAACTGACATCCTTTTTTAATTTTTTTAATAATTTTTTTAATTCACCAGATTTCTAACCTTAGGCTCTAGTAGGTAGCCATAATATAAAAGGATTTTGCCAAAAAAAAAACTACCTCCGACTTTGCTCATTTCCTTGAACCTTCCCTACCAGCCTCACATGTGTTGCCTATTCCTGGCGCCACGTGTCCCATGCTATTGTCTACATTCATAGAACTGACTCCACTTCTTACTTGCCTCGACAGTTCAGTTTATATATTTTTTTTAACTAATTTTTTTTTTTTAAACTAAATTTTGTGATGTTGCTCAGGTGGCCTTAGTCCCCGAGTATGTTTCGCCAAATATGGCGATATTCAAAATACAAAAGTATAAAAATCTTAAGCACCCTTTGATCTTTTAAGCAATTGTGACAATTTTTGGGCGATTTTTTGGAATTTTCTTTCCTCTTTTTGGAAATTAAAAAAGGGAAATTTTTTGACAAAATTTTTTTTTTGAAATTTTTTTTCACAAAATGGTGAAAATTTACCACCAAAAAAATAATTTGTCTATAAGTTAGTATCTTAATATAGCTTAGTATTTATATCATAAATGTCCCACCTTGTGAATTTATCGTTAAAGGCATGTTATGTATCACTCACATGGGTGTTTTGTTTTTGACAGTGTGTACCCTCTTTATTTTCCCATTATATTTAACAAGTACTAATTGGGTATCATATATATATATATATAATTTTTATTTATTTATTTATATTTCATTAGGTGTTTACACTTAGTAAAAAACCCTCAACAATGGGTTTTATTAGATTTTTGTATGTATTCGGGTTAGTCTTGCATAAGCCTTTATTTCGATAAAGCTAACTACCTCAGGCTTTACCCTACATGTAAACATGCATGGATCATAAGGCATAGAAGGGAATGGTTTTTACACGTACTTCTTAAGAATAAAACATGTATCCTTTTTATTCTTAAGAAGTAAGTGGAAGAACCCTCAAACATGCCAAGGTATTAAAATATTTCTTAAGCAAGCATACCATATTCATGGATAGTAATGTGGCTTGTGCTATTGGCTGAAGTGCGAACAAGACCTTCATGATATAGTTCACATCTGAAAGAATATTTTAAAATTTTAAATCATTTTTTTGGGAAAAAATTTGCTAAAAATTTAATATTTTCCCCACCGTAAGTTTTAAAATTATCATAAAGAAACTTCACTCAGCAAGGGCCTTGGTTTCCAAGTGTACCAAGAGCTTGCCCTAAATCTTTGTAAGCATGGGTACAATTTATGAATAATTTGGTGTCAAATAAATGTGATTCAAATTATCATCTTCATTTTTCTTTGGTAGAAATATCATTTTTTTGGCGGTGTGAGTTTAGATTATTAGCTAGTGTATGACACTATTGGTTAATGAATAATTCATAATAAGTAATGTGTGGCATTGTCAAATAGTGTATAAGCTTATTGGCCAATATATGTCGTTGTTAACCATTGTATAATGCCAAGGCGTCAATAACAAACTATTTACACCAATAAGTAACAAGTCTACATAGAGCTTAGGGCTGACATGTAGCAAGTGGGAGAAGAGCTTCTCCACTTTGTTCAATTGTTTGTGAAATTATGAAGGAAATGACATGGAGATGGGAGAAAAGGCACTCAAGCTACTAGAGGTAAGGGGGTGATTTTTCAGGACACACTTTGTTCAATTGTTTGTGAAATTATGAAGGAAATGACATGGAGATGGGAGAAAGGGCACTCAAGCTACTAGAGCTACTAGAGGTAAGGGGGTGATTTTCCATGACAAAGAGGGAGAGAGAGAGAGAAAACACCAATCTTGAGAAGGAAAAAAGAAAGAAAAGTAAGAACTTAGAAGTTTTTGTTATTTTTGTGTACATAATTTTTTTTAGGATGGTAAAAGGAACTTAGAAGTTTTTGTTATTTTTGTGTACGTAGATTTTTATAATAGTAAAAGGAAGTTTTATTTATGGTTGGCAGGGTTTCATCATCATCAAAAAGGAGGAGGAGGAGGAGAAAAGCTCCCAAATGTGCATGTGTAGGTAGATAGTTATTTTTGGAAAACTTCTTTTTGGAATTTATGGCTTTCCAAAATGATGATGATGATGAAATCCTGCCAAACTTCGAAGAAAGAATGAATGCACCCAAGAAAAGAGGAGAGAAAAAGCACGCAAGCAACCCACAAGAGGTGTGCCATGGAGGTAAGGCACCCACTAAGTACCGAAACCTTCAACAGTTGCATGAAGCATATTGAGTAAAGAAAGGGGAGGTAGACCCAATATTGCCCATGCTCAATTTTTAAAACTTTTTCAAATTTTCTATTTTTGTTTTGTTGTTGCCATAATGTGAATATCACACACACAAAAAACAAAACACAAAAAAACAAAAAATTGTGGTTGGCTTTCATTGAAAAGCTTTTTATTAACTGTGAGATTGAAATTAGCGTACATACAAGATATTTGCGCTTCAAGGGTATGTCACACGAAAGCTAAAATTATTTGTGTGACATCAACTGTGTTCAGCTGCAAAGAGCTTTGGCCCGATTTCGGTGTGACAACACGTAGCTTCAAATAGTGCTAAGTGTGTGGAAAGGCGTGTCATACGTTGAAAGACTTTGTCAAGGCTGCAACTTGGGGAAGGTAGAGGATGAAGAGCATCTACTCCTTGCTTGTCCAAATACGGAGAAAGTTACGAAACGCTTTTATTCGGCCTTGCCCCTCACTCACACGAGCACTCTTGCTAAGATCATGCAGACTACGAACACGGTCACCTTGGCCAAGTTTGTGGCATGCTACCAGTACCAGAAGACAATTTGTCCTCCATGATCTACCTTTCGTCTAATGGACTCTCTGGTCCCAAACAAACATAAAATTATAAACAATAAACAGTAAACAAATTCAAAATAATATCTCTCTCACAACTTAAGTTTTAAATTACTTACTAAATCATTTTCATTAAATCTGCTCCTCATGAAGGGCTTTCGAATAGTACTAAAAACCAAGCCCTAATTTCCCAAAAAGATTCGATTTTGATTTTGATTTCATCTAATTTTTCTTTGATAAAAAGAGTTTTTTTTTTTTTTTTTTTTTCAACATTTGGTGCACTTTTTTTATACTAAGAGTGCATTTTTTTTTTTTTAAATAAAAAAAATTTTTT
>Ga0116227_10014721_pt1 | contig 11817 bp, 14 predicted proteins | sample S1TSphgellanicum_FD_89693 | JGI IMG/M metagenome (GOLD analysis project Ga0116227, IMG submission 89693) | Host-associated microbial communities from peat moss isolated from Minnesota, USA - S1T2_Fb - Sphagnum magellanicum MG | ecosystem: Host-associated > Plants > Peat moss > Unclassified... | reverse complement strand
TATATGTATGATTACATTGCATATTACCAATTATACTATTGAAATTATTTGCCTATTTTTACATCCTAAACCCTACACTAATGTAATACATATATATAGACCTATTGCATATCTATAATAGCCAAAGTGAAAGAACATGCACATCCACAAAGTGCTAGAGTAATTGAATGCAAATTCACCCAATTCAACTTTTGGAATGTAAATTTACACAAATACACATAATGTAACCCAAAATGTGCTTAACTATTACATAAGTATGAAAGATAACAAAGTGTGAAAACGGAACCCATAATTATGTAAATTGAAAACTGCATACCACATATATATACGTATACATATCTAGTATTTACAAGTTTGTTTCCAAGGTCACATTAGGGTGACTACAAAATATTGTCCCTAACAACTTTTTGCAGCTTTTTTGGAGGAAAATATTACATATATAGAGTTTTAGATGATAATAAATTGATTTTGAATGAGAAATAATTTTAAGGGTAACAAATCCTTAATAATTCCAAAAGGTGGAATCTATGTGATTAATGGAACATGGTATTTCTATGGTATTGTATGGGTATTGTATGATGTATTATGCAATTTCTTATATTGTCCACACATGAAAATACCATGTTACATGCACCATTCTATGCAACAAATTATGGCATTGATAGTTAACTTCTATATGGATGGTTGGATATGTGTATTGGCCCTATTAGAATTATAAAAAACCCATTAAGATGTTTACATTTGGACCTAATTTAAAAATTGTACACATTTCAAAAACCATTTTTTTATGGATGTGTTTGTGATGGTGTGTATCAGGGCCCTATAAAGTTTTTGGATAAAACATGTGTGTGTGTGTGCGTGTGTGTGTTTAATGTCTATTATTATGTATGGATATAATTGTCCATTTTTCAATCCAAAATGGTATTTTTAAATTAAAAAATACTGTAATACTTGATCAGTTTTTGGACACCTTAAAAAACCGACATCCATTATGACATATCGAATTGTTTCATTGATAGTGCAAAATGGAAGGCTATGTGATACTTCTAGACACAACAAATGAACACCTTTTACTAAATATGATTTAATTGCAACTAACAAAAAATCTTTTGGTATGTGACAATTGTGATGCATTACCATTGCACCCCCAAACGTGATAAAATTATCAAATGCACAAGCCTTTTCTCCATTGAAACTCATGAATATGATAGAATAGTTCAAAACATGTGCCAAATTCTAGGAATTGAAAACAAATAAATGATAAATGGCCAAAATTTGCCATTGAAACTTGGCACATTAGGTTAGGCTTGGCATTTGATGCAATCAACCCATTTGGAGAGTTCAATTTTTACCACTCCGCATGGTTGGTGATTATGCTCAATTACATTTTCCCCTTTAATTGGTAAACATTATTTTATGATTTTAGCCTTAATCATTCTTGGTAATGAATCTATGAAATTTGGAAATGTGGTTGTATACTTGGAACCTTTGATCAAGAATTGTAATTGTTATGGACTTTCACAACTCAAAGAAGATAATTTTCATCAAATTGGCTTCAATTCTCATAATTTTTCTCCTACGGATATTAACTACAAGATTCCTAATAAAGAATAGCCATCGTGGATGCCTTTGAGGAGTGGCATCATTTGCTTTAAGGAGCTCAATATGAAATCATAATATATTTAGACCATAAGAACTTGTAGTATTTCATGACAACTTGTGTTTTGAATCAACCCCAAGTTCGATGGGCATTGTTCTTATTTCGCTTTCAATTTGACATCACATATCACCTTGGGTGCTAGTAAAGGAAACTAGATGCGTTGTTTTGTCATTCATCCTTTGTGCCTAAGGAAGGAAATGTAGTCTACAAACAACAATGTGATGTCATTTCAAACCTAAACATCTTCGATTTCAAACATTGTCAATAATTCCTAATAACACAACCTTTCTTTGTCAAATTCATGAAGATTTGAAAAATGACCCTCTTGCTATTGGCATCCAAGGCCAATTAAAGAGTCATCGTCAAGTCCAAGATTCTTCCAATGATCATGCCAAGTTCGAATTTCAAGATGGTTTGCTATATTATGATGGTTCTTTCTATGTTATTGATGGCCTTGCACAGTTTCAAATTGTTTTAACTAGGCACAATACATTGGCTACAAGCCATTTTGGATTCAACAAGACCATGGAGTTCATGTTTCGAGACTATTAGTCACCACAACTTTGGAAATATGTGAGGGAATTTGTTAGATCTTATGATGTTTATGCTCAAACAAATAATCCTCGTCATCACCTTCATGGTCTCTTTCAACCATTATCAATCCCTACATCCCAATTGTCTTCAATTTCCATGGACTTCATCATGAACCTTCCACTTTCTAATTCTTATGACTCCATCTTGGTGGTGGTGTATCATTTTACGAAAACAACTCATTTTATTTTGTGTACCAAAATAATAACTAGCAAAGGAACAATTCCTTAATCATGTTTTTTGGTATCATGGTCTTCTTAAATATATCATTCCTGATCATGGGCCTCAATTTGCATCCAAGTTCTAGAAGCAACTCTTTGAACTTTCAGGTGTGAAAGTGAAATTGTCATAAGTTTTCCACCCCCAGACGAATGGGCAAATGGAATGGGTCAATCAAGTCTCAAAATGGTATTTACAATGCACAACCAATTAGCATCAAGATAATTGGTTAGAACTTTTAGCCATGTGGTAGAGTTTGATTACAACAACATGGTGCATTCATCAACCCAATAAACACATTTCTTTGCAAATTATGGTTTGCACCCCAAGTTTGCCAATCAAAGTGTGAACAAATCCATGAATCTAGTAGTTGAGGATCGAGCCATGTGGTTAGTAAATGTTTGAGCTCAACTTGTATCTAACCTTGAAAAAACGCAAAAGTGATACAGGGAAAATGATTGTGAACACTAGAAAGAACAACCCAATTTCAAGGTTGGGGACCAGGTTTGGCTTCAATGATAACATATCAAAACAACAAGGCCATTAGAAAAGTTGGATCATTAGAGGCTAGGTCCATTATTCATTGTGAAACAAATTAGTGTCATGGTTTTCTAATTCAAACTTCCAGGTTTTATGAAAATCCATCTTGTGTTTCATGTTTCCTTGTTGGAACCTTACCACACATCTACCATTCTAGGAAGAATTTGTGATCCCCCTCCACCTATCAAAGTCAATGGTGAACAAGAATATGAAATGGAGGACATTTTGGATTCAAAAATCTTTAATCATCAACTCCAATATCTTGTTCATTAGAATGGGTATGATGTGAGCGAACACACTTGGGAGCTAATGAAAAATATATCAAATGCCATGAAGAAGGTTCACAAATTTTGTCAATGATATCCAAACAAGCCCAAGTTCGCTCCTCGTGGAATTCATCGTTAAAAAGGGAGGTGATGTCATGGATGCCAACGCTATGGGGTTCATTCATTTGAATGTTCATCCATAACTTGTAATGAACTTGTAGTTAACTTTTAGTTTAGTTTCAATTCATTCTTAGGGAGCTTTTAATTAAATTTAAGTTCATTTCTAATTCACTTTCAAATAATTATTGGTTGACTTTTAGTTAAATTTTAGTTCATTTTTAATTAATTCTTAATTCATTTAAACTATTTAACTTGTAGTTCACTTTCAGTTGACTTCTAGTTAACCTTCAATTCACTTTTAATTAATTTTTAGTTAACTCTTAGCTCATTTTTAATTAAATATAAGTTCATTCGTAGTTGAGTTTTAATGCATTCATAGTTCACACATGGGTGCACATAGGCGCACATGGATGAACATGGGCCACAGGTAGATTGCAAGTTTTTTAAGAAACTTTTTTGAGCTAAGTGCTCAATGGGTATAAATAGAAGTAGAATTCTCCATCACCTTTAATTTATTCAACATCAGTTTTGGGTACGTTTTCCTATCACAACCTTATTATGTTCTTGTTTCATTCTTGTAATAAAATTTTGTTGAATTTTTGTTTTTCACTTGTCATGTTCTTGTTCTTGTTTTTTTTGTTCATGATGTGGATTTGAAATTAGACCTACCCTTGTTTTCATCTTGATTTAAAAATCTTGTAAACTTGGTTGTTTTTGTGCCTGTGACAATTTAACACCTATTGTTCATCTTGATAATTATTTTGAATCTTCCCAAAGTCATCCAAAGACAATGAATTTAAATTTTTCATCTACAGCAGCACCAATAATTCTTGCAAGCAAATCAATAACACTATTGGCACCTAAGAACACATGTTAAGCACAAGAAGTCAAATGTGTTTTCCCCAATCCTAAAGGCTTTAAACAAGAATGGTAGAGTGTTTTTTGATGAGATGGAATGCGTAAATGTGACAAAAATTCAAGATTGAGAAACAATGTAGCAAAACTCAAAAATGCACAACCTGAAAATAGATCTATAATATGTAAAATCAAAAAACAAGAAGATTCATCACACAAGCAAGAATATGGTGAATATCGTAATGTGTCACACTTTCATTCAGGCTAAAGTTGAAATGTCAGCACCAGTAAACATTCTTTCTAATTCGTCAAAAGATGTAAATCCAAAAGCCAACATTCTTGCTAGTGATGATGAAGAAAGCTGCATACATCAAGGAAAAAAAGCAGAGTATGTCATTTTCCAATTTCAATTTTCAACTTTTCATATTCATGTAATCTTTAAAAGATAAAACCTAATTCATCTTTGAATCCATGGCCTACAAGTTCCTAGATATTGTTTTAAAGTTATTCATTATGTGTTTTTTGAAAACCTCATCATCATGTAAAAGAACATGTTCACCATCAATGTTAATACTTACTTCTGTATTTTTTTTTCCATCCTTTTTTACAACTTGAGCCAATTGTTCATGATTTTCAACTTCCAATTGAATCATCAAGGATTCAAACATCCTCATTTCTACCAGTAAGGATCAAGTCATGTAACAAGTAACAACAAACATCAACATTTGGCAAAAAAAGGATATTTAAATCGGTGTTCAATCAAAGTTCCCTACACATCTTTTTCTAAAAACAATTTCAACCACATTTTTGCCACAAGATAACTACTAATTGTTAAAAGATTTGAGCATAATCTAACATACCCTTATTTGTTTATGTGGCACCATTAACTACAACAATAAAAGATAGCCCTTGTCCCTTAGAATGTAAGGTTTGATACCTTTTTGTCACTAGGAGAATAAGGGCATTTTTTAACCAACTAGTTTTCGACTACATGTCAGGCTTAACTTGCCCTCAACTACATAATTATATTTAATTCCACAAATTCCATGTGGCCCCTTTCACACCTCAATTTAATTGATTTTTCAACTAGGTTGGTAAATGTATGACCATCGTTACCAATTGACCATTGATTTTTATTTTTTTGATAAATTCATAGTCAAATTATACTGGAGAAACCCACTTTCAAAATTTGTTAACCTCTATCACGTCAACGACTTCACTATCTTGGTTAACCTTGTATACGGATGGATGAAATAATGTCTATGTTTTCCACTATAGTTCAACAATTATTTTATTTTAGGTTCAATTTAATTGTGACTTTTTTACATTTTTGTTGTGACTAGTTTCCATTTTGGTAATTTTAGAACCCTTTAATCTTGAAGTTAATGACTTGCATTACATTGCACCTTGCCACTAAAAACCCTAAGTTTGTTGGAAAAATATTTGTTTCATGGTGTCAAAATGTGATAGAACATTAAAAGTTTGAAGACACAAACATCTTCATTTAAAGTCATTGGGCATGGTATTGGAGTGGTTAAAAGGTGTGGAACATTAAGTTGACATGTCCTTACTTATTGAAACAAACGTCTACCTCTTAGAATTTCTTCATTGGGATTTTTTTTCAAGGTTATGTTGCTTTGATTCATTGAATAATAATGACTCCTCCCTAAAGAGGAATATTGCACCAACATTACTTGGAGTGGTTGGCGCATTTGGCATTGCCCTTCATGCATCCAACACATTTCCATATTCATTTGTGTTAATGTACTCCCCATAGGTGTTTAGGAACATGTGCTTATTCCATAGTTCTTTATGTAATATTACCTTCCATCATGGGTTGGAAGAATCATCATAATAAAAAACTTGTTGGATTTGTGATGGGAAAACAAATGGTTCATTGCTAATCACCAACATATGCCAAAAATTGGCCATTAAAAATCCAATCTCATTTCATTTATAAGTTGGATTACCCCAACTATATAATTATGGTTGATAAATAATAAATATTAATTAGTTAATAGTTAACAATTAAAATAATTAATTATTCACCATTTAAATTATTTTATTAATATTAATGATTAATTAAAAATAATTTAGTATCTATAAATTAATTCAAACAAAGAAGGTTTAAAGTTTTTTTTTCAAAACATTTCAAACAAAATATCATAATTTTGGATTTTGAGATTAAATGTTTTTTCCATTGCTTTGTTGCAATTGAAGTTCAATAAGGTATTGTAAATCACTATTTGGTGTACCCATAGCTTTTAAAATCATTCTAAACGAATTTACAATGAAAAAGATACGAGGTTTCAATCTAAAGAGGTTTGAAATGTTTTTCAAAACATTTCAAACAAACTATCATAGTTTTGGAATTTGAGATTAAATTATTTTTTCATTTTTTTGTTGCATTTGAAAATCAAAAAGATATTATAAACCACTAGTTGGGAGACTTGTAGTTTTTTAAATCACTCAAAATGGACCTACAATGTAAAAAATATGAAGTTTCAAACTATAGAGGTTTAAAGTTTTTTTTCCAAAACATTTGAAACAAAATATCACAGTTTCAGGTTTTGAGATTAAATTTTTTTCTCATTGCTTTGTTGCATTTTGAGTTCAAAAAATTCTTGCAAATCATTAGTTAATGTATCCATAGTTTTTTAGATCACTCAAAATAGACTTACAATGAAAAAAATATGGGGTTTCAAATTTAAAAAGGTTTTAATTTTTTTCTTCAAAACATTTGAAACAAAATATCAACTAGAATGCAACTATAATTCTTATCCCATATGGTTTCTCATAACTTCTAAATTTGTAAACTACATGATGAAGTTGATGCATCAAGTGTTTTCAAAAGATGAAGTTGGCACTTAGGACAAATTAATAAGAAAGGTTTAACCCTAAAGGCCACGTGGTGAAAAAAAGGATTATCTAAAACCTACTTATCTACCTTAAGCCTAAGTAACACTATGGTCTATTTATTTACTTAGGCTTACCTACTTACTTACATAGGTTTAAGTTAGGAAGGTCTATAGAAATAGGTAGGCCTAGTAAGTAAATACCTACCTATTTATTTTTAAGTGGACCTACATATCTAGACCTAAACCTACACATAATTTTAGGTAGGGACACATGTTAACAAATTATTGATTAGATTCTTCGCATAGACATAACTCTAAATAGGACAATTCATGAAATTGGAAAATAATTGAAAGTTCAACTTTGAAACATGGACAAAGGTGGATGAATTTCATCCAAAAGTTGAAAATGTTTTATCGATTAAAATGGTTCATCGCTTTCAACTAAAATTTTCTCACTTCAATGTTGGTTGAAAAATTGACATGTATAGGTAGGTTTTAATTATGTTGTGGGTTCAATTCAAAATTGTCAACTATTTTGGTAGGTAGTTGAAAAAAACATTTTACAGTCAGAAATCACATTTTCAACTTCAAAATGTAGTTGAAATGTAGTCGAAACCATAGTTGAAAACCCTGGTTTTTCTCTTAATGTGTTGAAGTTCAATAACAAACAAATTTTGTTCAATGGCTCTGTGATATAAGGAAAACATCTTCAAAACTCAAACATCATTGATAGAACTTGGAATCCCAACATACACATCTTGAAACCTCTTCTGATGGTCCACAACAACTTGCATTTGAATGATGTAACCCTTTGATTTAAAAAAATAAAAGTCAACTGCAAAAAATTTGGGCCTTCGGCTTCTACACATGAATCTCCATTGCGTCTATGGTGCCATGGATTAATGGCATGCCACAGAAGTCCTTGAACCCATCCATGACTTCAATCATATCATTGCCCTCTTGCTATTTCATTTGGTTTTTCAAAATATAATTCATTGCGCACACAAATTCATGTAGGACAAGGTAGATAGTTTATTGATAACAAACAATTCAGAAAAATGTAAGTACTAAGACACATGCGCAAGTTTGTACAAACTACATGCTACATAAATACTCACAGGGACAACAATTCAAAATTTCGTATTCTTCTTTTCCATGAAAGGTTTCAACTTCTCTATCAAGTGATGGACAAAGTTCCTATTAACACAAAAGTGTTCAATCCACTCTAAGGTTGTTGTACTACATCATTAAGAAGTGTGAATACTAGGTGGTTGATCGCACCTTAACCCAATCCCCAAGTTTTTTATTCCCTAGAATATCATACACACACAAGACCTAGTATTGGTGCAAAACAATTGTGTGATGCATCATTTCAAAAGCAAACCAAACATCTTTTGAAGGAGGCACTGAAGCTTCAAACATAAGGTTAAATTTTGTTGTGTCAAAACCTTACATAATCAAACCTTAAATCTACAACACAATTACTTGCTAAAATTATGTAAGAATAACCACTTGTAGTGGCCACATTATAAAGTGCAAAAATGATCATAGCTCAGAGGAGCAAGGAAGAGCTACAATAATAAAGCTTTGAAAAGCTTCACATGTGGAAACAACACAAGAGCTTCACAGCCAAAAACCAAAAAAAAGAGTTAGGAGCAAGGAAAAGCTACATCGATAGAACTTGGAAGACTTTGCACACGAAAAGAATAATGAAAAAATGCATAATCGAAAGTAGGAAAATGAAACTTGAAGAGCAATGAGGAGCTTTATGAACATAGCTTGAAGGAGCTTTGCATGCAGAAAGAAAGTAGAAAAGCTCCATAATCAAAGCAAGAAAATGAAAAGTCAAGAGTCAAGAGGAGCTATAGCAACAGAGTTTGGAGGAGCTTTGCACATGGAAAGAACATATAACTTGCATAACCGAAAATTGAAAAAAGAAATTCAAGAGCAAGGAAGAGCTATATCAACAAAATTTGGAAGAGCTTTGCATGCAAAAACAACACAAGGAGTTGCACAATTAAAAGTAGGACAATGAAAACTAAGGAACAAGGAAGAGTTACAAAAACAGAACTTAAAGGAGCTTCACACGCATAAAGAAAAGATAATCGTGCAAAACAGTTGGGAAGGAAGGAACTTGCCTCACCATGAATGTGTTCGCACTCTTTGAATGATAGGTTAATAGTAACACAACACATGCCCTACCTACCTTTACCTAAAGCATGTAATGTGAACAACAATACCCACAATGGTAACTACTCCCATTAACCTAAAAGGTAACCTAACTAACCTAAAGTAAACCCTAACTATTAAGGTTAAGTTACCTTTTTTTTACTTTTTTTATATAGCCTACCCTTAAATGTGAACTAACATAAAGATCATTGAATGATATAATTTTGGACCATGTGTCTCCACCACAAACAATGGTAGGGTTACATTGATAACTTTACCAAAGGTTGATTATACTTTTTCCTTTGAAAGTGCCACCACATCCATAATATGAAATGTACGCCCCAAGTTCAAAGTCAATAATGAAAAACATATTCATACCTAGGTTTGTTCTCACAAAATGACCATGCTATTTGTATCAAGTACCAAAATTTTGACCACATACAAACTTGGTAGGGTAGGGTATCAACCTAAGTATTTGTAAATACAATATTAGGCCAATATGAATAATGAAACATGATTCATGTACTTTCTATTTAGGCTAAATGTTTCTATTTCAAAAGTGGACACATTTGGTAACCTAATTATAAAGGCAACATTATTGCCCAGCTATTCCCCAAAATCCTTAAAAGGCCCAATATCATGGAGATATGATTATAATTATCAAACATGAGTTGCACCTTCAATCTTGTAGAAATGACCATATGATTAATGGACCTTGTTACCTTCCAACTAATATCAAATAACTACTATCTACCAATTTAATTATCTACCAATATATTAATCTTAGCATCATTCTTAATGCAACATTCCAAAATTTCCAATAATCTTTTATACATGGGGTCATTTTTGTTCATAGGCTTGCAAGTTGTGAAATGATTGGCAGTTTCAACCTTGTAGAAATTTTTTTTCGCCCCTATTTGAGCTGAGGCAAATGGCACTAAAATTCCCTGCACATGCCACATTCCTTCAATATAACTAAAACTATGTGTTCATTATTTTAAATATATCTTGTTAAAAGTACAATTTAAGTGGTGAGTAAATATTGTTATCATGTTATATTCATTTTTTAATAAGATTACCAAATTTTACATAAGGGGTCACTATGGTCTTGGAAACAACTACTTGATTTTACATAACTTGTTCAATACTATATTATAAGAGCAGCTTCAACATGGGTTATCAAGTAATTAATTAAATTTGGTAGAAATATATAATATTTTCAAAGAGTTTTTAATCTCCTTCACAAAATCTCGTTTTTAGGAGAAAAACATTATTTGAAAATTTTGAAATTTCTGAAAACAATATAATTAGTGTTGAAATTGCCAAGTTACTATGATACTACCTATATTTTGCATGATACCTTGAGTAATAAATTTTAAAATATTTTTCCTTCAAATTACCCAAATGAAGTTCAATGTAAAATTAGGAAATTGTTTTTGAAGCCTTTTGCAAATCTATTTCAAATAAACAATTTGCCTTCAAAAATACATCTAATAAAAGAAGCATTCATATGCAATTAACAACAATTAGCTCTATGACATTTGAATTTTAATAGTTCCAAATTGTTGTTGAGTTTGAATCAAACCAAAAGGTTTCGTGTTTAAAATTCTTACCCATTTTTCGTTTATCGGTTGTGTTTCCAAAAATGCATAGATGATGAGGTCACTTTTTATGTAGCCCTCAAAATCCACCGCAAGCTCGCTCATTTGTCGATTAAATGTGTCAACATTTGCCCAAAAGCCAGATTTGGCTACATCCTTTGTTTTGGAGTTGATTAATGTTGACCAAAAGCCAGATTTGGCTACATCCTTTGTATTGGACTTGATCTTCTGATATCGTTCCATGAAATAATCCCTGAACTTGGGTGTAGTGCCAGAATGTGGTACACTGTAAAACACTATCCCTGAAAGGTTTTCCAAAAACCTAGTGCAATTCATCTTTATTTTTATATCAAAATCATTTTGTGTTGTTGCTGACGTGCGTTTCCCAACTTCAACCACCAAGCTTTTGATTACAAGACCTCCAAAACTATGTCCAATTAATATTATCGGTCTTCCCCAAAGCTCACATTGGCTACACATGTAAATGCAAACCAGCATGTTAGTTATTCCTTGTCACAATTTTAATTAATACTATATTTATATTATAAACACTTCATGAATAAAAAAACATAGTGCATAAATAGTTTTCACAATTCTTAGTATAAAAGAATTTACTGAACAGATTATTTATTGGGTTGTAGTCTATGGCAATTGCAAATGATTATGGACAAAAAACATGAGATAGTTAAAACTACCAAGATAGTTTCAAGTCCATCTCTTATTGGAGTCAAATACATATGTCCTCCCAACAACCATGTTAGGGGTCACTAATCTTCTATTTTGCACAAAAGTTCTCTTTTTCAATGCATCATGACATGGTGATTTTGTCTTGTTGTAACTTATGGTAGTATACTTCAAACAAGTTTTCAATTGATGAAATTGAATTAATTCAATTTGTATTAACCAACCAAAGTTCAATTTATTTAAGATTCTACATG
>Ga0116227_10014718_pt1 | contig 11820 bp, 12 predicted proteins | sample S1TSphgellanicum_FD_89693 | JGI IMG/M metagenome (GOLD analysis project Ga0116227, IMG submission 89693) | Host-associated microbial communities from peat moss isolated from Minnesota, USA - S1T2_Fb - Sphagnum magellanicum MG | ecosystem: Host-associated > Plants > Peat moss > Unclassified... | reverse complement strand
TCAGACTTTTCATCTCTTGACGATACTCTAGTTTTTTTCCTTCTCTACCTCCTAAACTGCTTACTTGTGTGCTTTTACTGTCTTGTCCCATCTCCATCAATATTTAGATGCGTTCGCCCTGGACTATATCCTCAGCTGTCGCCTTAACCTTATGCCTGGTTTGGATGACCAAACGGAAGTAACTAGCGCGAACGCTTACCTCGAATTTTGGCGTGTTCAAACTGGCTGATACTTCCTTAATTTTGTGGGGGTTGTCCCCATCGTTGAGTAGGTCACAGCTGATAAATTTACTTCCATTCCTTGAGGTGTGGAACAGTAGCTTATAGCCAGTTTCCGAGGTTTCCCAGTCGATAGCGTCAAGGATATATCCCAGTTTTAAGTAAAAATCAATAATCGCGTTGCCTACCCTGGCAGGTTCCGTCAATCCGGGGAACCGTAGAGGCTGACTTAGTTCCTTAATCCGGTTTTTCAGGTTCAGTATTTGCGCTTGTAATTCCTCAATTTCTCGTGTTTGGCTTAAGCCGTCGTCAATTACACCTTTAAAATCGGTTTTATAGGCAGTTACAACGTTATCTGCTACTTGGCTAAATTCCTTTTGGACACTTCTTAAATTGCCATCGTAGTAATCTTTAATCCTCTTGATTTGTGCTTTTAATCCTTCCACCTCCGTAGAGTGTTCATCAGCAGAAACCGAGTTAAAAACTCTACTTTCCAGGCTATTAATGAGAGTTTTATAAAACTTGATTTTCATGGCAGCACCACGAGTTAATATCTCATGTTGCATTGTCAAGAAAATAGAGACTAACTCATCAGTTGTAAATTCTCTTCCACTTTCTATAAAATTTATCTCATTCAGCAGATTTTTAGCTTCTGCCTTAAATTCGGCTACTAACTCATTCCAGTTTCGGTTTAGTTCTGGGTACTTCTTAGCCAGATAGGGAATTAAGCGGTCAACTTGGTCGGTTATTTCTGTCAAGCTTTCTCGCATTGTCTCGATAGCAGCAACAGCGTTTAGGCGGTGGCTTTGTGCTAACTCTCTTTTCAGGTCGTCAAACTCAGTCGCCAGTTCGTTATATTCATCATGAGATTGGCTCAATTTCTGCTTTAAAGATTCATTTTCGTGGTTAACTTTTACCAGTTCCTCATGTTTAGCCACCAGTAAATTGGTGGCATTTTTATTTACTAAATCTGATTGGAACAACTTGCGGGTAAAGAATCGTTCGGACTCCCTGACAGCGTAGCTACTGGCAGCTAAAAAACCTAAGTCGGTAGCGATCTCATAGGGAGCCAAACCCTTAGCTGGAGTCAGCAGTAGCAATACCCCCACACCCCCGCCAACACAACTAGTAAAAAGCAATCTGTTTTTCAATCTCTGAAATGTCATTCAATTTTGGATTTTGGATTTTGGATTTTAGATTTTAGAAAAGTCCCACAAATAAATTTGGGGGCAGATAGAATTTTGGATTTTAGATGCAAGGATTTTAGATTGTGAAGAGATCTGAAGAAAACCAACCCTCGATACCAACTAGCTCATCCCCAATCCAAAATCTAAAATCTAAAATCTAAAATTGGCTCGATCATTGGTCACACTCCTAAAAATGGGGGTGTTTAGCCCCCATGAACTACTCGATAATTTCTCCCTCAGCTTCAATTGCTCCAATTTTGGCATCAAGTTGATACTTGGCTAGCTGTACCTGGGTGATTCTGGATTCTCCCAGTTGGTACTTTTCTTCCCAAAACCTACGGCGTTGGTCAGTTTCTCGCTTTAATCCTTCCAAGGTGACGTTTTCGTGGTTTAGACGTTCGCTAATTTGGGACAACTTGGAGGATGCGAGCGCCAAACTTACCCGCTGGCTCTCAAAACCGACCATTTTTATCTCGGTTCCAATTTTGGCAGTTTGGTAGTCTATGCCCGATTGGGTCATTTTTTCGGAGAGTGAACCCACTTTCAAGGCATCAGTATTTAACTGAAGGTTCCCGCCAATGACCCTCAAGGTTTCCCGTTTCTGCTGGATGGATTGGAGAGCGCGATCTGCCTCGACTCTGGGGGTTTGTGGCAGCGGGGAACTGTCTGTGAATAGATTGGGGGCTAGATAATTTTCTGGGTTAAAAGTTGGTAGATTTAAATTATTGAAAGCAGTAGAAGTTTGGGGAGGATTCACCGCTACATCTAGAGTTGAAAAATCCCCTATCTTTTCCTCAATACCTTGGTGTGTTTGAGTTTGGGACTTGATCTTACTTCGGGCTGAGGTCATTCTAGCCATTGGCTTACTCCCAGGAATAGTTACAGAATTTACCTTGAAAAAGGGTATTTATACTCATTGCCAGAACATTGTTTACTAAATCAAAAATCATCATTTTCGGTGGCTCCAAATAGGTTAAATAATCCCTCTAAGGTGGTGTTGATGGCATCAAACAAGGCTAGGGGATTGATTCTTAGGCGCTTACGGTTAATTGCTTCCCCAGTTCACCGTTTAGCCGTTCAACTTCAGTATTCAGGTCGAAGTCGTCAGAGGGGAGAATGGGAGTCTCTACCCCGGTGGACTGCATACCCCGAATCGAATTTAGATAGTCCTCACGTCGATACAGCCGGCGGTCTCGCAACTGTACAGCCAGTTCAGCGTCTCTCGCTGTTGCGTTTTGGATAATTTGTTGGTTTTTAAATTGGTGAACCAGATCGGCCAATTTAATTTCCTCTTCAGCAGCTGCTACCAGTTCCCCCATAGCCGTCAACCCTTCCGAGTGGGGATGGTTGCCAGTTGTGACATTACCGGAATTAGCCACAGTTAGCCCCACTGGCTGTAAGCCTTGCTGTACTGGGGTTTCGGGGATTTCGGAGGTTTCCTCAGTGTTGCTGATAGCAACAATTGGCTGTGTGCCTTGCGGTGTGCGGCTTTCAGCGATTTTTGGGGGATTGATTGAGGCTAGCACCTGCTCCGCTTCCTCTGGGGACACTTCTTTGGTGCTGTCAAAATCACCGGGTCGAATTTGGGCTAGTGCTAATCGGAAAGCTTGCTCTGTAAGGTTTTGAGCGTTGCAGATATCGAGAATTTTTAAGGTAGTTGTGGCTGGCTTGGGGGCTGGTCTTCGTCTAGCTGTCATGGTTTAGGCTCCTAATTTTTGTTGTACCTGTTTCTGAGCTTTCTCGAAAGTATATCTACTGAAGTCGTTTTGATTGTTCAAAACATAAAGTTTTACCCGTGTTGAATTTCTGAGTTGTGCCATAAGTCTCCCTACCCTTCCCAAAACCCAGGATTGGTAGGGGCTGAGGGGCGTGTACCTATCGCACGTGCCGTCATGTTTTTTTGGGTAAGCATACCTGAAGGCAGCGAGACGCCAAAACGCGATATTCTCCCATTTGCATAGCGTAGAACGGGCTACTCCGAGTATTTCTGCTAGATGGGTCTTAGTCACTGGAAAGTCTAGAAAGACATCAAAATTCGTAGAAGTCTTGCACCGTCTGGGTCTCATGGGTCAGTCACCTATCGTTTTAAATCGGTATATGGTCATGCAGCAATAGATAAAGTATCAGCCATACCGTAGCCCGGTTTTGGCTGTAACCTTTACCTAGTAAGGGTTTAGCTCTGGTATTGGTCGAGAAGTGGTGAGTTTTTGTTGATCGATTTGTGGTTATGCTGTTATAGTAGACTTGACATTACTTTAATGTCAAGTGATGTCAAAAATGACCTTGTAAAGTCTTGTATTGTAGATGATTGCTGGATAAGGCATCATTGATTAAGAGATCACTTTTAGTCAAATGCCTCCTAGATATCGAATAATGGTCTACTTTCCCGACGGTGATGTGCTGAAGGAACTAGAAAACTGGGCAAAGAAAGAAAACCGAAGTATCAGTAATTTAGCTGCAACAATTCTAACAAGAGCAGTACAGGAAAAAAACGTTCAACAGACTGAGGAAGGCACACCATGACAGAAACCCCCAGCGGTCAGCCGCCTAGTGGACTCGACCGAATTGAAGCAATTTTATTTACAATGGCTACCAACCTTAGCCAGGTAGCCACCAACCAACTTGAAACCGATTTCAGACTTAACCAAGTTAGCGACAAACTTGATAGGACGGCTGACCAGTTTCGAGAATTAGTCATACAGCAAGTTGCAACAGACGCTAGGCTCGACCGCGTAATAGCCCAACAGGAAGCAACAGACGCTAGGCTCGACCGTTTGACAACGGCTATCTCCGACCTAACGGTAGAAACCGACAGCTTACGCGATATTGTTATGCACTTTGTCCAGCTTAGTGAACGCGATCGCGAGCAGGCAGCAGCAGACCGCCAACAGGCAGTACAAGACCGTCAAGCCTGGCAAGCCGAAACTAGACGGATTTGGGAATATTTGAGGGATAGGAATGGTGGCAGCAGTACGCCAAATTAGCCATATAAGTTTGGCGATATTGCAATACCGTAAAATGGAGCTTATAGTTAGTGTTTAAATAAGGCGGGCGGCCCAGATATTAATAGCTCTACAGCCTGAGAAACTCGAAAGCTATAAATACCGATAAACTAACAGCCAGCCCGGATTGACATAACGTATATGTCTTCATGGCTCCAATTCTAGATGAGCTATGAAACTTTTGTCAATCCGGGAAGGTTCGGGCGGCCCCATCAACTAAAAAAAGATGGGAGGAAAACCACGTTGAGTAAAGTTCCAGACAATAAAAATGGGGGGGGGATAGAAAATGCATAGCCCCCTCACTGAAATTAGAAAATTTAGCACACTTCCAAAACCTGACCCCAACCTAATAGTCCCCGATGGGGCTACGCTCCTCCCGCACCACTATCAGGAGTTGCTAAATAGCTCGATAGACCCGGAAATTATCGCTCTGAATTTCAAGTCGCTGGCTGGGAACGCGGCCGCTGACTACATCCTCCCTGATCTGGATCGACGGAACGATGGAAGACTTCGAGACTCCGACCTTAAAAAATACAGGTTTTTGGAGGCTGGTGGTTGGTGGTGTGGGGGGCTAGATATCTCGACTGGGGAGGAGAGCGGGTGGGGATGCCTCAAACCAGATACCCCACGAATTGATCGAGAAAAGCAGAAACCCATCAAGTATGAACATCCTCACGGGGTTCCTACACAGGCGTTTTTCCTTCGAGTCCCTTGCCACATTTGGGAGCAAATAGCTATACGTTTTGGCGTGGCTCTCCCCAGTGGGCATGAAACTTTAAACCATCATGAGATGTGGCAGTGGGCTATTGATGCAAACATTCCTGTGATCGTGTGCGAGGGTGCGAAAAAGACGGCTTCCCTACTTTCACAGGGCTATCTTGCTGTGGGATTGCCGGGGATTTTCGGTGGCTATCGCTCTATCAAAGGAGAAGATGGGGAACCGTTAGGGAAACGGTTTCTAATTCCCGAATTACAAATTTTTGCTACCCCCGGCAGAAAAATCTATTTCTGTTTCGATCAAGATGAAAAAATAAAAACCATCAAAAACGTTAACATCGCTATTGGGAAAACTGCACAACTCTTTAAGTTTCAAGGCTCCGAAATCTTTGTTTTATCTTGGGATAAGAGGTTGGGAAAAGGAATAGATGATGTTATTTTTGGTGGCTTTGATTTTGATGCAATTTATCGCGCTGCCTACACTTTAAACGATTGGGAAGTGTCCCAATCAGCCAAACTTTTGAGGGAGCCAAATTTACGACTAGAACAGCGCTACTTAGGAGATATCCCCCTACCAAAAAGTCCCATAGTTGCTATTAAGTCTCCCAAAAATACGGGTAAAACTTATACCTTTCAAGGTTGGACAGAACTGGCAATTAAAGCAGGTGAAAGGCGAGTTTTAATTATTACTCACCGGATTAATTTAGGCACGCAATTGGCGGATAAATTGGGGGTTCCTTATTTATCAGAAGTCGCTGAAACCCCAGAGGGGTCACACTTTGGGCTAGCTCTTTGTATTGATTCCTTACACCCAAATTCCCAGGCTAGGTTTAACTTCGAGAACTGGAAAGGTGCCTATATCGTACTTGATGAAACGGTGCAACTGATAAATCACTTACTAAATTCCTCTACCTGTAGAAAGGAAAGGGTACGCATAATAAAAACGTTTCGTTCTCTACTTCGATATGTGATAAAAACTGGAGGAAAAATCTTCTGCGCTGACGCAGATTTGAATGATTCGACCCTTAATTTCATCCAAAAAGAAGCTGGGTTAAGTAATGATGATGTTTACCTAATCAATAATGACTACAAATTTAATGAACCTTGGAACATTTACAGTTTTGGTGGAACCAATCCAGCAGAACTAATTCAAGTTCTTGATGCCCAACTAGTAGAGGGGAAAAAAGTTTTACTGTGCGTTTCAGGGCAAAAAGTGAAGTCTAAATTTGGAAGCCAGATTTTAGAGTCTTGGTTCGCTGAAAGATACCCACATTTGCGAATTTTAAGAATCGATTCCGAGAGCGTAGCCGATAAAAATCACCCCGCTTTTGGGTGCGTTGGGAGACTAAATGAAATTATCAAAGATTATGATTTAGTCCTTGCTACTCCCACTATTGAAACAGGCGTAAGTATTGATGCTGAACACTTTGATAGTGTGTTTGGTATTTTTCAAGGCGTGCAAGCGGCTGACAGTGTACGTCAATTTTTGAGTAGATACAGACCTATTGTTGACAGGTATATTTGGGTCAGGGAAACTGGAATTAATCGCGTTGGTAGTGGTTCCGCAAGTATTAAATCATTGCTGTCAGGTGAATATGGGAAAGATCGAGCCAACATCAAACGGCTAAAAATGCTTTGTGCTGAATACAGCGATGGCGAAGAATTTGACAATATTTATTTAAACACATGGGCGGTTGGGGCAGCTATCCATAATCTAGGAATGTGGAACTACCGTCAACAAGTTTTAAAAGGACTTAGGGATGAGGGACATAATATAATCAATTTAAATAAAAAGGCTAATGATGCTGAATTAAAACAGATAGTACAAAATATAAAAGACCATTGTAATAGGAAATATCTTATATATAGAGAAAAAGTATCACAAGCTGAAAGCATTACGGATGAAAGGTTTCAGCAGTTGGATAAGCAAAATTCTAAGACAGAAAAGGAGCGTCTAGATTACCACAAGGGACGGTTAGAACGGTTTTATAACATCGAGATTACCCCCGAAATAATTCGCAAGGATGATAAGCGATGGGGGCAGCAGATTACTAATGATTATTATTTCTCAACTGGGAGAGATTTTTTAGAAGACAGGGAAAAGAACATCTTTAAGAACGCGCTAGAAAATGGGGATGGTAGCTATTTTAAACCAGATACTAACAAATCATTTCTAGGTAATAAAATTGAACTACTCGATCAACTAAAAATTAGGGAACTGCTAAAGCTTGATGAGGTGTCTAACGCTCACCCTTTGATGATTGAATTTGATGAAAAATGCACCGAATTACAATATCTAATCAAGCGAGATTTGGGGATAGACCTGAGCAAGACTAAATCCGCTATTCAGAAGTATCAGAGGGTAATCAATTTAATTGGGTACAAAATTCCCCGGCTCAGAAGGGAAGGGGTTAGGGGTAATCAAAATTGGGTCTATGGGGCGGCTTCCCACGATTTTGCGAGGGATGATAAGGGCAAGGTTTTACTAGCAGAGGGTAAGCCCATACCCATTTTGGACGAGCGCGATCGCGTCTTTGCACAATGGTTAGCCCGCGACCAGTCAGCCCGCGAGAAAGCCTTAGCGGCAGTAGCGTCCCCACAAGCACAAGAGGTAATCGCACTCCCCCAAGCCTCAGAGCCTACGGGCTGGAAGGGGGCAATACTCAGGTTTCGGTCGGCGGTCTCTGGTTTGGATGAGTTCAGTCAACGAGCCTATGACCGAATTAAAACCAAGGTTAGCAACCTTTTGGGAACGGGGGACACCGAGCCATACATTAATACCAACAATGGAAACGTCCTTACAGTCTGGGTAAATTTTGTAAGTGTTGGGGCTGTAGCTGTTCCTTGCGAATGGTTGGAGTTAAGCACCTGATTCCACAGAGTCTTGGCTTGCTTCATTTCAAAATCTTTAATTTTTTCTCTACCTCCTCCGCACTTGATTGAGAGTGCGGAGGTAATCATGCGCTTAAAACCTGGATGCTATCCAGCCCTGGGACAGTTTGGGTATAGTGGATAGATCAAGACCAAACCTCCCACTATACCCGTGCTGGCCCAGGGCTGGAAAATGCCCTACTGCCCCTACTACCTACAGCAACCATCAAGCAAATATGGGGCGTAGTCAAGCCCGATAATAAACTGTGAATAATTCAGGCATGACTACCAAAATTCAAGGCATGACTACGGACCTAATCCCCCATATTCCCATTACTGCCAGTTTTGGCTTTGGTGCTTGGGGCGATTGGGGCGATCACTAAACTTCCTCAACATTGGCTTTTCTTATAGCTTTACTAACTGTGATGAGTTAGAATTGAAATAAAAAATATAGAAATTTTCGGAAGAAAGTGGAAGAAATTTCCCCCAATCAAAATAAGGCTTTGTGCTTATTGGCGGCTGGATATTCGGCAGAAGAAATCGCCAAAAGTCTTGGTGTGAGTAGAAGAACAATTGACAATTGGAAAAAACTGCCCAATTTTAAAAAGCTTCTTAGAGAGGCAATAATAAAAACTTACGATTCCGCTATTGCCGAATTAGTCTGCGGTAGCCGTGAAGCCGCAATTGAATTAAAAACAATTATCTCAGACCCTGAGACCCCCAGGGCTGTCAAGGTTCGGGCGATTAGTGTCCTACTTGCGACTGCGGCTAAAGTTAAAGATTTAGAGCTAGAAGAAAGATTAGAATCTTTAGAGAGTTTTATTGAAAATGGTCAGTCTGAATAAGATTAAATCTCTCGAAAAAAGATTTAAAAATCTTTTTAAAAGTAAAGCTGATACCAAATTGGTAATACCTGATAAATGGGTCGATTTCGCCAAAAAATGCAAAATCCGGAGCGGTGGGAATGTAGTCTACTTCAATCCTTATGCTTACCAAATAGAGCTAGTCGATTTGATGTTAAAAAGGTCGATTTGCTGTGTCAAATCGCGGCAGCTAGGTATTAGCGAAACCATAACCTGTTTCATGCTATGGCGTGCGTGTTTGAACGAAGGTTATTTAGGCTTAGTTTTTTCAAAAAATCAAGTAGATTCATCCTTAATCGCTAGAAGAATGAAAAGAATGATAGAGGGATTAGGGCTGAAAACAGCCACCGAAAACCTTCGAGATATCGAGATTATGGGTGGTGGTAGAATTCTTTTCAGGAACAGTAACCCTGATAGCGCTAGAGGCATTGAGAGCGTCGTAGATGTATTCTTAGACGAATTTGCATTTTTAGAAAATGCCAAAGAAGTGTACGACTCATTGACACCATCTCAGCAAATGGTAGGAGACGACGCTAGAGTTTTCATGGTCTCTACGCCTAATGGTAAAAACGGTTTTTATTGGGAAATATTGAATAGCGGTAATGGCGAGATTGATATAGAACTGATTTGTAAAAAAGCAAGCGATGGAACTGATAAACCATTTCAAACATGGATTGATGATGGGGGTTGGAATAAAGTATTAATTCACTGGAAAACTCACCCTGTTTACGGAAATAATCCAAAATTTTTAGACGATATAAACAAGAAAAAGAAATTATCCTTAGCCACTATTAATCAAGAATATAATCTAAGCTTTCAAGATTCAGACATAAATTATTTTAGTGCAGATATTGTTAGAAAATGTGCTATTGGTCATTTAGAAAACTATAACAAAGACTATTTCTATTTTATGGGTATTGACAGTGCTACTACTGGAAACGATTACGCTGTATGCACAATTCTAAAATATGATAATAGTTGTTTCTCGTTGGTTAACTGTTATAGAAAACGCGAACAATCTAGCGAATATCATTTATATCACATAGGCGAATTAATAAATGAATATAAACCGACAATGGTGGGGGTCGAAACTACTGGAGGGACGGGTCAAGTATGGTTAGAAGAATTATCAAAAAATCATTATGGAACACAATTTAGAAAAATTGTGACTAATCAAGACAGTAAAGTTGCAATGCTGGATAGGCTTAAGTTAATGTTAGAAAGCGAAAAGTTTATATTTCCTAAAAATAGCTATTTGTCAGACGAATTGCTGAATTTTAAAAGAAACGGAAAAATATTGTCAGCGCCTAATGGTAAGCATGACGACGTTATAATGGGGGTAGTTTTTGCATTAACCGTAGCCGAAATATGGGGATATTAACATGATTTACAATTCGGTAGGATGTTTTTATAATCGAGATAAAGCAGCTATAGTAACAGCCAAAAAGACAAAAGATAAAACAACCAATGCTGAAAAAGTAATTTTAAATTGTGATGAATTTAACAATCCTGATTTTCAAGAAATTTTGAAAAAAATAAATGACTTTTTCAGTATTAATAAAATCTGCACTAACAAAAATGAACCTTTACTAGTACATTTTCAAGACAGAATAAAACAAATTGATTTAGATAACGACAAAGAATCCTATGCATTAATAGACCTTTACCAATCATTTTTGAACAAGGATTTATTAATTATTAACGACGGTTTAGATCTGAAAAAACAACACCACTTCAAAGCTGTACTATTAGCTTTGAACGGATTGGATTACTATGAACCGAAAAACTATCTGTTATAATAGGCGTTTGCATCAACCATAGTTCAAAAATTGGACATATTGAAAATGGCACATGAGATATACGATTCCATTGGATGCTACTATCAATTTGATAGGTCAGCGATAGTCACTGCAAAAATTATTAACGATAAAAATAGCAAAGATAAAAAAGCTGTTTTAAAATGCGAGTCATTTAATAAAACTAGTCTAAAAATAATTTTGGAAAAGTTGAGCAATTTTAACCAACCTCATAAAATATGGACCAATAAAGATATTAGTATCAAAGAATATTTTCATAGTAGAATAAACCAGATTGATTTTTCAGAGGATAATTCTATTGCAGAATTAAATAATATTTATCAATCGTTACACAACGATGAATTATTGATTTTTGGGGAGGATTTAGACTTAAAACAACCACATAATATCAAAGCCCTCCAATTAGCTTTGAGGGGATTGAATTACTATAAACTGAAAAACCATTTATTATACACATAACACGTCAGCCACCAGCCCACCAAACCAACCAAACCAGCCCACCAAACCAACCAAACCAGCCCACCAAACCAACCAAACCATAGCCACCTTGCACGATCCAGTAAGGTGGTTAATTTTTTGGGGGTTTTTAGCCATGTTATTGACATTATTCTCAATATTATTGACGCTATTCTCAATAAATTTCCCGTCAAATTGACCCTTTTTTTAAAAAACCCCCCCAGTTGACGGAAAATGCGATGGCTGAAACGCTTACACCATAAAGGATTCTAGAAAAAAGTGGCGCGTTTCGCCCCTTATATAGGGGCTAAGGGGCTGTGTAGTGGGGGGTATTTTGTGGGTGGGTGGGGATTAGGTGGGACAGTCGCTAAACCAGTCCGGGCTGTATGGGTGTGTCAATCGCCAAACCCGTCCAGATTGACCGTTAAGGGCTGTGGCGGGATTGGGTGGTGTGTGGGGTCAATATGGCGGGGATTAGGTGGTGTAGGGGCAATATGGCGGGGATTAGGTGGTGTGGGCAGTGGGCAGATGGTAGGGGGCAGTACAGTTCGTAGGTGTGGAGACTTTGGGTGGTGTGTGGGGCAATATGGCGGGACAGCGGGAAATTTTCTAGCCCTGGAGGCTGGAGAAATTCAGCCAGCGCGCTAGCCCTGGTGGTGGAGACTTTAGCCAGTTTGGGAGTAGCGGGG
>Ga0116227_10014717_pt1 | contig 11820 bp, 2 predicted proteins | sample S1TSphgellanicum_FD_89693 | JGI IMG/M metagenome (GOLD analysis project Ga0116227, IMG submission 89693) | Host-associated microbial communities from peat moss isolated from Minnesota, USA - S1T2_Fb - Sphagnum magellanicum MG | ecosystem: Host-associated > Plants > Peat moss > Unclassified... | reverse complement strand
TATTATATGTTATTATAAATTATTGTGCCCTAAATTATTATATGTTATTTTACCTTAAAGTATCTTAACTAGTTTATTATAAACTTTTAAATTATTTTAAATTAAATTATTCAAATAACTTTAGGTTATACTCTAGGTTATTTTATTTAAAATTAATATATGTTATTTCAAGTTATACTTTAAATTATTCAAGGTCATTCTACTTTATGTTATTATAAATTATTTTATCCTAAGCATAATAGCTTAAAAATAATCTAAAACAAAATATAATGACCTAAGGTAAAAAATAACTTAGAATAAAAAATAATAACCTATGAAAAATAATTATAAATACCCTATAATATAATAACTACCAATAGCCTATGATATTATAACATAGAATATCAAGTAATAATTTATAATACAATAATCACCAATAGTTGTAATATAACATATAATAACCAACAATAACTTATAATACAATAATCATTAATAACCATTTATAAAATAGCCACCAACATCCATTAATAAAATAACCATTAATGAACCATTAATATAATAGCCACCAATAGCGATTAATAGATTAATCATGAATAGCCATTAATAGAATAGCCATTAATAGTCATTAATAAATTAATCACAAATAGTCATTAATAGAATAGCCACCAATAGCCATTAATAGAATAGCCATTGGTAGCCATTAATATAATAGCCACCAATAGCCATTAATATAATAGCCAACAATAGCCACCAATAGAATAATTACTAATGGCCATTAATAGAATAACCACCAATAACACTAATAAAAGAACAACCAATAACCATATATTATAATTGCCAAAAATAATTTACAGTGAAATAATTTATATAATAAACAAAAATAATTTAAAATGAAATAACTTTCAATAATCAAAAGTAACTTATAATAGCTACAAAATAGTCTAAATTGAAATAATTTACAATAGCCAAAAAAACATAGAATAAAAAAAAAAACTTACAATAGCTGAAAATAGCCTAAGGTGAAATAAGTTAAAATAGCCAAAAGTAATTTATAATAACTACAAATAGTTTAAATTGAAATAATCTATAATAGCCAAAAATAACATAAAATAACCAAAAAAATTTACAATAGCTGAAAATAACCTAAGTTGAAATAAGTTAAAATAATAAAAAATAACTTAGAATAACCAAAAGTAACCTTAGGTGAAATAGCCAAAAATAACCAAAAGTAATTTAGAATAACCATAAATAGCCGTAAATAACGTAGGGTGAAATAATTTAAATTAATGAAAAATAGTCATATAATAATTGAAAGTAGCTTAACATAGGTAGTATTATTATATTAACAAAAAAAATCCATTTATTAAACCTTTTTTTTTTTCAAAAGAATGGTCATTGAAATGTTATTGAATAATGATATTCAATTTCTTTTTTGTTCAAATGATTTTAAACTTTCAAAAGGAAATAAATGTAATTATGTACATTATTGAATTTTGAAAAAAAGTAAACTCGAATCATTTCATTTGAACAAAATTTCAATAAGATATGAATTTTTAAAGTTCATGTTTTTGTAATGTTTAAAATGAAGTATTTGATAAATAAAATGTAATGTAACATATTATCACAACAAGTGTGGTGTCTTGATGGTAAGGGTGCTTGACCCCATTCTAAAGGTCAAGGGATCAAACCTCATGGGTGGTGTTATGTGTGGTCAACAATGGTATGTTGACCGAATATTCTCCTATCAAATTCTTAAACTAGGTGCCTAGGTTGATTACATGGCCTACCTACCTACCTAGTCTAGGTTTTTAACCTAGCGTAGGTAGTGACACGTGTCAATAAATAATAGGCTTTAAAAATCATGAAATTATCAATAATATTCTATATTAAATAATTAAAATTTAATTTATTTCCATACTGGTTAATTAATTAACTAACAAGTGAATGGTTTGGTAAATTTGTATTTCACTTGAAAATAACCTTGTTTCACTAGGTACTAGTGAAACAAGTCATTGTCCGTAGCAATTGTTCCCCGGTCACTAGGGGGTTAAACAATTTCACTAGGTGAAAATGTCCAATTTCACTCAAAAATCTAGTGAAACCCAAAGTGAACTAGGACGCATTTCCTAGTAGTGATTGTACATACAATTCAATTTTCTAACAAATACTTTCAATGTGTTTTTTTGTGGCGAATTTCCATTCTATAATCAAATTAGCATTTATCTACAATATAGAGATCTATTGATCTAATTTTTTTCTTTGAACTAGCAAGATGTTTTTAGTTACGCATTTGTTAAATGATAGTGGCAATGGCCCATGCAGCTTTAGAAAGGCGAATAATTGAAATAGATCCAAGATAAGTTTTTAAAACTAAGTCCATCCAACATTCGTAACCTAGTTGCTACTTTCAAGCATCATTTAGGGCGTGACTATATTGATAGCATCCTTGAACTAAAGTCCAAAAGTCGTTATGACTACATTCAAAAATGTTGCTTCCTAGGACAAGTTGTAGGACAAAAGGTTTTCATTTTCAAAATGTTGATAAATGGTGTGGGGAATGGAGCAAACCTCATCATGCGAATGTAACCTACATGGGATTTACACAACACTTGGATCATGTTTGATCATGTGCAATGTGTTGTTGGTTGGACAACTATGGCTTATCATGTGTACAATCTTACTTATTGTAAACTGATGACCATTGCGATTTGTGACATGTAGTCTAAAGATATTGAAGTTCAGTAAATCATGTGAACAAAGTATAATAAGATGGTGAAAAATGAGTTTCCAAAACCAAATTTTAAGGGATTCACGGTTGATAGTGCACAAGCCAATTAAAATGTTGTTAGAATTGTTTATGGTTTTGGGGACTCTTCTATAGGATGGTTGATAAGGAGTGCACTTTTTTATTCCATTGGACTTAGTCGCTCAATAGGCACACCAAATAGTTGATCAGACCTAAGTTGCAAGATCAACACAAACAATTTTTGCCACCAATAAAAGAATGCAAAATCCTTGGTGGAAGCTTATGATTTTTATGTTATCTTTCATTTCTTTTGATCTGCAAAAGTTCAATGATGAAGAGTGGCCCGACATGCTCACACATAATCTAGCTGAAATTGTGCATAAAATTTGGTTGTAGCAATTGAAAAAATGTTGCACTTGTCCATACACAATGATGTTTGATGATTACATTCATGCTTTCAAATAGTCTATATTGTATAGAGAATATTTGCAAGGTGGTCCACTAGAAGAAAAACCTCATTTTTCGACTTGTCTTAGGCGACTAAAAGTGTCTTTTGTGACTATTTTTGATCAAAAATAGTCACAAAAGACACTTTTAGTCGCCTAAGACAAGTCAAAAAATGAGGTTTTTCTACTAGTGGTCCACCTGGTCACAATCTTGATAGGAATGAATTGTTGTTGAGGAGGGCTTGCAGGTTGAATGATCCTATTAGACTTGTGGTGCCTATGGCAAATTACATGTCAGGGTTTTCCTTCACAATTGCCTATTGCACCTCAAGGGAAAAGAGGTTTTTGGGTCTACTAAATAACTTATTGATTGTCCTTTTAATGAAGACAATGATTCCCATCGTTCTAATTGTGTGAATTTCTTTCATCCACGAATAATCATTCCTGTTGATGTGTTTAATAATGTAAAGGATGTATGCATGCAACAACTACCTTCTGGTTTTAGTAATTTGTTACCTTTGGTATCTCAAGGTGACCTAGAGTTGAAGGACAATATTTATGTTGATGGCAATGGGGTGAAAATTCTTTAAGGTGTACCACACAAGACAAAAAGGGTCTAGTCCTTACTGCAATCCTTTTTTACCATATAGTTTGATCCCCATAAAAAATATTGAATCAAATGTTGTCAAAATTTTCAAAAGGACTGTATTTTAAACTATTATAATTCTAGATTCCATCATAATCATCCATAAATGTGTCTTTACACGGTAAAAAAGGACTAGGTGAAAAAAACACAAAAGGGTGACATTGTGACAAGATTTTGGTACACCTTAAAAAATTTACACCAATGGCATATTGGATGCTACCGACCCAATTATGTAATTCAATGTTTTGCATTCTAAAAAACCATTGGGCTCAAATGCAAAGCAAGAATAAAATTTTATTAATTTATAAATGGAATTCATGTTCCATGTTAATCAAGTTTTTGGGTGTAATATCATAGTGGATCACTTGAGCACCATAAACATTAGTTTTGTCTTGATGATTTCAGTTGTTGTGTTAGGGGAACAATGCAAAAATTTGTAATTGTTAGGCTTGTTGTTCCAACTATATGGCCCATCCAAAAAGGTATTAAGTTAACTCAAAAGGAGGTAACAACTCTAAAAGAAGCAAGGTTTTCATTTGACTGTTTATGTAAAAACAATGTTTAAAGTTTATTTGGTTCCCAATCTTCTAGTTCAAGCATTCCCATGTGCTTGTTGTGAGTTGCCACAATCTTATGAGGCCATCTAATGCAAGTCATGGGCCTACAACTTATGGTGGCAAAAAGGTGAGACAACCTTTTCTCTTCAAATTAACACAATAACACACCAAAAATTGGGAGGTTGGGATCTTACTTCACTAATGCACTATTTTCCCCGCTATTGATGTCCCCCACCCAGGTATGGACAAATTTACAATATTTTTTTAGATGACAAAAGATACGATGTGCTATTGGAAATTTCCTTGGATGTTCATGTGTTTACTTTGTCACAATGTTGGCAAGTTTTTTGGGCGGCTATGGGGTGTATGTGCAATGTAAACATGTGTATCACATTTTACAAACGATTATGTTATGTGGGTTCATATAAGAGTTCATTCAATGCTGCACATGGAGTTAGGATGAAGTTCAACCTTTGTTGAAACGTTTTAAAGCCTTTAAACTTCAGTGATAATAGATCACATTATATCTGCATCAAATCAATTGTGATTTTTTCATTCATGAAGTTTGTAGTTGTTGCCTGGATTATGTAGGAAACTTGGATTTTTGTTACTATGAGATGTATATTGATTTTGTTTTGGTGAATATACATTAATGTTGTTCATAAATTTATTCCCATTTAGGCCAATGCTAACAATAAAACTTTTGACAATCATTGTGTGCTTTCATGTATATTGTTTCATGTATAATATCTTAGTACCTTGGCCATTTCAACACATGTTTGGCAAATGTTGAAATTTTTTGAGAATTTAATTTCATCAAATATTTTTCAACCTTGCAATTTCCACCTATTTCAACAGTTTTGAATCTTTTTTTATAGGAGCCCTAAACATTTGGAATATTGGTTGCACCATGGATGATGAAATACATGTTTTTGTTGTTTTGTCTCAAACCCTCACATTAGGCACACTTACGAGCTTTGTTCATCAAACCCATGTTTAGAATCAATAAACCATTGTTGATCCCAAAAAAAAATGTAGGTGACATAGTAGAATATTCCATGCCATGTCATGGAATTTTTTCCATGTGGAAAATGAATATACCAAGAATATTCCATTGCATGACATGGAATATTTTCAAAGATTATTTCTTGCTCATGTGAACATGCTCACTTGCTCACCCATTAACATCATTGAGCAAATGGTGTAGGCAATGAAATAAGGTTTATGGAAGTATGAACGTTAAAAAGGCCACACTAGAGATTGGGATCTATAGTTACCATAGTTAGTTATGGGGTATAAGTTTAATCAACATGCCTCCTTTACATCCTTCTCATTATACTTTTTATTATTTGGTTGTGAATTTGGACTACCAATTTTAGTGTGATAATATGTGATGGCCATCAACAATTTGGATGATCCAAATGTGTGGTTCTATGCATGTGAGCAATGAACAACTTTGTTCCAATGTGTAATGTTCATGGCTATGAAAAATCTAGCAATTGCTTAACACCATAATACATTTTGGTATGCCATTATTTGAGGAGGTGGATATCGGCCTTGAGTTTGTAAATTCAAATTAGGAAATTATGTGTACATGCAACAAATAACACCGATCATTATGAAACATGTTATTTTGCAAGTGTGGAAGGTTATACCTTCTAATGTGTTGTTGGAGGGTTGAGCTGGTTAGACATGAAGGGACCATGTGCATAATTGTGTGTCATGTCATCTCCCCAATGTGGATGGCCAAATTGACCCATCTTTAATGGTTGTTCCTATTGGACTTCATTGTGTATTATGTGGGCAATTTGTGGGGGTTGCTAGTATGTTGATGTGTGATTGGTGGTCAAAAGGTTGGTATATGGGATGCCTTACATTGCATTTGGACAAAGTACTTGTTGGAAAATGGTTTGGCCTTTGGTGCACTTCATAAACTTAGGACATTATTCATGGAATTGGATAATAAAAAATACACATTATGTTTTTTTCCAAGGTGATTTGGATTTGGCTATGATTTGAAAGATTACAATTAAACGACTAACAATGGGGCTCTCATTTGCACATGGCCTACTAGTCTTTGCACCTTAAAACCAAAGTTTTCATTCTTAAAGATTTGTAAAAAATATTTCCTACATTATTATCTAGCTTAGGGGGACTTTCGCCCTAGATAGGGGGGTAGTTTGAAGGTTATGCACTTTTAAAGAAGGTTGTTATGTTGTTAAGTTTGTGTGTGTGGACAATGATGGTTGTAGGTGCTATTTGATAATGCATGGCAACTAAAAAAAACATATATATTAATTACATGTTTATATTTAGTTACCATAGGTAAATTAGAATAAGTTATTGTGGAACGGATTTCAGTGTGAACAAGGTTATACTTATTTGGTGTATGGGATATAATCCAAAGATGTTTGATGAGATTTCAAGTCACATATTTTTTTTTTATTTTGTAGTTTTTTTTGTGTTATGCCAATTTTTTTTTACACATGGTGTTTTGATTTTTTATCTTTTGTTTTAATCTTGAATTCTTATGTTGTAAATAAGTCATGTTTTGGTTTGGAGGTTATGCACTTTTTAAGAGGGTTGCTATGTTATTAGATTCATGTGTGTGGATAACGATGGTTGTAAGTGTTGATATAATAACATATATATGACAACTAGTTATAGGGTTTTAAAACAATAAATAAATTTAAATATTTCATTTCATTTCCATTTTTGATTTTCTATCATAATTTTTTTTATAAAAAAATTGATAACCAGGTCATCCAAGTAGGTTATTAGATTCCAAAATTCAATACCAAGTGGTTAGGTTATTAACTGGTTATCAAAAACCTATAACTGGTTGGTAAGTTATTAATAGTTCCTACCTGATAACCAGCTTGATGACTGATTGATAACTCAATAACCAGCCAACACTGGTTAATTTCAAACTGGTTATTGTTGGAACCCTGAAAATGGTTCAAAAATTAGAATGCAAAATGAACCCAAATAGGTAATCAGAACTACCAAGAACGCAAACCTTCACCATGGCAGCTAACTCAAGCTAGATGAATAGTCTAAGTCAAGCTAACTCATCACCTAGAACTAGAACTTGGAGGGCTGTGAAAGTATACTTGTACCAAGGCTGAAGCATGGTGTTTCTTTCATTTCTTAATATTAAAAATTGGGTAAATGTTTTTTTTTAAAATAGAAAAATATATAAGAATTTTCACTAGAAAATAAAATCCATGATTTTCCCAAAAAAATTTCTCAAAAAATGACAGAATTTGTCCAAGAAAAAAACAGTGGTACCATTCTGACACTAGCATTGGCATGTAGCGTTTTTCTGATGCATCTGCAATACACATTGGCATCCGGATAGAGAAAAACAATAAGAGAGGGACTCAATGTTTAAGTCCCCTAACACGAAGCTAGTCCTTTAGAACCTAAACCTATTTACCATGAAGACTTTATGTTAAGTGAGCATTCACTTAATATTAAATAATCACCCATTTAACATTAGGTGCCACCTAAGATGCCACCTAGATTTTCACTTAACACTGACTTAGCATTAGGTGTGAATAGTGAGTTTTGGGGTGGTGTAGAGGTGGAGATGGATGGAGTAATTTGAAATTGCAAAAATATTGAAATTTCAAAAAAAATAGTTTTGGTTTAAAATAGTTGTGTAAGAAGCAATATAATAATACCTACTGTTATTTATTAAAGATAGTGAACTGTGAAATAATTCTAATTTTTGGGCACTGAATAAAAAATTGTAACAGATCCTCTTTTTGTTTGCTAGGAGTGCAATATCAATCAGCCAATTCAGCTGCAGATTTTATTGGGAAATTTCATCTGGACAGTTGGTAATTTTTAAAATTAAAAATACATGTCTGATTTGTATACTCATTACAAAGGCTGATAGCATAGTCCACATGCCAAGCACAATCCAATAAATCACATCACAAACTTTCTAAGTAAATTTAGTTAGAACTTGTCATGTTTGGCAATTGATAGATCATAGCTGATTGTGAAACCGTCTGCAGGATGATTCATCACACTGCAGTCTACCTATTGTTTGCCATGATCTGTATGTGGATGTCTGTTCTCATCATCCAGCAGGACACATAAGAGGACTGCAATTTTGCAACTAACAAATCCTTCGCAGAATGAATGCTCCTGAAAATTACAATGGCACCTCTGCAAGGATATAAAGATCCAGACTTTGAAATCCCAACACAAAGAACGCACTAAACAATAAGATTCAAAACTACCATGGTTCTTCTGCAAGGCTGTAAAAATAGACTTCAGAATACCAATGCAAAGAAAGCACTAAACAATAAGCTTCCTATCTCCAAACAATTAGGTAACACGTGAGCTGGTATTGTGCATTGTACGGGTCAAATTGTTCACCTACCCACCTTGCCATGTGCCAGAACCGAAAGCGCTGCAAGTGCAACCTAGCCCCAACATCAATTTGCACTTAACAGCAGTGATCTTGAGACCCAGTGAGTTGCACTCAACTATCAAGTGCACCAGCTGCAAAATTCCTGTCAATAAGGCAAAATTAACAGTCGTAGACAAAAAATTGAGAACTAGACACAAAGCAAAACCAGTGACTCTGACTCACCTCATTGTTGTCTGTCAATCTCTCTGCCTTCCATCTTGACCCCTATTTCATGCTCTGGTACCAATCAGGGTAAATGCACTTACAATTCATTGGTAACCCAAATAGCATTTAATGGAAAAATTGAAAAGAAAAAAAAACCATTAAATAGTCATATTAGTTGCCAATAGCAAGGAGTTTGATTGGGCCATTGCATAGTCTAGACACACACAAGAAAACAACTATCTGCTTTTGGAATTGAGGAACCTACACCACCAAATCTTGAAGGGAGTTGATGGCATGCCACCCTACAGTAAAGCACATGATAAGAGGCTGGACCACCAGATGTGGAAATCCATATCCCAAGAGAAACCAAGCAAAACATAGCCCACAACAAAGCTTCTGGTATATTATCAGGCCAATTCTATTCCCAAACACAGAGAGACCTGGATGAAAAGGAGGGGAGACTCAGATAGGCAGACTCTTTCTACCTGCCTGGTGCTTTCCTTCAGTAGACTCAAACCTCCAAAAGACTCCTTTCCAGTTTCCGCAACTTTATGTTGTCCAGGACTACCCCATGTTCTCCAACCATGTCAAGAGTATGTCCCTTTGTTAATGCCCCTGTTGCAATTCCTAGAAACCCATAACTAGAACATGCATCTGCCTGAAGCTGAATTTTACAGTTATCCAAAGTCCTACCCATAAAACACAGACTACCATGTCTATTTGGTACACATGTAGCAGGTGTTGGAAGCCTTGGTTTTTTTACAAACTAGTAAAATCAGCATACATTGAGCAAGTCCTTATTTAAAGTTGGGCTCTTCATGCCCTGTACAGATTGCAAAGGCAGACATATGTTTTGTTGATAGCTCATTGCGTTGTGAACGATCTCCTTCTTACAGCCAATGAACCAGATGACCCTTCAAAGAAATCATCAATAGCAATTTCCAGATCTTCAGGAGAGAACTTTATGTACTTGTCCGCACGCCTTTCTGTCTCCAAGAAGTTACCATATCGACCAAAAAATGCCCGATATGCAGGAAGTAACATCTCACTAATAGAGATGCGGAGCTCATCACGAAGCTGAGGATCAGAAACAACCCATGTTGTCTGTGCTTTATGAGCCTCCTCAAATGCTGCATTGAAGTTCTTGAACCTATCCTTTAGCACCATTTTAGAAACACCACTTGAGAAACTCCCGGAGCTGTGAATGCCTTCATCTTTCAAGAAGGAAAGAGCTCTGGTCCATGCTGCCCTCTGGTAGCTTGTGGCAAACTGCCTAACAATTACACTTCGCCTTCTTACCCAGTCATTCCCAAGCAGCCCTATCACATCTGAATACTTAACCTTCTGCACTATGTAGTGGATATTGTTCATAAGAAACAGGTATGTTAAGGCTGGGTCCCTGTAGACCTTGGACTTCCCATCTAAATTATTCTGAAGCACATGGATCAACCTGTGTATTTGCACAGCTAACCATGACTTTCTCTCTATTCTATCTCCATCATCCCCACCCAACACATCCAGTTCCCCATCATCAGTGCCTGAAAGACTCATGCCATCTTTATTCCTCTCCCTGAAGAGCTGCTCCAGTGTATCTTTGTACTCACACAGGAGCTTGATATAGTTCATGACATACCGACTTAGCGGATGCACACCACCACCAGGCACAGGAGTTCGTGACCCATCTCTTTGGATGGCACTCTCAAATTCGGCAAATGTTCCAGTGGCTGCTTCTTCCAGAAGCAACAAGATCCCTGATGCGTCTGACTTCAGACTTGCACCTGACACTCCAGAGAATATGTTTTCAATCTTGGGAAGAAGATCCCGAAGGCTTTCATACATGTCCAGAACTCTGAAGAGCTTCTCTGGTGACCTCTGACCAGTGGCTAGAGCTTTGCTTAAACTCAGCAGCTGCATCATTGTCCCATTGGCAATATCACTGAAACATGTTTCTGAAATGGGTGCTGGAAACACCTGCAAAAAAAAGGATGCCATAGATAGAACTTTTAGGTATTGTGGACACGTATACTTAGATTCCTGAAAATGCTGACATGGTTGCAAAAGCAAACCTTGAGGATCAATAAGCAACCAACTCTGTGAGAGGTGTCATAGCAATGATTGGGTTGCAAAGCTGGGTGTTCCTGAAAGTGAGTCAGCTGAAATATAGTTATTTGCATTGTGGAGGCAACCAAGCTGAGACTATTAGTGTGAGAGATGATGAGAGAAACCTGTTCACAGAGCAGCTTCTCACTTGCAAACAGCACCAAAGCTCCCACTTTCATTGCCTGCATCCACTTCCGGATGGTGTCCTCCAGGATATCCCAAGGCATCTTCTGGACCTCCTCAATGCTGAGCTTCTCCACCCCAAGTCCATACATACTGTCCTCCAGCACAGCCTTCCTACAATTCACATACACCTGACAGCACTCAAGCTGGTGATTTGCGGCAATCATTCGCTGGGCTATGTTACTAAGGTCCATTACAACTTCAGGATCCATCAACTCCACTGTCGTCAGCACAATTTCTCTGGGTCTTGCCACCGGAAGACCGTCTTCGTCTTCATCTCCGGCGGCATCTTCCTCCCCGGAGGAGCTGATCTCCGATGCTGCTGCGGCATCAGCTACGGCATGATGATGATCGTCATCGAAAGAGCTTCTGAACGATCCAGCCACTGCCATGGAGTCAAATAGCCAATCCGGGTCGACAGATCGGCTGTTCTGCGCAAGCAAGTGGCGGAACTCCTCCTCTAGTCTCTCCATCGCCAGCTGAATCACGTTCTGTGCTCTCTCCAGGGTTGCAGGCTGCTGCTCCTCCTCCTTGTTTTGCACGGACAACTGATCCAGCAGGTTCTGTACCTC
>Ga0116227_10014716_pt1 | contig 11822 bp, 9 predicted proteins | sample S1TSphgellanicum_FD_89693 | JGI IMG/M metagenome (GOLD analysis project Ga0116227, IMG submission 89693) | Host-associated microbial communities from peat moss isolated from Minnesota, USA - S1T2_Fb - Sphagnum magellanicum MG | ecosystem: Host-associated > Plants > Peat moss > Unclassified... | reverse complement strand
TGAATTAGAAACCACTTTGCTTAGATTGAAGGAAAAAAACAGACAATTCAACCCCCTCTACTTCCAACAAGTGTAGCTCCCTTATAGCAATTCCGATGATGCTGAATTTTGAGGAGAACCTTCTACGCCTCTCAAACTAAGACTGATTTAAATTTGACACAAATCCAACTGTGGATTTGAGAAGAACAATTAATTGAAATAAAAATCCAAAGGCCTTGTCATGGAAATCCTCCCATGAACTCCACTACAACACCCTTTACTTCCAACTAGTGTAGTTCCCTCACAGCAAACCCGATGATGCTGAAAATTGGGGAGAACTTTCTACACCTTCCAAACTAAAACCGATTTCATTTTGACACAAATCCAATGATGGATTTAGGGAGAATAACCAATTGAACCAAAAATCCAGAGGTTTTGCTACAAGTACTTGTTACACACAACTTCCTTCCATGTTTGATTCTTGCACACACCTTTTCCATGAACACCTCTCCACACATAAGAACTAAAAAATCTTCCTCGCACCTCCTCCTCTTTCTTTCTTTTCCACATACACACAATACCCTCTCCCTTGGTAAGCCTCCATGACCTCCCTTGAGCTTGTTCCCTTTGTCCAATGAAAACTTTGAAATCCTTTGTTCTAATCAATGGCCTCCTCATCCTTCTAGAGCCAATGAGAATTGAAAATAAATTACCATCCAATTGAGTTTAGGATGAGAATTCTTGGGCCCAATGAGACACAAGAAATATTCCATCCTCCAATCAAATAGGATGACAATCCTCATGACTAATGGGATTAAAAGATTCATCCCTTCCTTTATTTTAGATATCTTGATGAGACCTCTTGAGCTAAATCCTTATCCTTTCCGTCCGTTGACCTTCACATCCTACTTCTTCATCCTAATTACTTCAAGTAACTAACTACTAGGATAGTTTATCGGTATTAACAAGTAACGTCCTTGAATTTTTACTTGATTAATTCAATGGTTGAATTAACATTTCCATGTATCATTTACTCTTTTGATATCCCCTACTTATTTATTTTACCATGCACTAGTTAACTATGTAGTACATAGTAAATTGGAAGTAAAATTTGCATCACAAAAAAACCCCACATACTTCTAGATCCATCATCGAAATTAGGGTTTGATGAATCCATTAAATCTAGGATGTTCAAGTTTTCATGAGGTTCCGCCGTCACTCCCACACCTTATGCCTACCTTAATTTGTTAAATAAAAAGGCCTCGACCCCTTTTGAACGCAAGTACCACATTGTTTGTACTAACTTCTTGGTTTTTGTTGATGTAAGTGAGAACTAGTCATGGCGGATGATGTCACTACGCCTTCAAATCCTCTAGTTGCACCAGTAGAATAGGAAGAGCTTGAAGAAGCACCGCTCGACGTGATTATTTATCAATGGCCGTGCGAAGAAGAACCGCCCAGGCGAGTGGTGGGCACTCGAGTCGATCATTCGGCATGGGATCATCGACTGTCTCCTAACCCACATGCTTTAGCAATATATTTAAAATTTGTTCCTGCTCATGGAACTGCGCCAGAAACGTTTGAAGAGTGTCAATGTGAAAATGATGATGTTCGTCTCCATTGTCGAACGTGGGTTCTCGATGATGGCCATTATCATTGGCTACGAGGGCCAATCAACCCCCTTCCCATGGAACATCGAACCGAGTACCTCGCTCGCACCATTCGTCGCATTCTAAATTTTTTGCAATTGTGATCTATCCTTTAAGTCAGTTATAAAGTTGTAATTCACCTGAGGCTACTCAGGCGGAAATGTTAATACTTAAGTTTAATTTGATTCTATTTAAAAGTTTAATAGAAGTGAACTAAATAAATATGTATTAGGACTACATCCTAAAAATCTTACAAATATATCATTAGTGCTTGAAAATTCTTCTACAAACTAACTTAACCTTGTCATGGCGAAATGCTATTATTAATTATAGGCTTATATTCCCTATATATCAATAAATCACATCTAATTCTACATCCTCTTTCCCTTTTCTACAACATAAATGGAATAATGTACTTTAAAAGGTTTACTAGGTGCTTAACTGATTAAACACTACATCAACTAAAATAAAGAAGTACTATATGCTTAAAAATATCACAAAAGCTTATTCAACTATTAATAATCATTACTTGGAGGCTTATAAACATTCAAATCATCAGTACTAAGGAAAATTACGGAATTAAAGTTTAACTAATTGTTGAGCTATAATCCATGGCTCGCACATGGCCCGGACTCGGGGGAAGCCACCACCTTCCCCCATATAGTATTCTCTACAACTCTCTGCCGCACTTGCATCCAAATGGTTTTTTTCCCGGGACTCCCAAAGTGGAGTCCCGAAACTGTCCCGGTTTGGACTCTCGAGACTTTGGACGCTTATAACTCCTTGCCCCAAACTCGAATCGGGACGAGGTTTAAACCAAAGTTGTAGCTCTCCTCGAAAGCTTTCCAATAGTGTGTCGCATTTCACCTGCACGCACCGAAATCGGGTCGATTCCTGACTTTTAATGGTCGGGAATCAAATTGCCAATTTGACTCCCAACCCTTCTTTCGACCATAACTTGTACTGCATATGTCCAAATGGCTCATGCGAGGCCATTTTGGACATGTACACTTCAAGACCTTTCCAACGGTATAAAGAACGCTGTAATCGTGCTCTGAGTTTTCGGGAGTCCTGGAAGACTCCCAAGTCCCATTTTCGGGAGTGTGAATGGCGACCTCACACTTCCCTCAAAATGGGGTTGCGACATGTAAATACATAGGTAGGTGGGGTGTTGGGGTAGGATTGTCTATGTTCATATCAAATGACTTGTAGTCATTTTTTAATCATTGTAATGACAATTAGACATCCATGTCACTTTGTCATCAATCATGGATGCCATATAGATGAAATAAAAATGATGAAAACTAACATCCCCCATCTTGTTACCACCTCATCATCTACTAGTCAAATGCCCCATGAATATATGATTATGGCTTTTTACACATAGGATGCAAAGTGATAGTTTATGATTAAAGTTATACATATAATCATTTAAAACTTGTAGTCATAGATTTCTTGGTTGCAAAGGACAAATTTTGTTTCAGTGAAATCCAATTTTATTTTTTTTCAAATGAATGTACTTTTGATGAACTTTTTTTTTGGTAAGTATATTTTCATAAGTTCAATAGAAATCCATCATGATTTTAAAACTATACTTCTATTCACTTTGATGCTAGTTACATGTTTTTATATGCATAACACATATAAAGTGATAAACAAATATTTTTATGTTCACTTTACCATGCTTCCACCCCTCACCAGGCTAATTCCATAATACATGATGTATATAAACAAAGTCCAAATGTAGGTTTCTAACTAAAATCACTATTGAATGGTGTTGAGAAGTAATTGGCCCCAATATTTTGAAAGAACAATAAAGATAAAAAGGCTAGAAAAATGAAGGTCACAAAATAAAGATTTGTACAAAATACTTCACTTTTCTTCCACCATGCCAAGAAGGCCAGAAAATGAAGGTCACACAATAAGGATTTGTACAAAGTTCTATATTTTTATTCAACCGTGCCTTTATGTAAGGCTAAAAAACGAAGGTCACGCAGTAAGGATTTGTACAAAATACTACACCTTTATTCCACCATTCCTTTATGCAAGGCTAAAAAATGAAGGGCCACATATAAGGATTCATACAAAGTATTACACCTCTATTACATCATGCCTTTATCCAAGGTTAAAAAATGAAGGTCACAAAATAAATGCAACATGTTAACAAGGTTGTCCATTTGGATCCGACAATTTGTTCAACAATAGGTTTCACCTTCAATGATCATTCAATCATTAAAAAATTAGTTGCAAATCTTGTTTAGTGGGGTTTTGAAGCATTAGGTGGGTCTTGTAATGATAATAGATTACAAGTGGCACATGGTGTTGCCATATGAAAAAAACAATGGTTAAATTGCCCTTTTCACAAATTGTTTCATGCAAGTTTTTTTCCCCCAATATTCCAATAGTGAATCCAAACAATAAATTGCATGGCCTTGAAAGTAAAAGCTTAAAAAACAATGAATCAAAAGGTCAACTACATTCTGCATGTTTAAAACACTTTTGTATAAATTTGTACAATGTTGTCCACTTTAATGGTTTCAATGTATCCAACCAAGGTGTTACATATGTAGTGGGCGTCTTTATGTTCCTTCACTATGTTGATGGCACATAAGAATACATCCCCACTAGTACAAGTAAACATCATGTTCAACAATGGACACTTTACAACATTGTCCCAACCATCAAAGCAAATGGTGACTCCATACTTGTGAATGGAATTTGACGTCCTCTTAGCAACATGTTTAGACACATTGACCAACATGTTTAAACACATCGACCTTGGATTACTTTAATAAATATGTTCACAATCCATGGTAAGATGTCGTTTTATAATAAATTCGGGACAAAAGGTTACTTTCACAACTTCTATGAATGTCGAATGTTGCACATTATTGAAAGGGATGATTGTTTTGCAAAAGAAAGTTGCTAACTTCTTATCCAATTCCTTCTTTTTGTTAAATTCAATCTCTTTTATAATGAAACTTGTCAAAAGGTTTGAGTGGTGTTATTTGTGGAATTGATCGATTAAAACCTCTTGTGCTCATTGTTATTCATAGGTGGGGTGCAAATTTGATCCCCTTTCGCTTGAAACATCAAAGATGATTTTCATTCCATTGAAGGGTTTGACATTTCAATGGCCACATTATCTACTAGCCCATCAAAGGCTAGTACAACCATGTCTATAATGGTCAAGGAACAATTTCCCCACAAGTGGCAAATAATGCCTTGATTTGTGTCCATGACTTTGAACACATTGAAATACCAGCTCTTCCATTGGCATCGTATTAATAGCCCAAATGGAAAAAAATTATATTCTTGTGATATGAAATGACATTGTTGTAAAACTTGAACCTTACTTAGCTTGTCTGGAATCATCAAGTATTCATCATGACACCATTTTCACATGATGAATGGATTTCATTTATATGGATGTTCATTTATGACTTTTAGTTAATTTTAATTCACTCCTATTAACTTGCATTTCACTTCTAATTAATTTTTAATTCACTTATATTTAATTCACAATTCACCTTTAGTTAATTTGTGATTCATTTTTAATTAACTCGTGGTTCATTTCTAATTAATTCCTAGTTCATCTCTGGTCCATGTTCAATTAATCTTTAGTTGATTCATAGTTAACTCTTAATTCATTCTTAATTAAATCTTAATTAACTTATAATTCACTTGTACTTAAGAAGCCTTTTAAAAAGCTTCCCTAGTCCATGGGCACATGAAAAGCTTCATGAAAGCTTCCTTGAAATAGTTCTCCAAAAGGGTGTAAATAAAAGTAGGATCCCTCATTCCTTTTAGTCTATTTGACACCAGTTTGAAGTGTGATTTTACACCATAGCTTTATTCTATTCTTTTCATGTTTACATTTTTTTACTTCATCACATTAAAGATTTGTTTATATTTTGGTCTTGCACACTTTGTGTTTTTGGTTTTAGCTTTTGTGTTTTTATTTTAATTCCCTTGTTTCATCTTTTGAATTTAGACTTAGACCTATCCTTTCATCTTCTATCTTTGTAATTTTCGTGCATGTGAAAATACCATGGCTCCCACATGTTCCACCTACCTTCCATGAAAAAACACAAATAAAAAAATTAGATTTAATTAAAAAATAAAATATATAACAATACTTGATCCAATTGCACCTTAAAAGTTACACAATGAAATTTAACAACAATTACAAATGTAATATGATAATTTGAAACTTCATACACCCATAAAGGTTTCACCTTTATCAAGCCTAACTTTAAACTTGCCCAAATGGCCCAAATTTGGTGGCCAAATCAACAGTGAAAATCGATCCACCGTTGATCAACTAATTGAAATTTATTTTGCTCATCACAAATTAAATGGGTATTGGTTGTTGAACCTTCTGTGACAAAAATGCGATGGCTAAGAACTTTCAATTATAAAAATTGTGATGATCGAAAAGTTTTGGTTGCCCAAAATTGGGTCAATAAGTTGAAAATATGATAATTGCATTTGTTTTCAGTCACCAACATCTAGGTGCAAACTTAGTGAAAAAAATGGTTTACATTTGACTTAACAAATGAAACCAATGTAACCAAATAGTCCTTGACATGACAACAAATGCAAAATGGGCATGTCACATCATTTCCAACAACCTTGACTCAACTGGAAGTTGTCGAGAGTTTACTATGTGTAGGAATGATTATGTTTAAATTTTACATTAAGTAAATTGAGGTACGATTCCTTGGAACCATTTATAATGTGAACACAATTCCAATTATTTTGGTGTTTGGAAATTGGGATATAAACCCATGATTTTCAAATGCAATTTCACTTGAAAATAAATTTTCGAACATTTGTCATCATTTTTTAACCTCATTGATTTGGGGAAAAAATCCATGATTTCCACCTTGTAAAAATTTCCATCTCAAATATTAAATGTAAAATTAACATATATATATATATTTCAAATTGTCAAATTGAGCAAAATTAATTTAATGCATGGCACATGGATTCATGTCAATAAATTGATTAATTAAAAATCATGGCCACTTTTTAGACAGTTAAAAATGAAATGCACCAAACTAGATGATTATGCTAGAGGGTCCTAAAAGACCCATAAAAATTGTAATATAATTTTTTCACATAATGGATTGAAAAGGTTGAATCAATCCATTACTTTCATTTACAACAAGCCTTGCATACAAATCCTTATAGTAGGGTAGAAGCACCCATCACCAAACACCCATGATTGAACAAACACTTAGACAATTCAAAAGATGGCTTGGTAGTAAACATTGTCCAATTGGTAACTGTTTTGTGATACCTTATAATCAAATGGTTAGTTCTTCAAACTTGTGGTTGGTGTTTTTAAACCTTCCATTCAAAGATGGAGTTTTTGTGATTGCCAAGGATTCAAAACTTTCATATGCCAAAACATTTCACCTATTTATTTATTTCTTTGTGTTTGGCCATGGGTAATCACTTCTAACAAATCAACAATTTTTAATGTTGGTCATTTTTATCACTTAATTTTCACTTTTTGAATGCAAAAGGTTTATGTGGAAATGTGTTCATTGTTGTAAATGGAGTTTGTTTGGAACAAAGTCCACATCATTTGGTAATATAAGGGATATTGTTTGTGTTTGAAATCTTGAATGTTCAATTATATGATGCACTTTAGTTGCACATGGTTCACAAGAGGCTAGACTATTTTATTTTAACACTCAACCCCCCCTTTTGAAAGGTTTTATCTCGCTCATCTCAAACCCAAATGAAGGTGTGGAAAAAGGCTAAAGGGGTGTAAGGTGAAAGGCTACTTAGAACCTTTTAACCTTTAAGGTTGAATGTGATGGGAAAGTGAACACACACTCTATGAGATGAAAGCTTAAATGTTCTCACTCATAGCCTATTTACCCTAACACACATTTTTAAAAACCTAAAACTTGTATTAAAAAACCCAATTAAGCCTTTGATCAAGGTGTAAATTTCTAAAAGTTTACAAGTCAATTTTGGTTTTCAATATTTAACATATCTTTTAAAACATTAAGTGGTTTGCTTTTGGTTTTGTGAAATGGTTGCACTAGTTTTAGTTATGTATAAAATTGTAATAGGCTTGGCAAATGACATTCCCATGCAACATTGGTACACATTTATCATCAACCCCACATTTATTTTGTCCCTTGTGCAAAGCCATGTTGTCCATAATGCAATATAGGGGATTAATTAAACAAGTGCAAGAAATGCTTAATAATTTTTGGCATTGGAGTTTGATTGAAATATTTTGGATTGTATATTTTGTTTTGACCGAAGCAAATATTTTCTTATTGTCAACAATGTATGTTTTGACACTACATTTGTAGATGTAGATTGGGCCTTTTGAATTTAGGCGAGTAAGTGTTTGAAAAATGACTAGATATGCATGCAAGATTCTTAACAAGGCTTTGTTATCTAATAACATTTTTACATTTTGTGTTAATATTAAATATCATAGAACCATTTCAGGTTTAACAATAATTAAAATATTTTTTAACATGTCACTTTTTTTCAAAATTATCTATTTGAAATCTCAAAATTTAAGAAAATTACAAAGGGAAAAAAATATAAAAGGAAACCTAGGAAGTTCATGCTTCAGGGGCAGTCCACCATTGTGAATGAAATACACCCAATAATTGACAACATTATGTTTTTTCTTTATCCTACTGGTGGAACATTATGTCTCCCCATTTTTGCAGGAGAAAAAAATAATACAAAATTTTGTAAAAATATTAGGGTAAAAATCATTAGGGTAAATGATGTATTTATCATCAAACATTTCCCAATATTTCTTCATTCCTTAGCAAAATTGAATGATTTTTGTATCATTGGACATGGAAACTAGAAGGCTACAAATGTTCTTTAAGCATTAAAAATAACATAGCAATGCAAAAAATAAAAGAAGATGAATGATAATTTGTTTCAATTTTTTTGAAAAAATAACTATAGATATCTCTCTGTTCCAACCCCATTTCTTCTTCAATTTTAGTCCATTTTGAATGATTTAAAACTTGATAGGTGCACCAATTAAAGCTTTACCAAACGTTTTTGTATTTTAAAGGCAAAGATGCAATGTTCCAAAATTTAAACTTGAAATCTTAATCTATTTTTATTCACCCATCACCAAACATTGAGCCCCTTTCCACCAAACACCCCATATGTTCTTGATTTGTTTATCAAATTAAGAAGTTTTTGCAACATTGGAAGTCCTAGGTGGAGGGTTATGAATGTTTTTTGGGCTTCAAAAGCATAGGAAAAATGTATGAAAACACAACCTCTTTCAAGGGGTGTAAGCAAAATAAAGTGAACAATTTGATTACCTTGTCAAAATTGAAACAACATTTAAAATAACAACAAAACCCATTATAGAATTGTGGAACATTGAATGTTTTCATTTCAATGACTAAATATGATATATGTTTACCTTAATGTGCATTGATTTTCATATTTCAAATTGTAAAAGTAGGTTTTTCAAAATACAAGTAATTTTTGACATTTACTTTTCACTGTAGGCTTTTGGTTTCAAGCAGGTGTCAAATAGGTTCTTACAAAAAGGAAATTGACTTTTTTTTTTAATGATTTACTAATACATATGTTGATCTTCATTTTCTAAGTTATTACATATCAATTTCATTAATTTTTCTAATAAAAAAATAAGTTTGAACACATTTTTTCAGTTGGTTTCAAATGTATTTTTTACTTACTTTTTAAATTCATTTGCTTTTAATGATTCTTATAAACTTAATAGAGCCAACTAATGTTACTTGACACATACTTTCACCCTATTCGATGCTAATTTATGGTAGTTATATGAGAGGCATAGAATTAAAATAGAGATGGCTACATTTTTGGTATACTTTATCTTATTTTGACTTTTTGAATTTTTAAATGTTCACTAGTTGGCGTCTCTACCCCAAACATTTAGAGTTTAGAAAAACTACCCAAGAAGTTGTCTATATTTGTTACTGAAATTTCATAAAATATACTTTTTATTGTTGAAGAGAATTTCCAAAAGTAAAATAATTATTCCAGACTCAAGTGATGAACTTGAATAGGTTGAACTGCAGTTAACTAGTTACGCATCTACAAATACTGAACCTGAACAAGTACTAGTGGAGTTAACTAGTTACCCTTATACAATACTGAACCTGAACAGGTACTAGTGGAGTTAACTAGTTACCCTTATACAAATACTGAACCCAAATACATACTACTGGAGTTAACTAATTACCCTTATACAAATATTGAACCTGAATAGGTACTACTACAGTTAAATAGGTACCCTTATATAAATACTGAACCTGAATAGGTACCACTGGAGTTAACTAGGCACCCTTATAAAAATGCTTGGGCAACCGAGGCTTGCAAACAACCTGCAGAGGATTTTGACGAGGCATAGTAACTCCAAACTTTTCAGTCATGTCCAAGGTGGCTGGGTCTTGGCCATTGGGCAAAGCAAAATCAAAACTTTGCATGAGGCGAGCTAAACCAACTTGCACAAATAAGAGAGCTAACAACATTCCGGGGCATTGCCTCCTACCTGTTCCAAACGGTATGAATTGAAAATGGCTTCCTAGTGGATTGATTTCTGGGTTTTTGATGAATCTTTCTGGATCAAATTCCAAAGGTCTTTCCCACCACTTTGGGTCTCTTTGGATGGCATAGATGTTGACACACAATCGTGTACCCGCAACAAAGTCAAAGCCTCCTACTGTGGTGTCTTCAAGTGCCACATGTGTAACACTTAAAGGGGCTGCTGGGCGTAGGCGAAGGACCTCTTTCACCACAGCATTTAGATATGGAAGGTTAGGAATATCACTCTCGGTCACAATCCTGTCTTTTCCGACAACTTCATCCAGCTCTGTTTGTAATTTCTTCGCACAATGGGGATGGCGTAAAAGCTCTGCAATTGCCCATTCAACCGTGTTTGCTGATGTATCTGTCCCAGCAAGAAGCATATCCTACAATCAAAATAACACAACCAACAAAATTATACATCTTTCATTAACTAATTCCAAATTCATTAACAAAGACAATGAAAGAACTGAGTCTCAAAATTCCAACTGTTTTAGCTGTCAAAGTTTGATCTAATGTGATTCAACAAGAGGTAGGGTGGACATGGTTTTTGTTGTTCACCTGGATCACAGCTTTGATACTGTTGTCAGAAAGATGGCCAGTTCCGTCTTCTGCAGGTTGGGCCATTAATATATCAACAAAGTCCTCACAATGCACATCATCATTTTTCACGTTGATGAACTTTCCATTCTTTTTCACTTCAAGAAACTCTTGAAGCACAACATCAGCCTTTGCCTTCACCTTCATCATGCGGCTTTTAAGACCTGATACAATGATGACCCACTTCAACCATGGGACAAAATCACCAATACTCCTTGTTGCAGACAACTTGAAAATATTGAATGTCAGTTCCTTGAACTTGTAAGCCTCCTGTTGTGCTGATGCATCAACCCCATAAAATCTGCAATATTCACACATTTTGGCCCACCCCTTCCCCTATTTTAACAAAAAAGGGTTTCAAATAACTCAAAGATTTCAAGATTCTAAGACTAAGAAAGTTATATTAACTAAGGAATGTATTGTATACCTAAACAAAGGCCACCCTCAAAAAGGGACAACATTATGTACTTCAATTAAAAAGGTGGTGTTTTTAATCATGGTAACTACATACACACATCTAACAAGGAAACTCATGCTCAAGTTGATTTGATGAATGAAAGAAATTTCAATTCAAACACCAATTCATGCAAGAATACATAAATTGTGATTACCTTTTGTTCAACAACATGCGAGTGATATTGTTCATGGCAACATGGCTAAGCTTCATAGCTAGATCCACAATCTTTCCTTCTTCAACATCATCCATGATGGATTTGATCATTTGGTTGAATTCATCAGTTCGTGGAGGACGAAATGATTCCAAACGTTTGGCAGTGAAAAGCTCCATGGTGCAAATCTTGCGCAAATGGCGCCAGTAAGGTCCATATGGTGCCCCCCCAATGTTCAAATGGTTGTACGTGATGATATCTTGACCTGTTATATTTTCTCTTCCAGCCCAAACTTTATCTTGGACCTTGACAAATTCTCGTGCAGCTTCAGCACTAGAAGCAACAACAAGACCCTGGGAGCCCAATCTAAGGTACATAATGGGACCATACTTCTTTG
>Ga0116227_10014715_pt1 | contig 11822 bp, 15 predicted proteins | sample S1TSphgellanicum_FD_89693 | JGI IMG/M metagenome (GOLD analysis project Ga0116227, IMG submission 89693) | Host-associated microbial communities from peat moss isolated from Minnesota, USA - S1T2_Fb - Sphagnum magellanicum MG | ecosystem: Host-associated > Plants > Peat moss > Unclassified... | reverse complement strand
TGCTTTCAAATTATCAACTTTCATCTGGATGAAGTGACGCTACACTCCGGTTTCCATCCCCGTTAGGGGAAATGTGATCGGAAAGTTTGACGTTTGCAAATGAATCCAGTGCGGAAAAAAGTTTCCATCCCCGTTAGGGGAAATGTGATCGGAAAGGGTCTCTCACCGCCCGTGAAACTGAGATACTACAGGTTTCCATCCCCGTTAGGGGAAATGTGATCGGAAAGTTCGGAGAGGAAGAGGTACGAAGCTCAGATACTCAAGTTTCCATCCCCGTTAGGGGAAATGTGATCGGAAAGGGGGTTTGGATATTTTCGACCGGACTGCTTATGGTTTCCATCCCCGTTAGGGGAAATGTGATCGGAAAGTTTGATACTGATGCAGTCTTGCGGCAGGCTTCTTTAGAGTTTCCATCCCCGTTAGGGGAAATGTGATCGGAAAGAGTTCACGTTTGGAACCCTTACCCAGAGAGGATTCTAGACCCCCTAATCGACGCATCTCTAAAAAATCGAAAAAATTATTCAGAAATTGGTCAATTTTGCAGTCTGAAAGCCTTACACAGTAAAGTATCGACGCATGTCAACGAAGTTATGCGGTTTTCAAGGTTCGGGGGAGATGCGTCGATTGCTCAACTCACTAAAAAGAATTTATACCAAGCTTAGCATCTTGTCAAGATTTTTGGGAGAAATCAAGCGGCTTGTTGGCGCTTCAACTCTTCTATCAAAGCTCGACACTGCTTACCAGCTTCAGCAGCTTGTCCGTGTAATTCAAGCTTACGCTTGCGGCTTTCCTTTGGCTCAATTGGTAGCGCTCTAGCTTGAGAGCTTAAAGTAGCTGCTAGATGCCCATATTCTTTAATTTTGGCTTTTAGTTCGTCCATCGGTTAGCCCTCATATTCTGAATTACAACTGCTAAATTCACGTCAACGTTGTGGTGGACTGCTTCCACCATTCCGATCTTGTAAATATTCAAAAATCTGATTAATCCTGGTTTCAAATCTTTGACGGTCGATAGCTGCTTGCTGCCTGTCTTGCGCTGCTTGCTCTGCCAAAGAATCTACACGGTTGGTAACTTCAGTAACGTTAGTAGTTAGCGCGTCTACTCTTTGGTTTACTGCGGCTACATTTTCGGTTAACTGCTGGATATTTGCCACTAAAACATCAATTGTTGCGCTTTGTGCGTTTACATTAGCATTCGTAGCAGCAATGGCATCATTCTGATTTATAAGCGCTTCATCATGCCTCACGGTGTTTTGGATCGTGAGTTCTGCAAGTCGTCCTAGTGCTGTTTCAAGTCTATTTAGTCGGTTGTTGGGCGATTCTGAAGTTTGGCTCATGGTTTTAGTCCTGGTTTTCTTGTGGTTGGTTCGTGGTTATAGCCATACTTTTAAGATATTTCTAAAATTTTATGCAGTCACCTTACATAATTTTTTTCTCTTTACTGCCAATACTTTCAGCCTTGACCAAGAACTGACCAAGCACAATACTGGAAACTCAATAACCCATGCCTGTGTTTGAACGAGAAAGAATATGCCCGAATGAAAATATTTCAAGTAAAGTAAACGCTGTATTGCTTATAACTGCGTCGTTTGCTCAAAATTTAGTGAGAATTCGAGTTTTTCCTTAACGCACAAAAAAGGATATTGAAAAAGCGCTCAACCGCTAAAGATGACGCGCTAATAGTTATTCTGTAGGGTCTTCGGCTTGCTTTGAGGCAGTGCCAGCTAGAATTTGCTGCCACAGTTCATCTGTAGTAATCCCACGTTTCTTAGCTAGGTATTCCAACCGCTCCTTAATTCGTGGTTCCCTTTCTTGAAGCTTGGCGCACAGTAGTGACAGTGCTTGCTGTCCTTTGGTACGGTCATTAATCCAGGAATCTAGTGTCAAAAGGTCGTAGTACCATTCTCCTAGAGGCGGCAGTCTCATTCTGTCGTCAATCATCTCATTCCCTACAAAAGTTCTTTAGCCCTATGTTAGCTCGATTTTGTCCCATATTTGGGGTAATTTTGTGCTAGTTGCTTAACAAAATTTAATACTAATTTAGGGCAATTTTGTGTCTATTATCGGGCTATTCTGGTACATTGGATTTTGTGAGCGAGAAAGGCAGTCACAAACATGGAGCAATTAAGACGACACTATGAAATGAGAATGGGTAGGCGGGTTGCTGATTCCCATTGGTGGAAAGTAAGGCAGATTTTGAAAAATGCCAACATCGAACTTACCGAAAATAACCTTGACCACTACCTACAAATCAGAAAGCTTTGTCCTAGATATAGTGTGAATTTCAAAATTCTATTGGAACGAATCAAAGCTTTTAACGAATATCTAAGCACAAAAAAGCATTTGACTGGTACACACTTCTGCTACTACCTAAATTCTCAAAACGTTAGACCCCATCAATCAACAATTAGTCGATGGTTCGCCTCTGTAGGTGGTTTCAAAAGCGATAGGGTGTACTCCTTAAAAGAGCTTTCTACAATAGCAATCCCAGCATTTTCTTATCTGATTAAACGAGAGGTATCAACCAATGGCTAACACTTCACCCATCAAAGCAGTACAGAACGGTTTACGCAAACACAACCTTACGCAATCAGCAAGTGCTATCCGGGAAGCTGCCACAGCGCTAGAACTCGACATCAACCAGGATGCAAGCGTTGAGCTACTCATCAACTACTTTGTAGAACATGGGCAAGGAAGCGCGATCGCACAAACTAGCGAATCAACTGAGACGGTCAACCAGGAACAACTTGATATGTTGCCAAGTGCTGAACCTGCAAGTCTTGTCAACTACCAAGAAACAACCGAGATGGTACAAGCCCAGGCGCAAGAAATGGGTGTGGTGTTGTCAGCGGATGACATTCAAAAAGTTTCAGAAACTATCTCAGGACAGACAACTGATGCTGATGAAATTAATGCTGAAATTCGTGAAGCAATCAGTCATTTTATCCAATTCCACAAAGCCCAAAGCTTGAACAAAGTAAGTACCCTGGTTCGAGATGTGTACCGTGAGCAGTCGGAAGCTAACCGCGAAGTGTCACAGGCTTTAGCGTCTGGATTGCAACAGTTCTCTAGGGACATGGAGGCACAACGGAACCACACCAAAAGCACTTTTAGAACTGCTCTCAAGTGCTTCGCAATCCCTGGTACAGAAGCTTAAGGATGACTCTTATTTTCGGGTGAATTGCCTACTCTGTTGCTTCTGTGCGTTCCCCATAATTTTTATGATTACATTGATAGCGAGTCATGCCAGAAACCAACCAGAACAGGCAACCCGACACCAAGCACAACCCTCAAAAGTTCACCTTCAATTTACGTCAGGACGGACAAATCAACTTTGATGGAGAACTCAATCAAGAAAGTGCTGAAATCCTAGGGAAATTACTACAGCAAGCCGAATACTATCGCGCTAAGACCAAACAATCCGATACTGAAACTATCCAGGCAAGACAACAAATTGACAGCATTACAATGACTTTCCTTGGTTGCCTACTGACTTTAATGGTGTTTGGTGCGTATTCAGTCGTTAGCAGTGTTTCACGGTATTTCAGCGCTCACTCTGAACCTGTTTCGACTACTTACCGAGGACAAAACTAATGACTGATATTTTAATCACGACATCGACTAACCATCGAATAATTGTTTCTCAGGAGGATTACGAATTTTATCTTGTCAATAAATGGCACGTAAGTAAATTCGGTTATCTAGTTAGAAGGATAGACACAAAAACGATTATTTGGTTCAGTCGAGAAGTAGCCAAAAGAATGGGTTTAGATACAACGAAAATCATAGACCACATCGATAGAAATAGGTTAAATAATTCTAGAGATAATCTTCGCGCTGCCACAAAACAACAAAACAACTCGAATAAATCAAAACCTGCTACCAACACATCCGGATACAAAGGTGTTTATTTCGATAACAAGGCGAAAAAATGGAGGTCGCAAATATCAATAAAAAATCAGACTAAATATCTGGGAATTTTTACTGATATAGTCGATGCTGCAAAAGCTTATGACCGAGCAGCTATAGAGATTTACGGTGACTTTGCGTGTCCTAATTTTTCAAGAATCATACTCTGATTACGATGAGATTATTTTGCAACCAATGCCAGAAAGTACGTAACCACAAAGATTCAATCATGGGAGATGGCACAGATATACGAGGCGCTGCTTGTAATACCTGTGGACACTTTCAACCAGTAAACAGCATTAAATCAACCACTAAGAAAGGAAGTAAAACAATGTTTGGAGAATCGGATTCAGCAATCACTAGCTCAGGCAATAACGGTTCAAGTATCCTTAAATCCGGCTATGACTCCACACAAGTAAAAGGAGCAGGAAAGCTGAGAGGAGACTTTACAAAATCCCTTGACCTAAACCCTGAGCAAGCCAAAGAAAGCAACATCAAGGAAGCTGCCAAAGACCACGGCAAGTACAAAGCACTGGCACACAATGTCAAAAGGTTGTCAACTGAAAAGTTAGGTGCTGCTACGGGCATCCATCAAGTTTATGACGCTGTAATGACTCACGCGGTTGGTGCTGCCAAGTTAGAGCTAGGGTGGCAACAAACAACTCAGCGCGGGTTAGAGGAACTTAGCCCCCTCCTGTTAGACATGGATGTTCATCAAGAACAACATTCCGGTTTTGCTGAGTATCTCGACAAGGCAGATCGGCTGCTTAAATTCTAGGAATGAAATAGAGCAGTTAGTGTTAACTGCTCTCTGAACGCACATAGAGGATTTTTACCATGATTACACGAATTTTCAAATCAACGATGAGTTAGGTGAACAAAAATGCTATTTAATTTTCTGAAGAATTGGTCACTGTACACAGGAATTTCTTTCTTAACTTGTCTCGCTACCGTGCTACCGTTTGCTCGCTTTGGAATTGGGTTAATGATTCTTGCTTATGGGTTGTACGGTGTGGCGAACGTATTCATTACTTATTCCAAGATAGAAAAAACTGGTGACGCTAGAGACAGCAAAGCATTTGTTTGGGCTTTGAGCTTCAATGCGCCAGATTTTATTTATCTTTTCATTGCAATTGTTGCAGGGATTTATTTGGGAGTTTCGCACTAATGACTAACCAAAGAAGTAACATTTTCTCTGGCGATATCCATCATCTAAAGTTGGAAACAGTTCAGAAAAGATTAATGCAGGCAGGTATTACGATTAGTGCGGTAGCCTTGCCTTTAACAGCGCTGATAGCACCTAACCAATCGACAGACATGAAGTTGTGGGAACTGGGTCTAGGTTCGCTGTTTGGTGGAGCGGGGGCATTTGTTGCCAGAGAACGCGAGGACATCGAGAATAGACATTCTAGTTTTTTAGATTTGCACAGAGAGCATGAGCGTGGAAGCATCAAGAATGAGTTTGCGTTTCACTCCGCAACTCAAGAAATACGCGGTGAGTTGAATCTAGCAGGTGCTATCAACGCATTGCGACAACCGCCAGCAATGGCTCGCTACATGAACAAGTTTCAACTACAAGGATTAATCGCACTGCCAGAGCCTAAACCTGAAGAACTTAAGAGCGCTGAACCAGAATGGTTAAATTCACCTTTCCAGTACACGCCAGCAAGCCAGCTAAGGCAGGGAGAAGAACAAGCGAGCGCTGACTGGATTATTCAGATTGTCAGTGACGCGATCGCTCCTTACTCAAAGCGCAATCACCAGCACTTGATTATCAACGCTCCAACACAATCAGGTAAGTCAACGCTAGCAGCTTGTTTTATTGGGCTGTTCTGCAAAGCGCTAAGCGGTAAAGTCACAACCCTGGTTATTGACCCCAAGCACTCAGATACCAACTGGCTAGTACCCGTTGATTTTGGAGGGTTTGAGAATGCTTACAACGGCTTAAAAAAAGCTATTGCAGAACTGGATAAACGCAAAGAGCTAGCCAGAGCGGCACAAAGTAATGGACAGTCTAAGCCTGACTTTGAGCGCTTTCTAATTATCTTGGACGAGTGGAATATTCTTTATGGTGGTGGTAAAGGGTACGCGCAAGTAATCTCTAAAGAAATGGCTGAAGAAATGTTAGCTGACGTTCAAAGACTGCTTAACGAGTCAGCTTTTTTAAACATGACCCTGGTTCTAATTGGGCAGTCTCCTTTAAGTGGTGACAATGGACTATCTCGCCCAATTATGGAAAACGCCACACGAATCACTTTGAATAAAACCGCTATCCGATGGCTGAACGATAAAGACTTTCCGAACGTTGAACTTAAAGCACCATTCAAGAGAAAAATCAATGGGTGGTTGAAGGATAGAAAGCGTTGTGCGCTAGTTGTACCGATGAGTGGTGAGCCGTTCTGTGCGCTAGTTCCAGTAATCAAATTAGATTTTTTCAATGAGCAGTTCAATGATGAGCCAGCCGTTGAAACGACTGCTGACACATTGCCAGATACCGCATCAGACACCCCCACAAAGCCCAATATTGACTTACTTGAACAAATCAGTATTTGGTATTTCCACATCTATGAAGAATTCGGACACCACCCCAACGATGCAACGCTACAAGCTGCTTGGGCAGAGTTGACCGGGCAAACACTCACACAATCAGCCTTGGAATATTTAAGAGAACGAATCCATCAGCGAGGTACAAATCATGGTTAAAGTGGTTTTTTGGCGGACAGGTGACACCGTTGTGAATTGTAACGATGCAGGTGAAACATTTGAAATTCTCACGGCTGAAAATCGTCAAGCTGGTGTTTGGGTAGTTCTCAAAAATTACCACACTCAGGAAACTAGGTCAGGCTTTGAACAAGGTTTTCAGCGACTAGGGTATGTTGCCTACCGCCAGGACAGTACTGCTTTTACAATCTATACGGTATAGGGGAGGTGAAAGAGAGGTGAGCTAAAAATCTTCAAAAACCTTTGTATGAGCAACTTTAAGCAATTTAACCTTAGATAAAAACGCTCTGTGATGCTTTTACGGTGTAAAGGTGAATTCGTTCATTGTGGAAAACTATTTGTATGCAATTATTTATCAAAAATCATGAACGAAACCTTCGTGAGCGCCAGAGTAAGTATAAGCCTTTTGCCCCAAGACGCTGAAAGACTAGAAAATTTATCGTGGGAACTTAGACTCAAAAAATCAATATTGTTGAGAAAAGCCGTGATAGATTTTCTAGAGAAAAATACTTCTCAAGAATCAACCCTCTCACTAGAGGGTCAAAAGTGTGCTTAAAACGCTCCAAAGATAGTGGAGCGTTAAAGGACAGTATGTAGAAATATGGTCACTAAGCAGCTTGGTTCATTCTTGTTTCTAGACTGGCTAATCGTCTTTCTAACTCTGCAATCCTATCGTCACGCACACCTACTTGAAAAAGTAAAGTCTCACGCACCCAATCAGCCAAAGTGGCGTTTTTACTAGCGGCAAAGACTTTTAAAGATTCTAGTTCTTCTTGAGACATTCTTATACTCAAACGGGTTTCTTTATCGGTTTTCATAAGTCTGGCTTGGTTATTTGCTTCAATCCCATAATAACACACCCAAAAGTAACCCGTTGTGTGCCAGTCTCCTGAAGTGTCCACTTGAGTAACCCATTAGTAACCATTCGGGTTACATTACAAGAGTGACGACTGAGAGTACGCTACACCCTACAAGAAAACAGCAATAAACAAAGGATACACGATCATGGTTCGTAAAAATACATCAGTTACCGAGTCATCTGAGACCAATCAGACACCAAAAATCCAAAAAACTAAGGCTAAAAACATGCAACCCGAACAACAATTTAAGCGCTCGTTCACACCGCTCTTAAGTAAGAAAGATGGTAGCGCACGGTTGACATTTGCAGGCTACAAACATTCGATAGCCCAGAAAACAGACCGTCCCTATCTGAAAATCGTTTTCACTTGCCTTGATATAACACGCGAAAATCCGACTAATATCGGTGTTTTATCAGCCTACCGATACAACGAAACCAACGTACTTGGTAAGTTACTGGCAGCTATGGGGTATAAAGCCTCTGAGCTAGAGGAAGTCATATTAGATGAAGATGATGAATTTGGCTATGTTGTAAACCAAGACTTGTCTACAATCTACAATTTTTTAGACTCTCAGAAAGGCTTGGTTTTTAAAGGTGAAATGACCAAAGGCGAAAATAATTTCTACCGCATCGAGGTATCCACCTTGGAAGTGCTGTTAGACAAAGACGGTAGCCAAAAGCGTGATTATGCCGCTCAAGAAGGTCTCTCAGAAAAAGATATCACCGTCGATCTAGAGGTAGATGGCGGTGACGATGAAAAGAAATAATTCTATCTGACTAGTTTTATAAGTTTGATGACGGGTTGTGTGTCCAGAACATACAACCGCTTCAAATTAATCTAACTTGTCAGATTCGTAAACCATAAAAATTTTTAGTGCTAACTTATATGTTACATGAAAGCAGATTTGATGACAATGACGAATTTGGCGGTGGTAAAGTCGATATCAAGCAATTAAGAGCCAAAATTCTACCCAGTCCTACTATAGATGAGGATGACGAATTTGGCGGTACTAGAGTCGATATCAAGCAATTACGTGAAAAAAGCCTAACGTTAAACAAGACAGTTGTAGAGATTTTAGAATTGCCTAATAATTGGGATGAAATAGGCTTTGATACCGAATACTGGGCACGAACCGATAAAGCTACTATGCCCTTTTGCATATCTCTCCATAGTGCTAAAAATCATGCTGAATACTTACATCCTAATAGTCACCCTGGAAAATTTGAACCTGTCATGATTGATGTCAGGCGCAAAATGAAACTATTAGGTGAATTACAATCCTTGCGAGTGTTTAAAACACCTTTCGTCATCCTCGATTTTTTGCAAGATATCTATAAAATTCAGTGGAGACCAATTAAAGATTTAAGGCGCAAAAGAGTACACACACTAAAAATGTACTTCTTTTTCAGCTTTAAAGACTTGCAATTTTTATTTGCTAAAGACGCTGATTTTCTCTATTACTGTTTACAGTTTTTGGAACGAATTAGGCGTATTACAACTAAATTTAACAAACCCTTACCCTTACCTTACGAGGTTTTACTACCCACTGATAAAGGTATGAAATGGCACTGTCTGAGCATAGAGTTGATAGATATCTGTGCAATGCAAGGTGCTAAAAGTTTAAAAGTTTACTTACAAAATGTGGGTTTATCAGACGAAACTAAAGATTTATGGGACTGGAATAAAAATAACAACCCTATGGATTTTATGATGTCTAGCCCAAAAAATTTTTTGACTTATATTAGAGGTGATGTCAAAGATTTAAAAAATGTGCATACCAAGACGGTTGAATTTTACAACGATATAGCAGCAACCGTAGGCATTGAACCTTCCGATGATTGGGGGTTGTCTACTGGTAAAATAACTGCTCGCATCGCCTCTGAGTGGCTTGCTGCACATCCTAATATTGGACTACCAACTAAAGAGGATAAAAAGATAACTGATAAACCATTCTACTGGTATAACAGATTAGCCAGTCCAGAAAATATGAAGCAGTTGTCACACTTTGTAGGCAATCAGGCATTACTATACTTAGGGATGACCGATGGCGGTCGTTGTGTCAAGGAACGCTCAAAAATAGACTTTTTAGACGGTGTACTGGTAGACATCGACATAAACGGTTGTTATGGTAGCGGTCTCAAAAATCAAATTTTCCCTGTAGGCAACCCGTCTATAATAGCTTTCCCAATGAAGTTTAAAGAATGGGAAAAAACTTATAGCAAACACCTAATACCCGGTCTATGGGTATCTCGCATTACTTGGAAGGATGCACCGTTTAAACAAGACCTTTTACTGTCTAAAGTACAAAAAGCATTTACAGCATGGGACTGGTATCAGTCGTATTTTGCAGAACATAACAGTGATGCGGACAGACAGTATGACGCTTCAATGTATATGGCTACCAATGAGGTGTGTACTGCTGCTTTTACCCATGATTTGTACCAAGTCATTCAAAAATATACTAGTAACGAAGAATATGCTTGGATACGTGAAAATGCAATCATAGAATGTTTTGCCTACTACGATAAAAGAGATGAAATAGACAAAGTAATCCCAGAAATGTGCGAAATGCGGTCAATGAAAGAAATCGGTGTTGGTGGTGTTAACTGGTGTACTAAATGGGTAAGGGTAGACCTTAAAGACCTTGCTGAACCACTATTAAACCGTCGTTCTAAGCATAAACACAAAGTAAAACTCTATAACAAACATTTTGGTAAAGATAACAAAGATGCTACCGCGAAAGACATACCGGAATATCAAGTAATTAAAGATGTAGAGTTTTCAAAAACAGATTGGTTGTATAACAATTCAATTCAAGAATTTATCAAATTGATTGTAAATACAATTTACGGCTGTATTGCCTCCACATACTTTGCAGGTGATGGGACTGGAATCAGTAATTTTATAATAGGAAACAACATCACAGCCCGTGCTAGAACCCTAGCTTGGTGTATGGCTAAGGGTCTTTATAGTCTGATGTCTGTTACAGATGGAGGTGTCTTTGTTGTAAATCAAGTGGCTAGTTACAAACGTAAATCGCTTGATATTTTTACAAATCTAGGATTTGAAATTGTAAAAGGTAGCAACGGACAAACTGTAGTAGACATACACCCTTTATTCAATAAGGTAATCGCTCAAGATGATTCAATGTTTGAAATATTAAACAAAGACAACCATGTTCAAGACTTGGCTTGGAACCATCTAAAATCCCAATTTGGAGAACTGGATATATTCAAATACGACCAATATAGTTTTGAAGTGAAAAAACTATACACAGAATGCCAGATTAGAAACAAATCTGATTATCGACTTTACAACGCTGTCAACGGTGAAGAACTCATAAAAATACGCGGTCTTTCTAAAAAGAGTGGTAAAGATGGCGATGATGTAGCATCAAGTATTTTCGAGGACATTGTTAATGATGAAGCTGGAGTACACGAACTAGAAACAAGACGTTTGTTAGGGTTGTCAGAATGGCGTGAGATGAATTCTGAAAAACGCAAAGAATTATTACCCCACGATGAAATCAGTGAAACCAAGAAATTTTACTCATTAACACCGTTGGGATGTAAATTTGTAAATTCAGAACATCACAAAGATGTAATGAGGTTGTACCAACAACTCAAAGAATACGAAAGTCCTGAACTGGTAGCTGAATTGAGAATGTTAGAAGAAATTTACAGTGAAAAAGACTACCAAAATGTAAAAAAAGAACTGAGAGACAGAGCAAAATCTATAAGGTTATCTAAATCATCGTCAAATAATTAAAAATAGTTTGGAGTTACATGTTAACAGCACAAATTTACGTTTACCAAATGTGGAATTTCCTTGACTAACTGATAGTGTCGAGGTGTGCATTTTCCTTATAAAAGTTAATTTGCCATGATTTGCGACATCAAGTGTATCTCCACCCAAGGCACTTTCTCTTTACTGACAGAGCATAATGACCCAGAGGAACCCGTTGACATCTCTTTTGAAACTCATGAAGGAACCTACGGCGATACTATAAAGCTTTTTAAGAAAGAGTTTAATAGCAGCTACGGCATCTATGGGCATATACAGTCGATAGACCACACTACGAATCTTGATATTTACTCCATCTTGCTTAGGATGAAGGATTTCCAGCTAGTCAAATGTACACCTATTCCTAAAGCGAGAAAACTACCTGCCGGAACCATCACCTAACCACCACAACCCCAACCACCCCAGCCGCCCCTAAAACCGCGTTCTAGGGGCTTTGTCGTGTAAACCACCCATTCACCCGTCGCCACAGTTCCCACACCTTCCCGCGCCTCCCAGACCAAGGAAAACGAGCATTTACCCTATCCTATGG
>Ga0116227_10014714_pt1 | contig 11824 bp, 13 predicted proteins | sample S1TSphgellanicum_FD_89693 | JGI IMG/M metagenome (GOLD analysis project Ga0116227, IMG submission 89693) | Host-associated microbial communities from peat moss isolated from Minnesota, USA - S1T2_Fb - Sphagnum magellanicum MG | ecosystem: Host-associated > Plants > Peat moss > Unclassified... | reverse complement strand
TTTTTTTTTTTTTTTTTTTTTTTTTTTTTTTTGGCCCCCATCTGTATCTCAATCTGAGGACTTTAATGTGGTTGTTGGTGGGGCACTAGGCAAAGTAAAAACAATGTTTAGGCTTTGTTGTCATGCTTTGTTTCAAAGAGTACACTTGTACAAACAAATTGCTCATTGCATAAATGGTGGCTCTCTCTCTCTCTCTCTCTCCTCCCCCTTATGGCAAAATCCAAAATCACCAACAAGTTCAAAGGCGATGGTCAAGGGGGGGGGACCTACATTGGGAACACCCACCCCCATGACTATGGTGAAAACTTGGCCCCCCATTGGTTATCTGTTTACATGGGATAGCTTTTCTTTGAGGATGGAGATATAGCAAGCAAGGTTCAAGGTTCACCAAACAAAACCTAAACATACTATACCTAATACCTATGTAGGTATAGTTCTAACTCCCAAACCTTTCCCATATATTATTGGGTTGGGGCGTGGCTATATTGTGCATATGTGTGTGTGTGTGTGTGTGTATAGCCATGAGTTTACCCTTGAGCCTTAGCCACACTAGGGTACTTGGGTATTGTTCCACTTTGTTGCACTAAGTATAAGTAAGGTTTGGGGATGCAATTTGCACCTTATGATTGTCATCCCAAAGTGCCCATGATCGTTGTAAATAAGTAAACATTGTAAGTAAGTAAGTAAGAATACATGACTTTTTTCTTGTTGGTGGTACACACACTTGGTTGACGGTTCCTCCCAATATCGCCATTCATTCATGATTTGTTGTGTTTTGTAAATGAAGGGAATTAATCCAATGCAACTGGGCACTCGGCTAGATGATCCAAATCCAAAGAAAGGGGGAAGAAGAAAAGTATGAAATTTAAAAATAATAATATTATATTATATATAATATATATAATAATATAACTATAATATAATATATATATGAATGAAAGTTCAATTATCATTACCAATTGGGTAGTAGATGTATTTTTTCCTTTCAGGTGCTCAAGTTTATGACTTTGTTCCGACCAACACCAGAGTTGACATTCCATTGTGTGCACCAGGCTGACCTTTTGCATAGAATCGTACTTTCACTACATACACACACACACACACATATTTTGTAATAATGAACGTATGTATGAATGTGTCGTTCAATTGTCATGCAAAATTAATTAAATAAATAAACGACAACCCGTTTCCAACCTACAAGAAACACCTCTTTGACCTCCATGGTTTGTTTGTTTGTTTGTTTGGTTTTTTTTTGAAATTTTTTGAAATTTTTTTTGGGGACGTAGCTTAAGTGGGGATGAATCGTCATACATGAGAAGATTTAGCCAAGTTTTGCCATTAAAAATTTTTTTTTAAATTTTTTTTAAGCATCCCTTCTCTTTTTATTGGCAAGTACGTGTATCCTAACACCTATAAATGTATTTGATTTCGTATATTTAATAATGTTTGCGAGGTTGCCAATTACATAGTTATAATTGTCTTTGTCATAAATAATTAACAAATTTTTATTTTGTTATTATGCCATCCATAATAGCATACATACAACGTGGAGAGAGAGCGAGAGAGAGAGAGAGAGAGAGAGAGGCACCGGGACATAACGGGCGGAGAAGCACATCACCACATTGGAGAGGCTTCCCGCATTCATAACCGGCGGATAAGTGAGGGTAGCTGCCCGGGAGGGGGTATAGGCGGGGCAGTTAGGGTTTAGGGGGGGGGGGGACGGATTTGTTTTAAATTTGGAATTATCGAAGCGGACGGTGTGGATGAGCCTCCCATTCTGGATAAGCCCATTGGGACCACACAAAACGGAGTGCGTTATTTATTATCTCGTAACGAAGGCGCGCAATTTGGCTGGCCGTGCACTAAGAAGAAGAAGAACGACAACCCCACCTGCTCTCCTCTCTCTCTCTCTCTCTCTCTCTCTCTCTCGTCTTTTGCTTCTTCATCTTCCATTTCTGTGCACGACGCGAGTCCAGAACAGGCGAGCGAGCGAGCAAGAGCAAGTGTTGCGGACAGTCCGTCCTTCCGTCCGTCCATCATCGCTTCTTTCGTTGTCGCTTTTTATTAATCTACCGAAAGCAGGTGGACCGGTTGATGAAGCTATGTTTCGCATGCGTGAGAAGTGCAGGAGTGAACAGGGCGGTACTTTTTTTGCGTGCGAGTTTTTTCTCGTTTCTTCATCTTCTTCCTCTTCTTCGTCTCCTCCTCCTTTTTCTTCATCGTATTCTTCTTATTCTTCAAGTGGCAGAAGAAGTGGCGATTCCGAAGTTTTTGCGGATTCTTTCGTTTTCCTCATGCTCCAGGTAAGTAAGTACTGGCTCTCCTCCTTGTATCGACTTTTACTATTAAGATGCTCCTCTAGGCTCCTTTCTGTGTATCTTATTGTCATTATTATCGTCTGCAGTGTTTTTTGGCGTTCTTTTTTTTCTCTTTCCTTGTTTTTGTTTGCGGTTGAAATGAAATTTCATGCTTGTCTCTTTTTCTTCTTCTTTCTTCTTCGTCTTCTTCTTCTTCTTCTAAGTAGAAGATTAAAAAAAGGTTTGTCTGATCGTTACGATAGCATGCTGAGAGAAGTTTAGTTTCGTCGTCTCCTGCGTTCGCGTTTTTCCATTGAAGTAATTTTATTGTATTTTTGGTTTGTTCTCGATCGATGCCTTCGCGGCCATGGCACGTCGTGCAGCAGAGTGAAAGCTTTATTTTTGTGTAAGAACTGCGTGACGTGGGAAGCTTCTCTAGTTTGATACTGTGAGAAATTTATTTTTTTCGTCTCCTGCGTTCGCATATTTTTTCACTGATTTTTTTTCCTCTCTCCCTCTCCCCCTACCCCCACCCCCCCGGGATAGATCGATCCCTTCGTGGCAATAGCACGTTGTGCGCGTGAAGGCTCATTTTGTTCTTACGAGCTGCGTCGTCGCGCGGGAGTTTTCTCTGGTTAGCTTTATGTATGAGATCCTTGTTCTCTAATACATATGCAAAATGTGTGTGTATATATATATATATATATATATATATTGTCGCTGTGATGATGACGTCGTTTTAGAGCCACGATCACATGCCACAAGCTGACGAAGAGTTGAAGCTGACGAGAGGAATATATTTGCGTGAGGACGAGACTAGTATAGTAAAGGGGAGCTGCATGAGTCTAAAGCCCCTTCCTTAGGCGTCTCCGAAACTGGGCGGCGCAAATGTGGCACAGACGATGATTATTACTCTTTGGAAGCACCCATAGTACCTAGAACTGGTATCGCATGTTCGTCCTCTTTTTTGCAGCATGCGGAGCTTTTTTTTAACCAGGGAACATGCATGTTAGACCTAGCACAGCAGGGATCCCATTCTTGATTGCGAAGCAGCCTCCACCAGACATGGGGCTGAGTGCACTGCTCATATATTCTATGCTTCTTCTCAGCTCCACCAGATGGGACTGTGACATTCAGGGTTGCAGGTCCCCATAGTGAAAAATGCTTCTAGGTTTCACTTCAGCTGTTTGATTATCAGGCAAAAGGTTTTGTTTTGTTAAGAGTGCGCATCAGCTTATTCAGTGATCTGTTGAACTGAGTTGCAGGTCACTGCTTGAAGAAGACACTGTTTTCAGAGAAGGCTGTGGCTGTGCTACACTATACTACAGTCAGCAGAGATTTTAAGGGAGAAAAAGGGAGTCCAAGTTCCACCAACCAGTATTTTGCTTAGCATGCTAGAGAGTGATTCCTATGGCAACCTACCAGCAAGCCTGTCTTGGTCACCACATGAGATTTTGACACCAAGAAGTCCCTCTGCTGCTGCTGCAGGCTTGCAATGCCAGAGTTCTTGTAGCAACTCTTGTGTCACTGGTGTAGTAAGGTCAATGGAAGATACTAGTTGTGATACTTCGTTTGCAGTGGACTGTACCCTGTCACTCGGGACAGCAGCATCACGGCCAGACATTCCTGCCCAACTCTCTCGTTCGGGCTCCCCTGCTCTTGACCCTGCTTGGCAACGGTGCTCCACATCAGAGCAGGTTGATGCTGCCACTCTTCGCACACATGTGGAGGATAGGAGTGAACAGGTTATTTCATGGACTTCCAGCTCTGGTTGCAGCAATCCCAACCTTCTCCAAGAGTTTTATCCCCAGGTTAGGAAAACACCTTCAAAATGGTCCGTACGGGTGATGTCCCTGACTGTCACAATTTCCATTACTCCCTAATAGTTTCTATTTGGAATATTTCAAGGAAGAATGTTGACATAAGGCCACCACCACTTATGCTAGACAATGCTGACATTTCTAGAGTTTATTGAGCAGTCTCTCTCACTGTGTTGCAGGCTAGTGTTTCAAGACGAGGCTCAAGGCCTGGCAACAGTTTTCAGAGGAGGCCATGGCGCACCTTCTCTGCCAAGGCAAGCGAGAAGAAGGTAGTTCCATGTGCAGGGTTGATGGGCATGCAGGAGAGCCATTCATATGGCAGCATACCAGCACGCCGTTCCTGGCTGCCTAGCTCTTCAGCATCAGCAAAGCCTTCTGCTTCTGGAGGAAATTCAGTCCCACCTGGATGTTTACAAGAAAGCAACAATGAAGGAAGAGTCTGTGCACACTGTGGAACAAATAAAACACCACTGTGGAGAAATGGACCACAAGGCCCTAAGGTGTGTGTACTACTGTTCCACTTGCTGTATAGCTATTGAGACTTTTTTCTGTGATTGTGGTGCTGACCCATTTAAACTTTCTGGTTCTGTGCAGTCTCTTTGCAATGCGTGTGGTATTCGTCACAAAAAGGCAGGACGGAGATCAGCTGCTGCTAGTGTTAGCCCAGACCTTCCAGGTTGCCAATCTGGTACTGCTGTTGCTGTCAAGGGGGGGAAGCACAAGCTGGGAGAAGAGCTAGGACACCGGTATTGGATGTACCAGGGAGATTCACAGCCTCGGAAGCAAAGACGAGACATCTTTTTGCGACCATCTGACAGTCTGCTCAGTGGTGCTAGCTGTATGACGTGGCAGCCAAGCTTGTTGGCACCAACGCCACAAGCCTCCTTGAAGCACGAGTGCCACTCAGCTCTACCATGCACAGAGGAAGAGGGCATGGTGCCGATGAATGCTTTTGCAACAGATGAAGAGGAGGGTGCTGTCTTGCTAATGGCTCTTTCCTATGGCACCGTCCATGCCTGAGACCATCATGGAATGTCTGATGCATCTGCTGCCAGTTTATGTGTTGCACGCTAATGTTGAGTGTATTGGGCCCTATGCAAGAAGCCTAGGGCTCATCTGCAGGTGAATATGACTGTGGTGATGTACAAGCTTTTAGATGGCACTGTATTGTAAAATGCATGTGTATTGCAGCTGGGCGTCTCTCACTGCTGAGCACCTGTCATGGTTGGATTAGTTGCTGAAGTTGCACTCATCTGTTCACAGCACCGAAGGTCCAGAGTGAGCAGTTCTCTTATGTATACCCATCCATCCAGTTCATGTGGTACTAGTACAAGATGACAGTGAGGGTCCTTACTTCCCATGTACAACAGCTCCTAGCATGCTTGCAGACTAGATCCAAGGTTCCCCTATGAATATTGCTGTTTCTGAGTTTGGTGCCCAGGGAAGAAAGGGAAGGGGAGGTGGGGAGGGGGGTTTGGTCTCACTAGCAAGGTTTTCTTTCCCTTTCTACTAGACGCCTTGATTTCAGGGACTTTGCTATGGTGTAATGATTGGATAGGTGTATAAGAGGGGCAAGTGTTGATTACCCAGGGAGATTTGCACAGGAAGAAGAAGAAGAAGAAGAAGACCCGAATAAAATTTTGTTTTGCTCTAAGAAGTCACAAAAACACTTGAGTCCCAACTTTGATATCTCATGGTGTTATTTCATGTCCTCTCTTCTCAGATCATCAGTAGTCAGGCTTTTGAGTTCTATTCAGCAATCCCCTACTAGAGGGGGTTAGCTATACCCTGCAATCTTGATGGTGCAACGGCACGATGATAACTGTGTAGTTGTGGCTGTAGCCCTACTTGCCTATTCAACAGCTTTTCAGGCTGCTCATAACTAGCAGCATTAATCGCAAGCTGCAAGTGCATGCCAATTCAGGCATTTCCTATGTACCTAACTACTTGCTGTTGTTTATGACCCAACCATAGAGGAGGAGCTCTAGTTCCAATTGCTAACCAGTGAAAATCGTCAATGGCAAAATGGGTTGTATAGCGAAAACCGAATCCAACAGAAGAAAGCTTAATGAATTAATCCATCCATCATCATCATCACCTTTGTGATCTATCAATGTAACATTCATGATTCACCTCCTTATGCTTTGTGCCAAGGGTATTTTCGAACGAAATAGGCTAGGTTCAACTTTACCTAGTCTAGGCCCGAGGGTCCTTAGTTCGAGAACCCAACTGAACATGGGGAGGGAGAAAACCATGAACACTTGTGTCTTGAATCCTCCCCCCATCAAACCCTAATTTTGGATCTCCTCTTCTTGTCCCTCCTCCTCCTCAAACTCTAATTTTTGGGCCTCCTTGTCTCCTCCATCCACCTCAAACCCTAATTTTGGATCTCCTCTTCTCCTCCCTCCTCCTCCTCCTCAAACCCTAATTTTTGGGCCTCCTCGTCTCCTCCATCATCAAACCCTAATTTTGGGGAACCTATTCCTTGCTCCTCCCTCTCATCTTCTTCAAACCCTAATTCGCAGGCCCCACGTTCTTCTTCATCATCGTCTCCCCTCTCTTTCGGGGTTCACGAGAACCACTACTTCGACATCCTGCTTTTTTCCCGAGAAGTCGGGAAGGTTGCTGAGGGGGGCACTTAATGATGACAGATAGGGAAAAAGTTTAGTTTGGTTGTTGTTTTGGTGTTTGCCGTTCTGAGATATTGATTTTTGCTTGTTGCATTCTTTACATGTAATAAGTAGGGTTTCTACATCTGCAGGAACAATGTGATTTTTGCAGCTTTCTTTCTTTCTTTTTTCATCTGAGAGTAAGTGCCGCCGCCGCTGCTGCTGCTGATGCGGCTGCTGCTGCTTGAAAGCTCTTGGAAATATTCTGGCTGCACTCAATAATAGACTTTTGTCAAAATGCGAAGAGTAGGAACTACGGCAGCAAGCTTTGGAAAGTCGGGTTGCGACGACACACATGAGGTGCTGCGATATGGGGGGGCAGTGGTCATTCCAGAATCGGAGGAAGGAGCAGCTTCGAGCCGAGGGGTGTCGGAAGAAGGATTAGAGTGTCCAGTTTGCTGGGAAAGCTTTGATGACGGAAACAATGCCCCGTATGTGTTGTGGTGTGGTCATTCCCTTTGTCGGAACTGTGTTGTGAGCCTCCAGTGGGCGGTTATCAAGTTTCCGGGATTAGCAGCTCTTCAGTTGCCCCTTTTCATTGCATGCCCATGGTGTCAATTCCTCACCGTCCGTTTCACATGGAAGGGAAAGCTCCGCTACCCTTGCAAAAACTTCTTCCTTCTCTGGATTGTTGAAAGTGCAACAAGCAACGCTGCACGAACTTGTTACAGTTCCGAGGAGTGCGAAACATTACCAGTTCTTAGACCTTCTTCTACTCTCATCTCTCCCCGATCTGTTCCAAGGTCTGGTCCTCACCGAAGTCCTGCATATGCAGTTGAACAGCAGCAGCAGCAGCAGCAGCATCATGGAGTCATTACAGAACAGAATGGAATACTACCACACAATTGGTTGGAATGGGCACAGAGGCGAAGATGGATGTCAAGGATGGTGGCGATGTTTGTTCAGTTCACTGCAAAGCTACCACTCGTGCTACTGTTCTTGTTCATGGTAGTGTATGTAATCCCTTTCAGCACCCTAGTTCTTGCAGTCTATTGTTTGCTCACATTGCTATTTGCAGTTCCTTCATTCCTAGTTGTCTATTTCTCTTACCCTAGTCTTGATTGGTTGGTCCATGAGATTGTGACCTAAAAGTAGCAAAAGGAAACTGTGAGCATCCTTATGAGTGCAGACGGGCAATCAGAGGCGGCCTATTATGTACCTGATGTAAAAGCTTAGAGGACCAAGATGGCCAATAAGAAGACATAGAAGAATGGTTATGGAATTTGCTAGAAGCATGCATTAGTAGTAGTGGGGTCTATTTCACCCACAAAGGTACATACATAACACATGATTTCTGCATTACTTCTTCCACTGTATTTGTGTGCTGATCAAAGATTCCTGTCAACTCTGCATATGAGCTGCAAGCTCATACCTGGATTAAGCAGATGTTGAGGATGGTGAAAGATTGGATAAACAATTCCAGGGTCATTTGTGATACTATCTCCTTTCTCTTAGTTTGCTGTGGGTTACACTGCTTGTATTCTGAGACAGGACTTGCATGTGAAGAAGGGTTATGTGCTATGTGCCAATGTGTTGGGGTGCTTGTTTGTGCTATGATATTATGGTTTTTAACAAGGCTGACAGAGCTATTTTCATCTTTCAGTTATGGGTATCCTGTAAGAATTATGTGCTCAAATGTTGAATAGCAATCTCTTCAGGTATGTTTGGGCAGATTTTTTCTTTTGGCTAAAGTTAGGTTTTCAGCTATGTTTGACTAACACATGAAACATTTGTGCAAGTACTCAAAGTGCCTGGTATTCAATGTTTCAGAAGGGTTGTTGAGCCTAGCAAAGCAGTTTGGTTGCTTACATGATCTTTGAGTGATTCTTGTAGCTTCAATTTGCTACATAACTATGTTGCTTCAGATATTGCCATGACATCAGTTTGTGCAGAAGTCTTTGTAGCTACTACCTCTGGTTCCCAAGTCCTGGCTAATGACCCCATCCTGGGAACCTACCACAGGGTGTTCAAATTGTTGATCATGTCTACATTCCTTTGTAATGGGTGTGGTGAGCTTGGTGCAAGCGGTGAAAAGGAAGCAGCAGACTTTTGTGAGGTCTGCAAGAAAGAGTGCCATACAACACTTAAGGCTCAGATTTATAGTTTGCAGTGCTGACACAAGTATTCAATTTGACCATGGCTTTGTAGACATGATCAGAGCATTGCCTGGTACGAATGGTGCTATGCATCTCTAATGGATACCATTGAGGTAGCTTTGATACATACCCCTAAGTGAGATTTCACAAACCTGATTGACATACTGCCCTCTTCTTCCAAGCAGGCTGCCTCAGAGTGGGAACTGCCACAAACCATCTTTGTGCGGTGGTTTGACATTTTTCAAGATCCATCACCAATTCATCAAAGACCCAAAAGCAGTTTATACAACAATCTGTGCAGAATTCATACTGTAGTCATATCTCCTCTTATTCACAGCATTTGAATTACACAACTTCCAATTCTTTTTTTGTAAATAACTACAGATGAGACAAATAGATTCACCAATTAGAGGTGGTGTTGTACTCAGGGCTTGACCAATAAACCCCTCTAGTTCACGAAACATTTGTCAAGTTTTCATTTCTTTGTATGAACTAGAACTTTTGAATTTACCTCCATCATGATAGCCTCTTTAGGTTGCTTCCTACAAACATTCCAAAACTTCTCTACATCACATACAACTTGTAAGACATGGTTATGAAATTAACTTTTCTAAATTTTGGGTTCAAGTTGCTCATATTGCAATTTATGTTATTAATCATTCTGGAACTCGTGTTCTTGGTCACTTACCCCATATATGAGCTCTAAACTAGATTAGTCATCTTCAAATCTTATTGAGCTCCATTGCTTATGCTCATGTTCCTAAGGTTTTTCAAACCAAGTTTGATCCTGAGAGTTGCAAGTGTTTTTTTCTTAGCTATGCTGATGTTACTAAGGCATATGCAAGTGTTTTTTCCTTAGCTATGCTGATGTTACTAAGGCATATCCTTTCTGGGATATTGAGCATCAAAACTCATCATCAAATAGGGACTTGTTTTTCAACAAAGAGCAATCTTCCCCATCTGGTCTTCCACCAATTTCTTCTACTTCTACAACAACACAGAATGGGAGTTTACTTTGGTGATTTCAGAATCTTTTTCCTCGAAATCTGGTGACTTTGGCACATTTTTTTTCAATCTTCGTATGAGTTGCACTGGATTTTGTTTTGGTCACCCAATGGTGATGAAAATCCGCTAAAGAAAACCAAAAGAGACTGTTTATTGGGTCTGGTTAATTAGGTAGATTATCACTAGTCTTCTATACACTAATACATAGTCTAGAAGTTCATAATGGAATGCAGGGTTTGTGGTTTTAGAATCTTCTAGAATTTGGCAAACAAATCTCAATATAGAAGTTCTACACCTTTGTAAGAGCAGCACTGAAGAAGGAACTTACAAACACCAAGTTGTTATCACACATAGTACAAGGGAGAATACAAATTTGGGAACAAAATCCAGAAATGTAACTGCATCACTTGGCAAGGAAAAGTCAGAACCATTGAAATTTATGGAGCAAGCACTTTGAATGCTTATGTTTCCTGAGCTACTATTCTCACAGATTTCTGGCAGATGTGTAGTCAGAATCTGCAAACATTGCTGCCATCAAACAAAAATGGGACTTGGTGAGCATCATTTGCAACAAGAACATTTGAAGCACACATGTGGTGTAAGTGCTGGTCAGGTTGAGTCCTCCCCATCTTATGTTCTGCTTGCTAATAAATCCAAAGACAAGAAAGGACCCCCTTCTCCCAAGGTTGTGTTTGTGAAGAAATTCATTTGGAAAACCATTTAGACTCTCTTATGTATTAGAGCTACCCATAAATTCAACCCGGTGTTTGGGGCTGACTTTGGACCTCCTTTTGATATCACACAGACACACACTACAAAGTTTGTACATGTGACTTGTATATATACTCAGTCTTACTCTTAGAAGAAGAGCTTCTTATTACTTCACAAAACTTCTACAGAGAAATTTCAATCCTGAATTTATTTTTTCTAGGGTTTTTGGGTTCAATAGATTTGAAGACCTTGCATAAATCGATTTCCCAGAGAAAGTGGAAAAAGATAAAACCAAAGATCAAGCCACCCACCACAGCCCCCGCATGATGATCACTTCAAGGTTTGGTGTGAATTACAACATGTGTATATATATATATACCTTGCAGTAGTTGGCATCTTCTTTCGACCCGCAAGTAGCCCACAGATACAGAGTTTGATTAGTTTTGGAATCCACCATCTCCACATGCATCAAATTACTCTTGTTTGGGTCTGCTCTTTCCAACAAGGCGTTGCATGCAGCTTTCAAGTAATCGAAAAAATCGGTGGCTTCTTCAGGCACCACAGTAGCTTGACTGCAACTATACTCCGCCATCACAGGTTTTGGGAGAATGGCAAGCAGAGCAAAGCTGCCTGCCAACATGGTCAAAACAGCCATTTGATGATGGCAAGCCATAGCTGCCATATGATAAGAAGAAGAAGAAGAAGAAGAAGAAGAAGGGCTTGCCAGTTTTACCCTACTACAAGCTCTGGCTTCACTTAAGGTTTTTGTTCAGGTAATAATAGAGGAGGCATCATGCATGGTTGTTTGCAGCCAGGCCTTTTCCATTGTTATATATATCTCTTGTGTTTTCTTGCACAAAACTCCCATAACTGAAACCTTAACTAATATTAGTGATGACAACTCCTCCTCCATACTAGTGTAGGGTAAAGCCCTAGGGAAGGGGAGATTCTCAAACTAAGGTGTGTAGGGATAGCTTAGCCCGGCCCTGAAGCTTGGCAATAAATGGTTCTAGGACAAGGGAGGGCAATAGTCGAGTCCAACCCCGCATTTTGGCAATGTACAACCCATTTGTGGAGTTAACCCATCATAAAGCACAAGGTGATGATGGTTCTCGTGAATCTAAACATAGGTAGATCACAAGGTGGTGATGGTTCTCGTGAATCTAAACATAGGTAGATCACAAGGTGGTGATGGTTCTCGTGAATCTAAACATAGGTAGATCACA
>Ga0116227_10014711_pt1 | contig 11825 bp, 9 predicted proteins | sample S1TSphgellanicum_FD_89693 | JGI IMG/M metagenome (GOLD analysis project Ga0116227, IMG submission 89693) | Host-associated microbial communities from peat moss isolated from Minnesota, USA - S1T2_Fb - Sphagnum magellanicum MG | ecosystem: Host-associated > Plants > Peat moss > Unclassified... | reverse complement strand
GTCATTCTAAACAAAATTGGTCAAGTTGATGTGACAAGAAGTATGTGTGTTCATTGCAAAAAATGGAAATGACTTCCTCTAGTTTTGTAAGTCAACATGTGAATGGCTAAATTATTTGAACTTGGAAATCATGCTTAGAATCATCTCTGAAACGTGCGTTTAAATGTCATTTTTATATCCCAACCAAACAAATTTCACGTTTTAGTTCCGATGTTGACTTTAATTTGACACTCATTAAATTCACTTAGAATTTGAAAACTTTGTGTCATTCTAAACAAAATTGTTCAAGTTGATGTGAGAAGAAGTATGTATATTCATTGTCAAGGCTATTTCACATTAGACACATCACAAATATGTGCAATTCTAGTTTCAATGTTAACTTCAAGTTGATCCTTATTACATCCAATTAGACTGTGAAAATGTTGTGTTATTTTGAATAGAATTGTCCAAGTTCATGTGACAAGGAATAAGTAAGTTTTACTTTCAAGTCAATGACACTTAAACACCTCACAGATTTACATAATTTGTTACAAGGATACCAAAAATTGTAGACCTTCAAGGAAACTCTATCCCTAAGCAATTCCTCTTTTACCGCACATGATAATATAAATCAACAAATAATGTGACCCCTACTGTAATAAGAGGCACAATTGAGAAGCTCTTTAGTTGTCCAATCATTAAAGTCTTATATTCTTGTTCACATATTGAAACCAAGTAAAATAGGTTGTTAATTTAAAATGGAAAATGATCATTGAACATTGTAAATTTGAACTAATTTGCAATTTGGCCGCATCTTCTTCCATATGGTAGAATAATGGCTAAATGATGAGGTATTATTTGAAGATGCATCAAAAGGAATTATGATATACATATTTTAATTGAAAGTGATTTTTGGGGGTGTCTTCAAGATAAGGTGTACCAAAAAAGAAATCACATGTTTATAATTTTATTACCCATAGCAACCAAAAGATGTCTAAATTGTTAATCAACTATTAAATTTTACTCTATGGAAGATACATTGGATTCATGTTTATTAATTGAAAAGAAACTCGACATGCATTTTTTTTGCTTTGTAAATTTCTTTTTTCTACTATTTGACTAGTTCAACTTTGAATTGGAGCAATAATATTAATAATATTGAAAAAAAAAGAATCTATGATTCCAAGGTAATTTTAAAAAATAGAGATTTTATTTTTGTAATCATACATGTGACAAACTAGGGTGATAATTTTATGATCATGTTCAACTTGGAAGCTAGAAACAAGATTGTACTAGATAAATATTGTTTATTAGCATCTCTAGAAGGTGTATAAATGCTTAACAAGATTTGGATACCTTTCTAGTAATCATCAAATTCAATATATATATATATATATATATATATATATGTTTTGGGCATAGTCATGCAATTGGGGTACCCAAAAGGAAAGTCACATTGCAAAAGAGTTCAATTCCCAAAATTTAACTATGGACTATGTTCATCTTTTGTATTATATGATTAGTTCAGAATGACAACTAGATTTTATAAGTTGCAATAAACACAAAGATGATTCTTTTTAAAAAATTTGCTACACATTTTAATGACCTTAAGATTCTAGTTCAAGAGAATTTTTTTTGTTCAAATTAATTGTAATATGGTATAGGAATCAATATATAGGATTAATAAAATTGTGCCAAAATGCATAGAATTTGAACCATAACTTTAAATTATTGTATATATAAAATGCCATGAGAATGATAGCATCTACACTTTTTAGATTTTTAATAAAGTGTTTGGAAAACACAAAAGCATAGGTTTTATGGTTGGACACATAAGGACATAACACAATGAACATTATGAACATTATTTTATATGTTGTAAAATGCTTGAGTGAAATATCTAAATGTAAATTAATTTGCTAGATTGCAAGCAAAAAAAAATATGAAACATTAATTTTTTTTCAAGTGCACATAACTTAAGTTGCATTTGTCACAATTTTAAAACATGTTTCATTTTTTTCTTTTGTATTTTTAAAACTCAAGTGGGTCCTATGGGTGTACCCCAATTTGTGATCGTGCCTTTTTTTTGAATGGTGAAAGAATGACTACCACTTTTGATTTATAGTTTTGAACCAAGTTTGATTAATTGAGTAATTCGATTCAGAGCTTCCTATTGATTAACTAATTTACACCTAATATATTAGGTAGTTAGTTATGTTAATTTAAAACCAAGATAAAAAGGCCTCCATATTGGCTTTTTGGATTTTGTAAGGATGCATGATGGATGTCAGTATTCGCACTGCTAGAATTGAAAATGCACAATAATAGATCAACCTAATTTGTTCTGTAGTGTTATGCAAAATATTTAACAATTTTCATTCCAAATGTACATATAAGAGAAAATGAACTTTTTGTGGGGTGGAATTTAGCTATTTTGCAAAAACGCTTTTGGAGACAAAAATTGTAAAACATGTTTTTAAAGTTAAAAATAGAAATTCAACAAATGATTGCCACTTTTTTAAATTAAAAGATTGGAAATTGGAAATTGAAAAAAGAAAAAAGAAAAAAAATGAAGTTGAAAAAATCTTTGGAATTTTCACATCAATAATTTCTGTCCATCCAAAGATTTATGTTCCAAGACTAGTTTAGAAGGTTTGGCGAATCAAATGTGAAACCCCAAAAGTCCACATGCAATCCTTCTAGACAAAGATCCTGTAGTTTGTTTCTTTTCCCCACATATGAACTTTGAAGGCTATCCAGAGGCAACCATTCTAGACAAAGATCCTTTTGCATGTAAAATTTATTTTTTCCACATAAAGTACCTCCCAAAGAAGTCCAACTTCCTTTATAGCCACACATGAAACTTTAGATTCTTAGTTTTGGTAGATTCTTCTTTAAAGAGGAGAATGAGATTGACAAAGAATAACCTTGTATAACTTCTAGAGCATAGGTGAAGCTTCTACCTAATAGAACATATTTGGGTGATAGGGAAGGGAGGGAAGAATTTTGAATGATACTTTTAAGTTTAATTGTCTCCTCTACACACCCTCCCCTTGCCTAGGGATGTTTTGGTGTTACCTTTTGAGGTTTATCTTAGGCTCCATTGGCAAACCTTCATTTGCAGGCCAATTAAGGCCCACTTTATACTAAAGCAAAAGCACAAAAAATCTATGGCCAAACTTAACCCACTCACACTGACTCCGTTCAGTCAACAAAAAGCCCATAACTGAGTGTAATTTATTAGCACAAGTGCAAGGAGTGCAATGTGAATGGGACCCAAGAATGGACCCCTCCTCCCTTGCACGTTAAACAGGTGGTATGTATCCAGTGGTGAAGATGGAAAAAAATATGAATAAATTAATGATAAAAAGCTTTGGCCTGAGTTGAGGAAGTTGGTCTTCATTTTCATTTCATAAGCATTCGCTTTTCGTGCTTGCCAACACACCAATTTTGACATCATAATAATTTATTATGTGGTGCAAGGGGACGGCATTGTTTTTGAGTTCCTACTTAGTTGAACGGCCAATGGGCCCAATTTTGAACTATTCAACCAGTAGTAATCCTGCACTTTGAGTTGGGAAAGTTGTGGGGCTCTGGTGTACCCAGTAATAGTCGTCAGCAAACATCAAGAACAAGCCGCACGTTCTATGCTTTGCAACTGAAGATGTGTTTTTGTTTTTTAGCCTTGCACACGAGGGAGGCCAAATATTGTGTCATTCATGTCGTTTCCACTACCAAAAATGGTGTCATGACTCACAGATGGTCACCCACTCCTAAGAAACTTAGTTAAGATTAAACACAACGACAAAATATCTACCTTTGCTTTCGTTCATTTGAACTACTTGACCAAAGGAAGTGTTTACGAGAAAGGTAGCTGTTGACTTATTGTTGAAAATTGCTATAGAAATTTGATTTCATTTGGTAGAAAAGAAAAGAAAAAAACAATGGTGCCTCATATCAGTGGCTCAATGGCCTTGATGGCCCAAGATTACAATATGCAACCAGTTTTAGGAGAGTAAAACTTATGAAATCAGGTCCATGATACCCAAATAGTGGAGGAGAGCTACTCAATAATAGGAAAAGCACATCCTACTACTCTATATAATAAAAATATTGTTGTTGGTCTTTAAGGTATATGAATGGCACAAACAAACAACAATATCCTTTGCTAATAACTACTTCACTCCTTTCTCCTGCCCACATACATGGATATGAAAAAGTTAATTATTATGTGTCTTTTCATGTTCAAGTTGTGTATATTGAAATAATTCAAATAACATAATTTTTCATTTACACGGATATGAAAAAACAGATTTCCATGTGTCTTTTTCATGTTCATGTTGTGTATATTAAAATTACATTAATAACAGACTTTTTCATTTACATGGACATGAAAAGTTTGACATGAATAATGATGAACTATGGGGAACCATATGGAACATATACAAAAGGAGAAGGGGATTTTATTTAGTTTGGAGTGGAATTACTATTATTTCCCTGAATTTCTTAGTTTTGATTTTGATTCCAATCTTCCATGATATTCAATAACTTTTGCAATGTAGGCCTAAACCGTATCAACTTTTGCACATACCAATTGGTATCCGTATCAGGTTTTCTAATTTTAAAGTACAAGCTTCGTACCAATCATGGATCTTTTTCAAAACTTTCATACCAATGTAGTTTTGGTATTAAGGTCTAAGGCTGATTTTGATTAAATATGTGATAAGTGTATACATTACATTGGAACATGTATAGCCTTGATATTGCCTCAAGTCTTTACTAACCTAGGAGGTTGATGCTGCCTCAAGACATATTACTCTTGTTGGATACCAAGACCAATATCAATCTATATACCATAGTTCTAGCTTGGTACCCACCCAACACTAGTTTAACCATTATGCAACCACCTTGGTGCACCGTACTCATCATGGATTTATTGGGCCCCATCCGTAGCACATAAAACATTAAAAAAAATTCATCTTTATACTTCGATGTATGTCCCAGGGGAGAACTTCAGGGATCAGACAAAAGCGTAAGGTATCTTAAAAGCATAAGGTACCTTAAAAGCATAAGGTACTTGTTTGAAAACGGTGCCCAACTCCCTCACGTTTTTTTAAGATTCTTGAAGTTAAAAGTGTGCTTTCCGCTGGGCCCTCACATCCAGGAAGAATCTGGACAGGGGTTTCTTAGATAATGCCCAGCGATATATACCACTCAATTTCAGTATGTAGCATATCCAGTGTGTACTGTTTAGTTTCTCTCCTATCCTCACCTCTGAACCTGAAAAGATGGACGCTACAAAGTGAGAGACTATTCAACTCTCACCAGCTGGACCAATCATTGTATGTTTTCATTATGCTCCTAATTGATCTCCACTTAGTGGACTCTATCATTAAGAATAGCAATATTAATAATGTGAAAATTGACTTTGACATTGCACTTGGGGGCAACATTAACAAAATGATTATTTTTAATTAGATAATCACAATCGTCGGTTCAAGTGTTCAGATTAAAATGATGTTTCAATAAAGTACTATTTAAAGCTCATGTGTATGGGTGAGGTGTGGAAACATTTCATTAATAGTTAATCTTTTTGATTGATGTAATAAATATTAATACAATTTCAATTGATGGAAATGTTCTTGATCTATACGTAAGACCTTGGACAAAAAGGGTAAATGTTTGTACAAAGGTCCATTCTAAATAGTTCAATAATCTAAAAATTGCACCAATTGATGTACCAAACCACACTAAAATGACACCAACCCTAAGGTCTAAAATCGTTGAATTGCAATTTATAATTTCCACAATTTTCTTGAATTCATTATAATTATTGTGATTTGGAAATTATATTAAAATCACATATTATGTGTTTTTTCTTTTTTTAATAAAAAATCCCAATTCTTTTTTTAAAATTAATTTTCCAATCCAGGGAAAAAACATTGCACACTACCAAGGAACTATTGATGGAAGTGGGTAAATCTCTTTATTGAGGAGGTAGGTAATGTAAGTGGTATCTATGTATTTGGAGGTAATTAGGTAAGGCATTTTGGTGGCTACTTGTTACTATTGGGTAGGCATCGGAAAACATTGGAATCAAAGAACCACCAATTTTAGTTATTTGAAAAACATTAGAATCAAAGAGCCATGGGTTTTCATGAAAGGATTGTTTGCGGCAAACAACTAACAATATTTCAGGCAATATTTTGACCTTTTGAGAAAAAATGAGAATTGTGATTATGTATCAGAATATAGTATTTGATTTTTTGATAACCATGGTCATATATTCAAACTGAGTATTTGATTTTTTGAGAACCATTATGATCAACCCTAATCAATGTCTTGATACCCTTGGGGGGGTGTGGGGGTAGGTCAAGGTTTTTTTTTGAGTTAAATTTTTCTTTTTTTGACCTGAATATCGGGTTGGCAAATCACAAAGGGTTTTTTAATTCGGAAAAATATAATAATTTGCAAATATCTCATTAAAAATGTTTCAATGTTGTTGCCATGTAAACAATGAAGATTTTTGTTTCGCCTCCTTGTTGCCATGAGAAAATGTCTATTCACATAATCCACAACTTATTTTAGGGTAGATCATTAGATTTTCACCTTGATGACCATTGATATGGAAACCCTAACCCCTCCTTCAAACATGTTTTCACTTGCCCTATGTCCATTGTCAGATGATGATTCTCTTTAAACTCCAGATTCCAATGTTGATGCATAATGTGCATTTTGCAACACTGTAATTTGCAAGCTTCAAACAACAACCGACCATAGTTTAAGTGATGGGAGTGATATTTCAACATGGCTTTTGTGAATATTTAATAGATGTAAAGTCATTATAAACTTGTATGAGCCATTGAGCATTGAGTGTTATAATTTATAATGCAAGGTGACATTGCAATCAAATGTCAATTCAAGCTTCAACAACAACAAATCATGATCGTTGACCAATAAACTTAAACACTAAGCTAAATCTTTTGCTCTTTACAAATGCAATTTGTTTTTTAAGTTTGATTTCAACAATTGATGCTCCCAAATTCCATTTGAGTGTTTGTTGTATATTTATGTATGCACTATGTAATGATTGTCGAATTTTGATCAATGCTCCCAAATTCCATTTGAGTGTTTATTGTATGTTTATGTGTGTAGTGATTATCGAATCTTGACTTTGCAAGCTTCATTGTTGAAGTCTACTTTTGATTACTTAATACCAAAATCAACTTGCACATTGACTATCAGCATTGATTTGTGCATCAATTGTCAACATTGATTTATGCATCAACTATCAACATCAACTCGTGCATTGACTACCAACATCAACTATTAATGTCAACTTGTGCATCAACTACCAATGTCGACAATTTGTGCACTCACACTCCACAAGTCATGATCCATAATTATTGTAACCCTTGTCATAGCCTTTGGATTTTCATAACTTGTCATTGAATTAATCAAAGCCCTTAGATTCACAAATTTTTATTGTGCACTCAAGTCTCAAGTTGTTCGAGGGTGATTTTTTTTTGTTTGATTTCATTTTTCAATTATTTTTGTTTAGGATGTTTAAAATTGGGGAGTCAAAAATTAGAACTCATTGTTCGAAGATCAAGGCTCACAATGTGTGTGGTTTGTTTGATGTGTAAAGCCATAATTGAAATTCAATTCGTTAAAGTGCATCACCGAATCTTGATTCTAACAATAGTGAGTCATGAGTTGATTCCTCAACGTTTGTTCACTTATTGAAGTTGCAAGTGGTATAATTTAATTAGATTTCTTGTTTGAACATTTGAACATTAAGGTTGTAGGTTTACACGGCAATGACATTAATAACATTGTAGCAATGAACCTTTGAACATTAAGGTTGTAGGTTTACATGGCAATGGGCATTAATAGCATTGTAGAACTGAACTTTTGAACATTAAGGTTGCATGTATACATGGTAGTGGGTGGTGGGCATGAGTAGAAATGAACAATTAATTGTGATTCATGACAAAAAACCTTTAAGGTTTATTTCAAATTTTTTATGTGAAACTGTATTTTTAGTGGGCACATAATGCAACCACTTTCTTGTTTGAAATGCTATAGAGTTACAAACTACAGTGACTTGCACTACCATGTGCATTCGAATTCCTTGTTATAGATTTATTTGATATGAACTTTTTTGGGTAAATTTTTAAAATTTTCATTTATGAATTCATTTTGTTGTTTGAAATTTGTCATTTTGTTTTAGGTTTTAACCATGCCTCCAAAATTACAAGTTCTAAGTAATTTCAAATTGAAGTATTTTTTTGGTGGTCGAGTCCTAGGAAAACCTTGGCACCTAATGAATTTGTTTCTTTTGATAAATCAAAATCCAATCACATGGGTGAGTAAAGGAGCCAATTAAAAACTTTGAGCTAACAACTATTCTGCCTTAGAGTTGCAACACAGTTCTTGAAATGTTTGAACCTTCCAAAAACCTTAACCCCATTGTTGTTGAAGATGTGCATGTTTTTAATCCCAAAAAATGGAAAAAAAATTTTGATATTAATGTGAATCACAAGTTTCAAGATGTTTGGGCTTTGAAAATGCCATGGGGAAAACCCATTTTCAATGAAATTAGACTAGTTATTTCTATGAAATGTCATGTTTGTTTTAAAATTGAGAAGACAAGCTTTTGGTGGCTAAATGGGATTCCATTGAGAAGCATGAAGGTAAAAGGAAAGTTTTTAATGGAAAATGGTTTATGGATCCAAAATGTGGGCATGCAAAAAAATGAAATTGCTTATGTTAAGCTATTAACAAAAATAATCCTCCAACAACTTGATCTTGGCTAAATAAAGGAAGATAAAAGGAAACCTATTTAGTTTGCTATTATTTTCAATTTGTGAATAAAGGTAAATTAATGATAGATTATGAAGATTTCAAGCCTTTGTTTGAGTTCTTGTAATTTCGATCTATTCCAAAAAAAATGGGGTTGGTTGGGAAATTGTAAAACACATAGAGAATGAGGTGAAAAAGGCCACTAAAATTATTATCCAAAATGCCCAGTTTATATCCTTGACATGTGATGAGGTTATTTCTATGGATAATGTAAGTTGGGTAAGTGTGCATGGTTATATTGTCCAAGATTGGTGTTACATACCCTTGTCATTGAGTGTGAAACTCGTGTTTTTTAGATCTAGAGCTAATAGTTTAACTTTATTGATCATGAACTTTTTGATGACACAAGGGGGGTTTACAAGAAGAAAACCTTGCTTAAAGGCTGGTTTGTTTTGGTGTTGATGGGGTTAATACTTTCTAAAACCTTAAATCTAGAGTTATAGTTCAAATCCAACAGCAAGATGTTCCATTTATCATTAATGTACATTGTATGGATCATTTAGATTAATTTGGCGATACATACCCTCTCACATTTACCTTTAGTATTTTGCATTGAAACATTTTTGTAATGTTTATATGCTTATTTTATCCATAGCCCCAAAAGACACTTAAAGTTTACCAAATTGGTTGAGATCATAGAAACTAAGGGCAACAAAATATTATGGAACATCAAAACCAGGTGGATATTGTCGCGCCCCCAAGTTCCTTGTGGACCCACTCGAGGGTCCAAGTATGCGACAATGCGGAAGCGGTTGGAACTTGGGGCACAATCCCGACTTCTAGCACTAGAAAGGGGTGAGAGGGGCGTGCTAGAAGTCCTGGGAAAGACTAGGAAGAGTGGACAAGCTTGATTCACTTTCACGGACCCTCCATGAACCACTCCAAGTGGTTAGCCCAAAGTTGGAACACCTTTGGTGCTAGGAAAAGCCACGACCCGGACCTTGGGGAAACCATCACCTTCCCCTTTAGAACTCATCATGGAACCTTTTGGTGTTGGGACAAGCCACGGGTGAACTTGGACTCACTTTGACACACTACAGCCCGGGCTCGGGAGTAAGCCACCACCTCACTCCCTTGGGTGGGGAAGCCAGCACCTTCCCCCTTGGGGAAGCCAACTTTTTCCCCCTTATAGTATACTTTGTGACTCGCCGCGGGGGTGGCATCCAAATGGCCTTTTTGTCCTGGGATTCCCGGGACTCCCGTGTGGGAGTCCCGAAATCGCGCAACTTCGGGACTCCCGCGACTTTGAAGCTTCATAACTTTTGGAGCAGACCTCCGATCGACTCGCTGTCTAAAGCAAAGTTGTAGATCTCGTCGAGACCTTTCCAACGGTATGTCGCACGTTTTCTGCACCCAAGTATTTCGGGTCGATTCCTGACTTTTAGTGGTCGGGAGTCAAAACTGGGAGACTCCCGGGAATTCGACTCCCGCCCCTTGTTTTGGCCATAACTTGTGTTTTAGATGTCCAAATGAGCAATGCGAGCCCATTTTGGACATCTACACTTTGAAAGCTTTCCATTAATATAAAGAGCGCAACAAGCCATGGAGTTTTGACCCCTCAAAACGCGCTCTAAAGTTTCGGTAGTTCCTCCAGGGTTCCAACTTTCACCAACTCCCAATGTGGGAGTTCACTTGGGAGTGTGAGGGTTCACTCCCTCACACTCTCTGGACTCTTTGTACTCTTTGCACTCTTTGCACTCCCAGTAGCATGTGATGTGCCTCCCGAGTCTACTACTAGGCTCGCAACCTTGCAACCCCTTTGCCTTGGTCGCAAGCCAAAGGCTAGGGTTGCGACAGATATCCATGATTAGTTTTGTTGTCATGACTTTAACTTTAGGTTCGAAACCAAGGCAAGGGCATGGAAAGGTGCAGGCCGAAAGTGCAACCCAAGAATCACATTTACATTCTTGAGAGTGCAAAAGAATGTGAAGGAATGAACCCACACACTCCTAAATGGATTCGCATTTTGGGAATTGGAATCCTTATGGAATCCTGAATTTTCAGAGAGCAATTTAAGGGGTCAAAATTCATCGGATTGAAGATTTACTTATACCATTGGAAATTTTTTAAGACATAAATGTCTAAAATGGGCTTGCATGATCCATTTGAATATTCATAGCATAAGTTATGGGTGAAAAAAAAGCCAGGAGTTAAAGTGTCAATTTGATTCCCGACCATTAAAAGTTAGGAATCACCTTGAATTACGTGCATGAAAGTGGTGTGTCACTTATTGTTGAATAGCTCTTGACAAGGGCTACAATTTTGTTTTGAACCTCACCTCAATCGGAGGTCTACACAAGAAGTTATGGGCTTCCAAAATATCGGGGGTTCCAATTTTGGGAATTTCCTGATTTTCAACTTGAGAGTTTGAGGAAAAATGACATTTGAGTGTAGCCCAGGCCTCATAAAACCTGGCAAATGCCAACTTTGCCATAATTAAATTAATTCTGGCACATTTGGCATAAGCTTTATTTTCCATAACAGGCTTCCCCCTACTAGAAGATAAAATCAAAACAGACACCGTTATTACCATTCTCACGGCCATTGCAAACGGAACACAACTAGGCAAAAAATATGTTGAATGGAATGGACATGGAATGGACAAGCCATGCAAAAATGGCGGGGACCACACCCAAAAAAAAAAAAAGGAAAAAGGTAAAACAACAAAGACGTTCATAAGAAGCGCGCATGATGAGCTTCAAAGCAGGCAAAATACAAAGTTGTTGGCCAAGCTCAGTTGTTGCAGTACTGGGTACCTGTACACATCCTGAAGGGACCACAAGCTGAAGTTGTTGTTGGAGAGGTCAAGAACAGTCAAGGTTGGAGTGTTCAAGTTTGGGATCTGGCCTTACAAGTTCTTGGATGACAGGTTGAGGAATGTGAGGTTTGCAAAGCTACCAAAAGTGGGAGGGATGGTGCCAGTGAGATGATTCTCCACCAATGATACATATGAAAGCTGCCATAAGTTCCCCAGTGACTTT
>Ga0116227_10014710_pt1 | contig 11828 bp, 12 predicted proteins | sample S1TSphgellanicum_FD_89693 | JGI IMG/M metagenome (GOLD analysis project Ga0116227, IMG submission 89693) | Host-associated microbial communities from peat moss isolated from Minnesota, USA - S1T2_Fb - Sphagnum magellanicum MG | ecosystem: Host-associated > Plants > Peat moss > Unclassified... | reverse complement strand
TATTCCAATGGATCTTTCTTCCATTTTCTACAACTTTTTTTTCCATCACATCACCAACTCTGACCATTCCCATGTGTGAAGAGTTTGCCAACTTGTGTAGCTTGCGTATTTGTGAGCAATGAACAATGAAGATTTAGAAGTCTTGATAGGAGCTACTAATTCTTGAAAGGCAAAGTTTTGAAGGTAAGTGGGGATTGGGCATTTAATTGTAGTTTGCTATTGTAAAATTGATGTCAAAGATGTTTAGAATTTGCAACAATGAAAGTGAACCAATGTCTTGGTTTATAAATTGTTGAGGTAGCTATTTTTTGCCACATGTTTTAAGTTTTCAATCTTCCATTTTGCATTTCACTTTGTTTTCTGTTTTCATGTTTGTAATTTGTTTTATGTTGCATTTACTTTGATGAATTTGCATGCTTTCTTTGAATTATCTTTTTATTTCATTGTTGATTGTGCTTTGGGTTGGGTCCTTTTTTATTGAAATTTGTGCATGTGCCTTTAGGTGTCTATTCTAAACATGTCATTGGTCACATATGTGAACTTGTTAATGTCATTAGTTAGGCTTTTCTCACATTGTGTTCTTGTGCCAATCATGAAACAAAATCTTATTGCCATCAACTTCTTCAATTGATCACACATTCCAATTTTCAATCTTGTTGTTGTTATTGTTGAACTCTAGAATTGATTTAAGGTTTTGTAATTTTCTTTTTTGCTCTTGTTTTGTGTGTTTTGTATCACTTTTTGTTTAACATCCCTATAATTGTTGAGTTATAATAATGATTGTGTGTTGTTGATTTCTTAGCATCACTAGTGAAACATTTCGAAAAATTACATTCACAATTTATTGGCCAATCAATTGTATATCAATTTCTTGGTATCATCACCATTGAACTATTTTGTGGATCATCAAACACACATCCTTTTGTTGTTGTCATCAATTGTTGAGTTGTGGAATCTGGTGTGTATTTTATAATCTCAATCATTGATCATGTTCATAACACCTCTATTAAAAATACTTCAAAATTTTCACTACAAGTTTTTTCTTAATGACAAAGTTCCATCACAATAAACCCAAATTTATTGTAGAACCCAAATGGCCATGTCCTTGGGTTGAATGAAACCTCATATTTTCAACCAAATTGCATTGCATCCTCTCACATTAGTGCACTTGTAAATCCACTTGTAGAATCCACCATTGAAAGTAAGAAATGAGAATAAAACCAATATGATGTAGATTGTAATTTTCAAGGTTTATGAACATCAATATATATATGGGTTGAATCTATTGTTGAAGATGATGGTTTAAATCATGTTATGAAATACAAGGTGTGTTCAAAGGTTGAATGCAAAGATAAGTTGCTTGTTCAAAAATTTGACAACCTTTTTAATCATGTTAATAAAAGAAAAATAAAGGTTGCAAGGCTTGGTGTTCAAATAAGGAGATTGAATTTTTTGAAAAAGTCCCAACATGTTAAAAATAAGGCTATTTATGTTGGTGTGGCAAGAAAAAATGTATTTCATCTTGTGGCGAAGGGGATGGGAATCACAATAGGCAAAAGATTGTTCAACTTACATATGTTATGCATTTGTTAAAAAAGGGCTAACCAATGACATACTTTGAAAGTTTGATTTGAAAAAAAACTTTTAAAAACATTCAAATGACACGTGAAGGTGATCAATGGTTTAGCATTTGCACCATGTGGTGTTAGATGCCATTCAAGGTTTGCAAATTTTTTGATTGTCAATTTTAGTTTTGATGAAATCACAACCTTACACAACCAATATTGTGCTAGTGTGCATGTTTATATAAATTTATAATGACACATCTTGTTGTCTTTGAAGTGTGTTGTTGATGGTGCAAGTGTACACAATATGACCTAATTGATGATTTGAGGTGTGCATCAAGCAAGGAAACATGACCATGAAATTAATTTCATTTGGAGTTAGCAGGGTTGTTGTTTTTCAAGGCATTTGTAGTGGTGTGATAATGAAAATTCAAAAAAAATATGGACCACACATGGTGAGGATGCATTGCATGGCATGCAACACAAATTTGACGATGCAAACCCTAAGCCACTTATCTTAATTTTGAGGTTGGAAGGTATGTGCTAACAAATTTATGCATATTTCATTCATAGCCCCAAATGACACTTTGAATTTCAAAAGCTAATAGAATTAATGAAGATAAAAAGGAATAAAATTTTGAAAAATGTGTGCACTAGGTGGATCAATATGCTTGTTCTAGCAAAATGAATGATGAAAGAGCACCACACATTATTGATCAAGATGGCTATTGATGTCTCAAAGGAGGTAAAGGTTGTTGCAAACTTGGATCACCTAGTGGATGTGGAATTGTTGTTGGGTTTGTCATGTGTGTTTTAACAATGGAAGCAATGCATAGCCTTATCAAGTTTAGGTAATTATGGGATGTTTTTGTTTTTGATTTCATTGGTGCAATGAAAATCAATGAAAATCTACAATGGGAATGTTTACAATTTATATTATGACCCATTCACATTTTTCAAATCCATTGTGTTCCATAGCTTTATTTCATTGGTGGAGTAACAGTCTTTCAATTTACCAAATGTTCTTTCTATGTGTGCATTCTTATACAACTTTGAATGAAATTCCAATTGTACTCCTCTTTGAACATTCCATCTTTGTGTCCTTTGAATGGTGTAAACATCCATGGAGAAGCAAGTTATGTAGCATCACCAACTAGAGCATAAAGAACAAATCTTCCAATCTTGCAATTTTAACCAATTGTAATGTAACACCATAAATGACTATCATGCATAAAGCCTACCCAACCTATGTCATACTTGCAAAGCCTACATTTACTTGTGACAATTCCTTACATAGCATGAAATTGCTATGTAATAAGTTGCTACATAAAATTTTGGAACTATGATTGGAATATGTGAGCCATCAACAACTCCTACAACAAAAGGAATGCCACAAAATGCTTGAGACTCTTCCACAATTTTTTAAATTGTTATGTCATATGACCATTAATATACTTCTTAAGAAACAAGACTTTCACAACAATGATGAAATCCTTCACACATCACTGACAAACCTAATCCATACACATCTACAATCATTTGCATACCATGACCATTCGCAAATCTAAACATAAAATTTAAAATTCTAGTTTCAAAAGGTATTGTAATATACATATTGGTATCATGTTTTTGCAACATTAGGATTTTACCTAAGGTAACATGGAGCCAATCAAGTGAAGGTTGATATCAATGGGGGTTTGCAATTATATTTGAGAGAGGGCAAGTTGGCGACATTTTTTATGGCTAATCCACTACCAATCAACTAATTTTCTGGTCTGATGCACGAGTGTGAACATTTTTTTTAAAATCACAATATGACCAATTTAATTGTGAGTTGGCCTACATAAGGTGCCAATCATTTAGGCCATGGGGGTTTAACATACAATTCAATTTTGGCTTTATGGGTTTGATAATACATCATAGACACAATTGGAATTTTTGGTTTCATGGATTTGATATATTGTCACAATGAATATATTTGTTTGAAATGCCAATTTTTCTTAGAAATTATTTGTTTGAAATTTCTTTAAAAAATTTGCATTTCCAAAAACAATTTAATTACCACCAACCTGAAAAGATACTATGGGATCACAAACAAAAAACATTTGGAATTTTTTCAGTTTCATCAATTTGATATACCATGGCAAACACCAGACAACATTGGAATTTTGAATTTCATAGGCTTCATATACAGTCACAGACATAATTGGATTTTAGGTGTATTGTCACTCAGGAGAGATTCCACCCCTCACCCCAAGATTCTTATGGTCAAATGCTACTGGCACGCAGAACATCACAGGGTGCAACAAATAGTCTGGAAAGTTCTTATTGATATAACAGAATTTCTCCCCATTGCTAATGAAGTTAGATAATGGCAATTGGTTTGACCCTAAATCCCAAAGTCTGGCTCATGGCCAAACTGCTGCTTCACCAAATTCTCCCAATTGCCATTACCTGATATATATTGCTATACATATATACACATAAATTGAGGTTTTTGATTTCATAGATATACATACCTACAATCAGAGACAACTATGAGAATATTTGGTTTGATGGGTTTGGCATACCATCATAGCAACATGAACTGGATTTGTGACTTCGCACTAGGTAACTGGCTCAAGTGTGCAGGTTACCAGACATACTCAATTGTACAGGAGCTCCAAGCTCACAGGTTATGGGACACAGAAGAGTGTCAGTTATGAGGTTCAGCCAACCAGTGAGCAGGAACATGCAAAAAGGATTAGAGACGTACGAAAATGTCAAAAAGCAATAAGATACATGATAACACTAGGGAGGAGCTTTTGTTGGATGGTGTGCTGCCATGTTAGCGAGACACTCCCTAGAATCGGTCATATGGTATTGTCACTGATCACATGAGACAGTCAAAAGAACTGGATGTTTTGATTTGAACTCGATGAGACTGGTAGTTGCCTGCTGCCACAGCACTGATTCAGTGCTTGCTCAGAAAAGACAAAAGAATTCTGAGGTTGTTGTTGATTGAGTCCATGCAGGTCCTCTAAGTTAATAATAACACCACCACCAGCTCTTCAGCTTCACTCATGAGTCATGACAGTCTTCTGATGTTCTTGTTGATGGAAGCTGCTGCTAGCAGTGATTTTTTTGTGTCAAAATTTTGCAAGATTTTGACCACAAAAATTCAAAAGGGTTTGTTCTGTCTCAAATTCCCTGTGTTTCAAGAAAAAAATTCACCAAAATTTTGAGAAAAATCTATTTATTGAGAAAGTTTAGCCACATGTCCACACAGTTTTAATTGTCAGGGCAGTTTTTTTAAAACAGCTTTCTACAAACTTGCCAATTGATGCTTTTTCTTTTGTTAGAATGATTACTAATGATGCTACATAAAAAATCTGGAAATAAAAGCACTGATTGCTACTGCTATATACCAAAACCTGCAAATTGAAAAAATTCCAAAAACTAACTGCAAATTAATCCTACTCCTGTTCAAAGCGAACAGAATTGTATTTTGGGGATAAAAATTTAGGAAAAAAATAATTTCAATTTTTTCTAATTTTTAATATTTCTATTTAATAAAAAATCGCAAAAATTCAAAAAAGTTCAGAAAAATCACCAGAATCTCTTTTCACGTGCCTCCTTCATCTCACAGTCTATGACTCGTGAGGGAGGACTCTCAGGGGACAGTTGCAACCGACTAGATTCCTGGGCCCCGCTGTTCGTCCCTGCTGCTCCTCAGGAAAGGGAAGAGAAGAAGAAGAAGACAAAAAAATTTGCAGCAAACAAAAGCTTGATTGATTGATTGATTTATGGTGTGCACTTTAGTCATTAGATCTCGCCAAATTTCGATCAGGGATCACAATTCCCCACATCAAGAAGACGTCTGTGATGAACCCATCCCTAGGAATTATTAGTGCGAAAAAAATCCCTGATAATTACGAAGTCTGGAGTTTGGACTCTGTGCTATGATGAATCCCTAAGAGCCACTCACTGGTGCTCAGTACATGACCCTGCAAATTAAAAATTAGATGAAGAAAAGTCAAAACATGCTCGTTTGGTTCAATAAATTGGTTTTGGCCCAGCATTTTTTCATAGTTTCTTAAGGCTGGCAAATGGCATAGCAAAGCTTAACACCTGCTGTTGATTGGGTAGATCGTTTGGTTGGTGCAGGCGGGTTACTAATTAGTAGTTTCTTGGCACTTATTTGCAATCCCAGTTTTAGTTTCATGGGTGGGGTTGGAAAAAAGTAAAATAACTGTACTTGGATGTGAGAAATATTTTTGCAGGGTCACATATTGAGCACCATTGGAGATGCTCTACAAGAAGAATTAGTCTGTGATGTAAGCTCTTCTAGTCTTGCATTTGGTTGTGTGGGTGGAGGAGTGGGGTCCCCATATTGGGTGCAGAGAAAAAAAGGTGTGATGGGAAGTTATGGAGATGGGCATCATGTTACCGAGTCCAGCCACTCTTGATCTTTCCTTGAAGTGTTGAAATCTCCACAGGGACTCGCAAAGAAGCTCTTGGGTGTGTTCTTTGTTTTTTTTTGTTTTTGGGTGGATTTTGTTTTGTTTTTCAGATTTGGATGATGACGCTTTTTTCGGTAGTGCAGTTTTGTATTCAAAAGAGTTCAGGGACGAGCCTGGAAGCTCTCAGGGGTTGATGATTCATTGCTATGTTTGTCAAACATTCCGGAAGGAAGGAAGCTTTTGAAATGGGTTTTGGTTTTGAGAGGATGTTCTTCTTAGAGGGAGGTGCAGGAATCAACATCAAGCTGGGAAGAAAGACTTTGCAGAAGGAAGTTGAAAGATGTTAAGCTGGATGATTCATCAATCATGAAGCTCGGCTGGGCTTTGCTCTTTTGTTTCGCCGGAGCCGTCTGTGCCCGGCTCGACAGGTGGATCCAAAGCTGCTTGGGAACCGCTTGTATCGTTGCAGACGCACTGCGTGAGGGTGACCTCCGTCGCGTCATTCATGTGGCCTGACTGCAAACAACCAGTGCGAAGCATCAGCAGCAGCAGCAACACAACAGCAGCTCTACTCAAAATCTTCTTCGACGACGCTTCTCCTCAACGTCCAGGTGCCCAACATTTCTTCTCACAGCTTCTAATTGCAGGAAGCTGCAAATCAAATTTCATCACAGCAATTTCGTCAGATCTGACGTATTTGAACAAGTTTCACGAATTCCTAGAAATTCTCAGGCAAATAACAGCCTGAAGAAGATTGTAGAAACAAGATCCATGGCATCCAGCAGGTCAAGTCCACTGTTTCTGCACAAGTTTCTGCTCTTTGTCCAGACAGAAAAAATGATAGATATTATTAGCATTAGCCTGGATGCTCTCAGACTTCATTACTATTAGAGGGCTAGCTTTGCAGATCAAGGCAATTGTGTGCAAAAGTTTGAGCTTTGCACAAATCTAAATTATTGTTTGAGCTTGCACAAAGCTAAATTAATTGCTTGAGCTTGCACAAAGAGTTGTTGTTCAAGATTTGCACAAAGAATTTGTTTTTTTTGTCTGAGCTTGCACAAAGATCTCTTGTTTCAGCTTAAAGATTTGTTGTTCAAGCTTGAACAACAATTTGTTATTGGAGCTTGCACAACTTTTTTTGGTTTTTGTTTGAATTTGCACAAAGCTTTGTTGTTGGAGCTTGCACAAAAGTTTGTTATTTTTTGTTTCAGCTTGCATAAAGCTTTGTTGCGCAAGCTTGCACAAAAATTTGTTTTGTTCAAGCTTAAACCAACCACTTACAGTGTACCAGCAGGATGCAACCCTTTACTAAATACTAGGAGTCCTTATTTGTAATCACACTTGAAATATATCTAGATAGAAAGACAAACCTGTTTTTTTCTTTACATTCACTTATTCAAATGCATGGATTAAATATGTGAAATCTGAAACCATTTTAGTTTTAAAAAGTAATCTGTCAATTTTTGATCCTTGCTTACTCACTTAATGTTGCCTTTTATGACATCTTCGAATAACCGTAATTTTAAGAACTTTTATTTTAAATTATGATAATTAACTTTACAATACATTCCATTAACAATGAGTTCTCATGCACCCATTTTAGTACCCAATGTGAAAGATGGGCTTGCCCTTTCATTGCTAAACATTCCACATAAGTTCATAAGCACCCTGTGTTGAGGGGTGCCTCATACTCCTTTTGGGTGGCAGGATGTGAGTTATATAACTCATAACTCATGTGTGCCATGTCGCCCAATTGGTCAAGGTGATAACCTTGTGTCTATGTTCATGGAGCACATGCATGTGACTGGTGAAGCAACATGGTGTGACTGGTGCTTCAATGAAGGGGAAATGAGTGTGAGCTTGATGCCCCTTCACAACCGGTTTTGTCTGGTAACCAGCTTGAGCTGCCGGGTTAGCAAACGTAGTCTCACTGCCTCTAGAGCTCAACTACATTCAGGAACTGGGCAGCTCTCTCCGGTTACCTAGTCCTTAATAATTTAAGAACTATTTGTGTGGCTACCCTGGATAAATACAAGCTGTTGTTGCTTGCAGAGACTACTAAGTTCAAGAGTAAGATGCTTTGAGATGGAGTGAGAGTATCTATCTTGTTAGTTGCTTTCCTCCTCTCCTCCCCCACCCCACCCCACAACTTGCCATAACAACTTGTACTCCTGGCCCACCATATGTCTGGTACTTCTTCCACTGAGGGAAGTGGCGCCTCACTTGTTGTGCTTCCCAAAACTTTTTGGAGTTTTCCATTTTGCTTTCATTACTGCTGGCCCTTCATACCACATTCAACTATGCATTCAATAGTGCTGGTCTTTTGTAAATCACCCCAACAAAGTTTCCTAGTGCACGTGAAGGGTAGTTTATATTCAAGAATGTCGTTCCAAGAAGAGAGGAGATATATTACACCTACTACAGGTGGAAGATTCCTCCCACTCTTAAGGTGTAGACCTACTAGCTCTCCTTGCAACACCTTGTGGTCTATATATGTTTAGGCTGATAATAGCATTCACCTCATGCTTTGCTTTACACTGGGCAAAGTCCACAAGTGGGAATCTTCTTTAAATGTGGGCCAAAGTCAGCTACCTGCCTCTTAGGCCCCTTATTTTGCAAATGTCCCCACTCTCCAGCTTTACCCTACACACCATATTCAATTTTTCTTTTTTTTTTCTTTTTCTTTTTTTTAAAAAAAAAGTTTAAGCCTCACAAAATTGGACCAATTCTACAACACCCATCAAAGAAACACTACACTCAATTGTTGGAATTGGTTTGTAATTGATCAATAACAACCCCCCAACGTTTTTATTTTTGGAGTAATGCATTTTGGTTTCTCCGCAGTGGTTTGTCCTTCCCACCAACATTTAACCTTGCTCTCCTTTTTAGCCTCACAATTGGGACAAATTCAACAACAAATCCTCCAAGGATTATGTCAACCAGCACCCACCAGTGCACCAGCCATTTGGAAACCTGCTATGAGTCATGACTCAGTTTAAACAGCCACTAATTTTATTGGCATAATTTTGCCAAAAAAAAAAGTACAAATGAAAATTTTGAAACTGAAGTGATTTTTGAGGGTTTCAATTACTAGAAGTCAGAGAAAAAAAGTTAGTGAAGGTTGCCAGATTTCTATATTTGGTTCCATGATGTAGCCAAGAATATAAAAGTTAATTAAATTTGTTTTCTTTCATATCTGGTGTACAGCCAGATTTGGCTAAATCTTTGTATGGATGATCATCATGTTGGCTACATCACAAAATTCTTTAAAAAACACTGCTCAGGTATGGATTTACCCAAATTGAGTTAATATTCAACCTCCCTCAGTAATCTATCCTGTACCTAGGACAATAGGTTGCTACTAGGTAAGTAAATGGTTGGTACATAATGAAGGGCTACTAGGTTGTGAGTCAGTAGGTAGTTAAAACAGAAATCTGAGTTAACCAAACCACTAAGGTTAGCTAGGAACTGGAACTGGATGGAAAAGTTTCTCTTGTCCACCCACCATTCATCCCTCATGGTGCTGAGATGAGATACCTAGTTGGTCTAGTTGTAGGAGTATTGGAGATTGGGTCCATTTTTTCACCTCTTTTTTTGACATGCCTTTTGATTGCAAGACAATGTAACATTTTGGCATTCAGTTAGATTGAAGTCGTTAGAACTTGCAAAGTTGTTGTTAGGGGACCTTTTTGCGCAAGTCAAAGTGACTTTTCAACAGCTTGTTGCGCTTGGTTGGGGCTCCTCATCTTTTTCACACATGTTAGCTAGTGCACCTTTGTCATTGATTTGTGATAGATGATATTTTTTTGTTTTAGGTCTTCTTTGTTATTGTTGATTGTCATTTTGTAGTCACCAGTCCTCTTTGCATAAGGTCTTTATCTGATTTTTGTTGATTGTTTGCTTTTGTTGGGCCCTACCTCCCATGAGGACAAGGACTATTGCATTCGATACAAAGTTTGCAACTTTTACCTTATTGGAATTACTTTTATATTGTGAGAACCAGTTCTTTTGATGGACGTGTTTACATTGAGAAAGAGGTTTTATTAGTGAATATTTTTAGTGCAAAATTTCACACTATTGCAAAAATATATTATTTTTAAACGAATTTATTTCCCTATTTTTCCGGCGAAGTTTTTGAAATAATATCCCCAAAACTCTTTCTAAAGGTTGGAGCTCAATTTTTCAATAAAATCTGCAAAAAACATCTAGTGTAAATTTGACTAGTTTTTCTTTTTCCTTGTGTGGGGGGAGGGTGGGTATTGTTTTCTTCAAGTTTGCCTTATTGGAACCTGTTTCATATTATGAGATTGGTTCTTTTGATGAACCTATTTTCATCGAAAACGGGTTTTCAATGTGAACAAACCAAATAAATTGAGTGGGAAAAAATTAGGGTTTTTATTTTGAAATCTTGAAAGTCACGGTTGAAGGTTGTTGAGAGTTAGGGTTTAAGAAGGCTAAAAATGAGCAGGAAAAAAATCAAGGTTTTTATTTTGGAATATTGAGGGTGGTAGTTAGTGGCTATTGAGATTGAGGGTTTAGTTGTGTGTGCATGAGAAGGAAAGATTAGGAGTGTGAGAAAAACAATGAGCTAGATATATGAGAGTTGAGTGTAATTGTTTTGTTTCTAACTTTTTTTTTGGAGAAAGAGATGTGCCATTTTATTTTTTGAAAGGTGTGAAAAATATGTGATAGCCGTTGTTCCCTAAGGTGTCTACTTTCAAATCTGTGAAAGGTGTCGCCCCTTGAGGTGTGTAGTGTTTTATTTTAGAATGGGACTTTGTTTTTTTTCAAAGTGAATGTTTGATGCACATCTATTCTCTTTCTTCAAAGCAAGTTGTTGTTGTTCTATCCTTTTTTTTAGAACAAGTGCTACCCTTTCAGCTGTTCATTTATTTAAAGAAAAAAAAAAGCAAATGTTGTTCTATATCCTCTTTTCATAGCGAGTGCTACCCTTTCAAGCGGTGGTCTATTCGATAACTTTTTCTTCAAGTGGTGGTGATTTAAAAATCTTTCAATTGATTAGTTTTATGTGTGTGGTGATTCTACAAGTGATTAATTTTTTCAGGTGGTGTGTGTGTGGTGATTCTGCAAGTGATTTTTTTTTTCAGGTGGTGATTCAACTGATAGTTGGAGGTGTGATCTCTAGGAATTTTCAAGTGGTGACAAATATTTTCAGGTGGTGTGTGATCTAAGAATTTCAGTTGGAAGTGGGGAGGTTTAATTTAATTAATTGTGTGTGGGGAGGGGGAATGGGCAAAGATAAGGAAAGAGAAAGAGAGAGTATGTGTGTGTGGCTCAGGACAAGGGCAGAAATTAAAACGAAGTGACAAAAAGACTTTGTGTGTGTGTGTGTGTGTGTGTGTGTGTGGTGGGGGGGTTTAGGGCGGGGGCGGAGGGGACAATGGTAGAAACGAAGAGAGAAAGAGAGTGTGTGTGTGTCTGTGGGTCAAGACAGGGGCAGACACGGAAAGAGAAATTGTGTGTGTGTGGGCCGAGATAGGGGTAGAGATGGAAAGAAATAGAAACATACAATTAGAATAGGGGGAAGAGATGGAAAGAAATAGAGACGGACAATTAGAATAGGGGCAGAGATGGAGAGAAAGAAAGATGAGGGGTGTGTGTGTGCTAGAACAAGGGCAAAAAGAAAGAGAGAAGAGAAAGAAGGGGTGTGTGTCTGTGCAGGTGCCTTCTTCTTTTGCACCCTAACCTCCCACTCCCCCCCCCCCCCCCCCCCCCCCCCCAACTCTTTTTTTTCCCCCCTCTTTACAACGGGCTTTGACGGGGGAGGTATACTCTTTTGCAAACAGCAAAATCATACACT